>Ga0208185_1000051_pt1 | contig 71635 bp, 66 predicted proteins | sample EasRivMeERMLT700_FD_187532 | JGI IMG/M metagenome (GOLD analysis project Ga0208185, IMG submission 187532) | Soil microbial communities from meander-bound floodplain in the East River, Colorado, USA - East River MetaG ERMLT700 (SPAdes) (version 2) | ecosystem: Environmental > Terrestrial > Soil... | reverse complement strand
GGCAGGCGGAGCTCGCCGAGCGGCAAGGTGAGCATGCCCGCGCCACCGAGCGGCTGGCCGCGGGCGAGGCGGCACTGAAGGCCGAGGCAGACAAGCTGCCCGTGGCGGAGGAGGCGTTCAAGGCCACCCGCAACCGGTACGAGGACCTGCAGCGCGCCCTTGCGCTGGCCGAGCAGGCGGCAGGGGTCGAACGCACCAAGCACGCGCATGCCCAGCAGACGCTTGCGCAGCTGGCATTGCGCGTGGAACGGCTTGCAGAAGAACGTACCGCGCTGCAACCGTCCGATGCGGCGCGTCTGACGCAACTGCGGAACAACATCAAGGCGCTGGAGACGGGGTTGGAGGGGCTTTCCGGGGCGCTTGCCGACCAGGAAAGCCAGATGCCGCAGGCCGAGCAGGCCATGCGGGAGCGGGATGCGGCGCTCGAGAGCGCCAGTCAGCACCTCGCCGGTGTGGAGGCACGGCAGCAGGCGCTGCGCCAGCTGCAAGAGCGGCTGGCGCGCGGCGCGCAGACCGAAGGGTGGATCGATGCGCATGGGCTCAACGGAGCAAGCCGCCTGTGGCAAGGCATCCGGATTGAGCCCGGCTGGGAGGACGCGCTCGAGGCGGTGCTGCACGAGCGTCTAAACGGGATTTCGCTGGAGCGCCTGGAACAGGCCGAACAGTGGTTCGGCGAGCCGCCCCCGGGCAAGGTCACGCTGTTTACGGCGGCACGCGACGCCGGGCCGTCGCCTTCGGCCGTCGCCGGTTGCGAACCACTCGGACGCTACGTGAGCTGTACAGATACCCGCCTGGAAGCGGTACTCGCGGACTGGCTGCACCAGGTTTATGTGGTTGCCGATGCGGCGAGCGGTCTCGCGGCGCGCGAGCGGCTCCCTGCTGGTGCGGTCCTGGTGACCCACGACGGGCACATGTTCAGCCGGCACGCGGTGAGCTTCCATGCGCCGGACAGCGAGCTGCATGGGGTGTTGACCCGGCAGCGCGAGATCGAGCAGCTCGACGGCGCGATCCATGCCGCACGGAGCGAGGTTCAGTCGCTTCAGTCGGCGGCCACGGCGGCCGAGCGGGATGTGGAAAGCCGGCGCGGCCGGCTCGCCGGGCTGCGGGATACGATCAACGAGCGGCAGCGGGACAGCCATGCGCTGCAGCTCGAAGCGACGCGCCTCGCTGCGTTCGACGAGCGCGTGCGGGACCGCACGCAGCAGATCGTCGCGGAACGTGCGGAGATCGAGGCCCAGAGCGGCGTAACGCGGAGCGCCGAAGCTGCGGCAGCGCGCCGCATCAGCGAGCTCCAGTCCGAAGAGAATGAACTGCGTGCCCAGCTGGGCCTTGCCACCGACCTCTACCGGCGTGCCGAGGGGGTCCTCGAGCGCCAGCGGCTCGAGTTCCAGCAGGCGCGTGACGAGGTTCGGGCCGCCACCTTCGGTATCCAGTCATGTGATATTAAAATCAAAGAGATACAGTTGTCAGTTAAAGTCGTATCTGAGAATTCGAGTCGGCTTCACTCGACGCTCGAAGCGCGGCAGAGGGAATCGAAGGGCTACGACGAAGTGCCGCTGCAGCACAACCTGCAGCTTGCCCTGGCGACGCGCACGCAGCGTGAGCAGGCGTTGGCGCAAGCGCGCGATGCGCTCGAAGGCATGGAGAGCGCGCTGAAGGCGATCGACGAGGAGCGTCACACCGCGGAACAGCAGCTCGAGCCATTACGCGAGCGCGTCGCGGAAGTCCGTCTGAAGGAGCAGGAAGCTCGCCTGAACGAGGAACAGTACGCCGCGCAGCTTGCCGTGGCGGGTACGAGCGTGGAGGAAGTCGCCCGTCAGTTGGAGAAGGGCATGCGACCCGGCGCGCTCGCCGCCGAGATCAATCGCCTGGGCGAGGAGATCAAGGCCCTCGGCGCCGTCAATCTCGCGGCGCTGGAGGAGCTCGAGTCGGCGCGCGCGCGGCAGGAGTACCTCGAGGCGCAGTCACGCGATCTGAGCGAGGCGATGGCGACGCTCGAGGATGCGATCCGGCGCATCGACCGCGAGACCCGCGAGCGGCTCCAGCACACCTTCGACGAGGTGAATCGCCATTTCAGCGACCTGTTTCCCGCGTTGTTTGGCGGCGGCCATGCCCGGCTGGTGCTGACCGGCGAGGAGATTCTCGACGCCGGGGTGCAGGTCACCGCGCAGCCTCCGGGCAAGAAGAACACGACCATCCACCTGCTTTCGGGCGGCGAGAAGGCGCTGACGGCGCTCGCCCTGGTGTTCGCGATGTTCCAGCTCAACCCTGCGCCGTTCTGCCTGCTCGACGAGGTGGACGCCCCGCTCGACGATCACAACACCGAGCGCTTCTGCGAGCTGGTACGGAAGATGTCGCAACACTCGCAGTTCCTGTTCATCAGCCACAACAAGATCACCATGGAGATCGCCCAGCAGCTGCTCGGCATCACCATGCAGGAGCCTGGGGTGTCGCGGGTGGTGGCGGTCGATATCGAGGAGGCGATGAAGCTTTCCGAAGCCGCGGCCTGACGCTGGGCGGCACCAGTCCCATGAGCGACCTGCAGTTGAGCCTGCTCGTCATCGGCGCGGTGGTCGTCGGTGGCGTCTATCTGTACAACTGGCTGCAGGAGCGCAGCCTCCACCGCCGCCTGCAGCAGGCATTCGGGGATGCGCACGAGGACGTGCTCCTGAAGTCGGGACCGGAGTCCGCGCTTGCGGACGGCCGGCTCGAGCCGCAGCTTGCCGCGGCCGACCCGGGGCGCGGCCGCGGCGCGGCGGTCGCCGAACCGGCACCGGTTCCAGCGGCAGCAGGATTCGACGCGTTGCTCGATTACGTCACCGAGATCAACGGCTCGACACCGATCGCCGATGGTCTGATCGGGGAGCTTTCCAGCAGGATCGCTTCGTGCGGGAAGCCCGCGCGGATTACGGGATTTGAGCCGAGGGGCGGGACGTGGGAGGAAATGGCGCGGGGCGCCGGGGGCCGCTACACGAGGGTGCGGCTGGGCCTCCAGCTCGTGAACCGTGGCGGCGCAGTCAACCCGGCCCAGCTCGCCACCTTCTGCGACGCGGTGCGGCAATGCGCGGAGCGGATACCCGCCGAAGCCGTGTGCCCGGACACCCAGGCGGCGCTGAAGGCCGCGCGCGACCTCGACGCGTTCTGCGGCAGCGTTGATGTTGCCATCGGGGTCAACGTCATCGCGCAGGAGGGCGGTGCGTTCGCGGGGACCCGAATCCGCGCGCTCGCAGAGTCGGCAGGATTCAAGCTCGAGCCCGACGGCGTATTCCACTATCGCGACGAGCAGCGGCACGCGCTGTTCACGCTCGACAACCATGAGCCTGCGCCGTTCCTGCCCGAGAGCATCAAGGGTATCTCGACCCACGGCATCACGCTCTTGCTTGACGTGCCGCGCGTCGCGCACGGTGCCGAGGCGCTGGAGCTGATGCTGAGGATCGCTGCCGGTCTCGCCACGGGACTGGGCGGGCGCCTGGTTGACGACAATCGCGCGGAGCTGACCGAGGCGGGCGCGGCCCGCATCAAGGAACAGCTGCGCTCGATTCATGCCGTGATGGCCCAGCACGGCGTCCCGGCCGGCGGCGCGCGCGCACTGCGTTTGTTTTCCTGACGATGGTGGTGCCCCGGTCAGTCGCCGCCCGCGCGGCAGCACTGCGGGAAGCGATCGAGCGCGCCAATTACGACTATTACGTGCTCGACGCGCCCACGTTGCCGGACGCGGAGTATGACCGGCTGTTCCGGGAGCTCCAGGCACTCGAGCGCGAGCACCCGGCGCTCGCAACACCGGATTCGCCGACGACGCGGATCGGCGCGGCGCCCTTGACCGAGTTCGTCCAGGTCGCCCACGCGACGCCCATGCTGTCTCTCGGAAATGCCTTTGATGAAACGGAAGTGGAGGCCTTCGACCGGCGCGTGCGCGAAGGGCTCGATGCGCCAGGTGACGTGGATTACGCGGTCGAGCCCAAGTTCGACGGACTGGCGATCAGCCTGACCTTCGAGCACGGGGTATTCGCGCGCGGTGCGACCCGCGGCGACGGCCAGACAGGCGAGGATGTCACTGCCAACCTGCGCACCGTGCGCGCAATCCCGTTGCGCCTGCGGGACGGCCCGGCGCCGAGCCTGCTGGAGGTGCGCGGAGAGGTGTTCATGCTCAAGAGCGACTTCCAGGCGCTCAACCGCGAACAACGCGGCGCCGGAGGGAAGGAGTTTGCCAATCCGCGCAACGCGGCGGCGGGATCGCTGCGCCAGCTCGACTCGCGAGTCACCGCGTCGCGCCGCCTGACGTTTTGCGCCTACGGGCTCGGGCAGTACTCGGGCGGTCACGTGCCGCGCGACCGCCACAGCCGGCAGCTCGATTACCTCGCGACCCTCGGCATCCCGGTGAGCGCGCAGCGCCGCGTCGTGAGCGGGCTTTCGGGGCTGCTCGGCTACTATCGGGAGATCGAGCGCCAGCGCGCCGGTTTGCGATTCGAGATCGACGGCGTGGTCTACAAGGTCGATGAGCTGCGCGCGCAGGAGCGGCTGGGCCACGTTTCGCGCGCACCACGCTTCGCGCTGGCGCACAAGTTCGCCGCCGAGGAGGAGATCACTCAGGTGCTGGGGATCGACGTGCAGGTGGGCCGCACCGGTGCGTTGACGCCGGTGGCGCGGCTTGCGCCCGTGTTTGTCGGCGGTGTGACCGTGACCAACGCCACGCTGCACAACGAGGACGAGGTTCACCGCAAGGATGTCCGCGTCGGCGACAGCGTCATCGTGCGGCGCGCCGGAGACGTCATTCCGGAGGTCGTCAGCGTGGTGAAGGAACGTCGGCCCGCCGGGACGCACCCGTTCCATCTGCCTCAGGCCTGTCCGGTCTGCGGGTCGCGCGTCGAGCGCCTAGAGGACGAGGCGATCGCCCGCTGCACGGCAGGCCTGTATTGCCCGGCACAGCGCAAGCAGGCTCTGCTGCATTTCGCCTCGCGCCGCGCCCTGGATATCGAGGGACTCGGCGACAAGCTGGTGGATCAGCTGGTGGACCAGGGCATGGTCAAGACGCCCGCCGATCTCTATCGCCTCGAGCCGGCGGTGCTCGCGAACCTGGAGCGCATGGGCGAGAAGTCGGCCACAAACCTGCTGGCCGCGATCGACAAGAGCCGCAACACGACGCTGGAACGGTTCATATTCGCCCTGGGCATCCGCAACGTGGGGGAGACAACCGCGCGTGACCTGGCTCGCCATTTCGGCGGAATCGATGCGCTCATGGATTCGGACGAGGCGGCGTTGCAGACGGTGCCCGATGTCGGCCCCGTGGTGGCGTCCAGCAGCGCGCGCTTTTTCGGCGAGCCCCGGAATCGCGAAGTCGTGCAAGAATTGCGCAAGCTTGGCGTAAAGTGGGTCGAAGGCCGGGCCAAGGCCGTCGCGGAGCTTCCCCTGGCGGGAAAGTCCTTCGTGTTGACGGGAACGCTCGCCGGCATGACACGCGAGGAGGCGGCGGAGAGAATCGTGGCCCGTGGCGGCAAAGTGAGCGGTAGCGTTTCGAAGAGGACGCATTACGTGGTGGCGGGGACGGATCCCGGAGGCAAGCTCGACAAGGCGCGGGCGCTCGGCGTCGAGATCATCGACGAAAAAGCGCTCGCAAGACTGCTGCAGCAGAAGGCGAGGACATGAAGATTACCAAAGCGGTGTTTCCGGTGGCGGGCATGGGCACGCGCTTCCTGCCGGCGACCAAGGCGAGCCCCAAGGAGATGCTCACGGTCGTGGACAAGCCGCTCATCCAGTACGCGGTGGAGGAAGCGGTGGCGGCCGGCATGACCGAGATGATCTTCGTCACCGGGCGCGGCAAGCGCGCGATCGAGGACCACTTCGACAAGGCGGTCGAGCTGGAGGCCGAGCTGGAGGAGAGCGGGCGCGCGGATCTCCTGAAGATCGTCCGGAACATCATTCCGCGCCAGGTCAACTGCACCTATGTGCGCCAGGCGCAGGCACTCGGCCTGGGACACGCGATTCTGTGCGCCCAGCCGGTGGTGGGGGAGGCGCCCTTTGCCGTGATACTGGCCGATGACCTGATCGACAGCGACCCCCCGGTGCTGCGGCAGATGGCGCGGATCTTCGAGCGCCACCACTGCTCGGTGGTGGCGGTGGAGAACGTCACGCGCGAGGAGACGCGGCGCTACGGCATCGTCGCGGTGCCGCGGGGCTCGCGCTCGCCCCATCGCATGACGGGCATCGTCGAGAAGCCGCAGCCGGCGGAGGCGCCATCCACGCTCGGCGTGGTCGGCCGCTACCTGTTGACGCCGCGCGTTTTTCACCACCTGCGCCGCGTCAAGCCCGGCTCCGGGGGCGAGATCCAGCTGACCGACGGCATTGCGGCCCTGCTCGGCGATGAGGCGGTGCTGGCCCACGAGTTCAAGGGCGTGCGCTACGACTGCGGCAGCAAGCTGGGCTACCTCCAGGCCAACGTGGAGCTCGGCTTGAAGCACTCGGAAGTGGGTGCAGCATTCGGGCGCTACCTGCGCGGCCTGCGGCCCCGCGCGACCAAATAGCCTGCGCAGGGGCGTAGACTGAGTGTCCCGGACTCCCGATCAAGCGCGGCGCACGCTCGAAACGGCGGAACGGGTGTGCAGCGCAACCGACGTTGCGGAGGCGATCAGCCGCATGGCGCGCGAGATCACGAGTGCGCTGGCCGGAAGCTTTCCCCTCGTGCTGTGCGTGATGCGCGGAGCAATCATCTTCGCAGGGCAATTGCTGCCGCAGTTGAGGTTCCCGCTCGAGTTCGACTACCTGGACCTGACGCGCTACCGCAATACGACGCGCGGCGGGGAGATCAGCTGGCGGGTAACGCCTGGCACGGCGGTTGCGGGGCGCACGGTGCTGGTGCTGGACGATATCCTGGACCAGGGGCACACGCTGGCGGAAGTGCGGGCGAAACTGCTGGCGGCGGGCGCGGGCCGCGTGTTCTATGCGGCGCTGACCGAGAAGGACACCGGCCGCGCAAAGCCGCTGCGCGCCGATTTCGTCGGGCTGCGTCTGCCCGATCGCTACGTGTTCGGGTGCGGGATGGACATTGGCGGTCTCTGGCGCAACCTGCCGGACATCTACGCCGTGAAGGAAGACAATTGCTAGGGATCATCGGCGGCAGCGGCCTGAGCGAGCTCGAGGGCATGGCGGTGACGCGCCGCCGGACGGTGCGGACGCCATACGGAAAACCATCGGGCGCGCTCGCCATCGGCACGCTCCGGGGCCGGAAGGTCGTGTTCTTGCAGCGCCACGGTCCCGGGCACACCATCCCCCCGCACGAGATCAACTACCGCGCGAACATCTGGGCTCTGCATGCGCAGAAGGTGAAGAACGCGGTCGCGATCGCGGCAGTCGGCGGCATCCGGGCGGATCTCGAACCGGGCGCGCTCGCCGTTCCCGACCAGATCATCGACTATACGCACGGACGCCCATCGACCTTCTTTGCCCGCGGACGCCGCCCGGTGACGCACATCGACTTCACCCGGCCCTACTGTGAAGCCATGCGGCAGCGCCTGCTCGGCGCGGCACGCGCGGCGGGAGTGAAGCTGTCCGCGGGCGGTATATATGGTGCGACTCAGGGACCGCGGCTCGAAACAGCCGCGGAGATCACCCGCCTCGAGCGCGATGGCGCCGATTTCGTCGGCATGACCGGCATGCCGGAAGCGGCGCTCGCGCGCGAGATCGGGTTGTGCTATGCGGCGCTCGCGGTGGTGGTCAACCCGGCGGCGGGTCGCGGCACAGCCGCGCACGAGATCCGCATCGAGGACATCCGCCGGGAGTCCGAGCACGCCCTGGGGCGGGTGCGCGCGATCCTCGAACAACTGGTGATACTCGATGGCGATTAGAACGGTGCTGCGGATGGGGGATCCGCGCCTGCTCGAGCGCGCGCGGCCGGTCGAGCGCTTCGACACACCGGAACTCCACGCGCTGATCGAGGACATGGACGACACCATGAAGTCGCTCGACGGAGCGGGGCTGGCGGCGCCGCAGATCGGCGTGGGGCTGCAGGTCGCGATTTTCGGCGTGGATGCGAATCCGCGCTATCCGGACGCCGAGCCGGTCCCCCACACCGTGCTGATCAATCCCGTACTGACCCCGGTCGGGACGGAAGTGGAGGAGGGCTGGGAAGGCTGCCTGAGCGTGCCCGGCATGCGCGGGCTGGTGCCGCGCTATTGCAGCCTCCGCTACCAGGGCCGGGACGCGTACGGCAACGCCATCGACCGCACTGTGAGCGGCTTCCACGCGCGGGTGGTGCAGCACGAGTGCGACCACCTCGCGGGAATTCTCTACCCGATGCGCATCCGGGACCTGCGCAATTTCGGCTTCAACGAGGCGCTCTTTCCCCTTTCCCGGCCAGGACCTGCAAGATGAGTGACCGGTGACCAGTGACCAGTGACCAGTGACCAGCAGTTAGATCTGCTTTCCTGATCACGGGTCACGGATCACGCAGTCTCAAGTACGGAGCTGCTCGACGAGGTCGCTTTCCAGCCGCACCACGGTCTTGGGATTCTTCAGCGCCGCCCCGGTGATGATGAAGACGTCCTCCGCGCGCGCGCCGAGCGTGTTGATCTTGGCGGTATGGAGGTTGATGTCGTAGGCGGTCAGCACCCGGGCGATGCGGGACAAGAGCCCGGTGCGGTCGCCGGCGATGATCGCGAGCACCGACGAGGTGCCTTTCTCGTCCGGCTGAATGGTGACCTCCGGCGAGATCGGAAAATGCCGCAACTGGCGCGAAAGCCGCGGCCGGGTGAGCGGCGGTAGCGGCGCTTTCACCCGGAGCTGCTCCGCAAGGTCGTGCTCGATCAGTCCGATCACGTCACGGTACTGCGGGCGCCGGTTGTCGGGATCCTGCACTTGAAAGCTGTCGAGCGCGTAGCCGTGGCGCGTGGTATAAATCTTCGCCTCGAAGATGTCATAGCTGATGTGTTCGAAGAAGCTGCAGATGCGCGCGAACAGCTCCTTCTGGTCGGGCACGTAGATCATGACCTGCAGGCCCTCGCCGGCGGGCGAGAGCCGCGCCTTGACGACCGGTTCGCGGGTCTGCACCCGATAGTAGAGCAACCGGGTATGCCACGCGATCTCCTGCGGCTCGTGACGCAGGAAATAGGCGTCCTCGAGCTGGGCCCACAGGCTCTGCTCGGCGGACCCGGGCACCGCGTAGAGCCGCAGCTTGGCCCGCGCTTCGTCCTGGCGCACCTGCACGCTGCTGGCAAGCGACAGGCGGTCTCCCGCGAGCTGGCGGCGGGTGGTCCAGAACAGGTCCTCGAGCAGCTTCCCCTTCCACGCGTTCCAGACCTTGGGGCTGGTGCCGCGGATGTCGGCGACGGTCAGGAGATAGAGCGCCGACAGGTGGCGCTCGTCTCCGACGCGCTGGGCGAAGGCCTGCACCACTGCGGGGTTGGCGATGTCGCGCTTCTGCGCGGTGGAGGACATGACCAGGTGGTTCTCGACCAGCCAGGCGACAAGCTCGACGTCCTCCTGCGCCAGCCCGTGCTCGCGGCAGAACTGCCGGGCATCCACCGCGCCCAGCTCGGAGTGATCGCCGCCGCGCCCCTTGGCGATGTCGTGGAAGAGCGCGGCGAGATAGAGCACCTCGGGCCGCTCGAAGTTGCTCATCAGGCGGCTGCACAGCGGGAACTCGTGTGCAAGCTCTGGGATGGAGAAGCGCCGTACGTTGCGCACGACCCGCAGGATGTGCTCGTCCACGGTGTACACGTGGTAGAGGTCGTGCTGCATCTGCCCGACGATGCGGCCGAACGACGGAAGGTAGCGGCCGAGCACCCCATACTGGTTCATGCGCCGCAGCGCGCGCTCCACCCGCGTCGGGCTGCGCAGCAGCTCCAGGAAGTGCCGGCGGTTGCGCGGATCCTTGCGAAAGGACGCATTGATCAGGCGCCGCGCCCGCCACAACGCGCGCACAGTGGGCGCGCTGACGCCTTTCAGCTGCGGATTCTGCTGCAGCAGGAGGAAGCTTTCCAGTATCGCCGCGGGCTCGCGCTCGAACAGCCGCTCATCGCGGGCCGACAGCAGCTCGTCCCGGGCGCCGAAGCGCTCGTTGATCGGGTGGTAATCCTTATCGCGGGGCGGCGTGATGCGCGCATCCAGGTTCTGCAGCACGAAGGTGGCAAGCCGCGACACGGCCTGGGCGGTCTGGTAGTAGCGCTGCATCAGCTGCTCGCTGGCGAGCCGGTGCGGGCGGTCGTGCAGGCCGAATTCGCGCGCGAGGGCGGTCTGGAAATCGAACAGCAGGCGATCCTCGCGCCTCCCGGCGAGGTAATGCATCCGGATGCGCAGCCATTGCAGGAGCTGCTCGTTGTGCTGGATCTCGCGCATCTCGGCGCGCGTGATCACGCCGCGGCGCGCGAGCTCCCCCCAGCTCCGGCCGAGGCCGGCGGCGCGCGCGATCCAGAGCACGGTCTGCAGGTCGCGCAAGCCCCCGGCGCTTTCCTTGATATTGGGCTCGAGGTTGGTTTCCGCGTAGCGCATGTGGCGCTGCTGCTGCTCGAGGAGCTTCGCCTGCAGGAAGGCGGCGGGATCGAGCGCGTCGGCGGCGCGCCTGACGAACCTCGAGTAGAGCTCCCGCTTGCCCGCGAGCAGCCGTGCCTCGAGCAGCGTGGTCTGGACGGTGACGTCCGCCGTGGCAAGCGCCACGCATTCGTCGATGGTGCGGACGCTGTGGCCGACCTCGATTCCGATGTCCCACAGGGTGCCGATCAGGAGCTCGATCTTGCGGGCGAGGGCCGCGTCGGCCGGTCCCGACAGGAGTATCAGGATGTCGACGTCCGAGCACGGAAAGAGCTCGCCGCGGCCGTACCCGCCTACTGCCGCAAGGGCGACGTCGCGCGGCATCGCGTGGCTTGCCCAGACCTCCTTCAACTGCCGGTCGACCAGCGCCGCCTGCCGGCGCAGCATCTCCCTTGGCAGCCGGTGCGAAGACAGCTCTTGGCGCAACTGCGCGCGTGATGCGGCGAGCTTCTGCTTCCAGTGCCCGGTGCGCGCGTGCGCCGGGAACGCGGGCGCGGCCGTCACGCTTTGCAGCTCAGCCATGCATTGGATCCGGGCCTGCGGGCCCTGGCTGCGTGCCATTGGACACGGTGAGCACCTCGTAGCCGGACTCCGTCACCAGCACGGTGTGCTCCCACTGCGCGGAGAGGCTGTGGTCCTTGGTCACGACCGTCCAGCCGTCCGCGAGCTGCCGTATGTCGGGCTTGCCGGCGTTGATCATGGGCTCGATCGTGAACGTCATACCGGCCTCCAGCCGCAGGCCCACGCCGGGCCTGCCGTAATGGAGGACCTGGGGCTCCTCGTGGAACTTGCGGCCGATGCCATGGCCGCAGAATTCGCGCACCACGCTGTAACCGTGACTCTCCGCGTGCTCCTGAATCGCGTGTCCGATATCACCAAGGTGTGCGCCCGGGCGCACCGACTCGATGCCGCGCCACAGGCACTCGAACGTCACCTCGCACAGCCGCCGCGCCTGGATCGAGGGATTACCGACGTAGAACATCCTGCTGGTGTCCCCATGGTAGCCGTCCTTGATGACGGTGATGTCGATATTGACGATGTCGCCGACGCGCAGTTTCTTGTCGCCCGGAACGCCGTGGCATACGACGTGGTTCACGGACGTGCAGATCGAGCACGGAAACGGGCGATATCCCGGTGGAGCGTAATTGAGCGGCGCCGGCGTCGCGTGCTGCACGTCGGCGATGAAATCGTGGCACAGCTGGTCGAGCTCGCCTGTCGTGGTACCCTGCTTGACATGGGGCGCGATGAAATCGAGCACCTCGGCCGCGAGCCGGCCCGCGACGCGCATTTTCTCGATTTCGCCCGGAGATTTGATGCTAACGGCCATGGCGCTTTGCCGCACGCGCGGTGCGGCGGCGGCGGAAGGAGGGTGGTTTTTCAAGGACAGCGGATTGTAGTCCAGAATTCCCCGCCCCGCACCGGCCTTCGCCGCGCTTGAGGCTCGCGCATTTCCAGTGTTAAAATCGCCAGTTAGCTTCACCGGGGCCCGCCGGGCGCCGGATTGAAAATACGCACATCCGCCAACGCAGGTGAGGGTGGCCTTCCCAGCGAGGGCCTCGCGGCGGATGGAGGCTCAACCCTTACAGGAGACAATAGCAGCATGTCGGTCACAATGCGTGAAATGCTCGAAGCCGGGGTCCACTTCGGGCACCAGACCCGCTACTGGAACCCGCGGATGGCTCCCTACATCTTCGGCCATCGCAACAAGATCCACATCGTCAACCTCGAGAAGACGATGGAGAAGTACCTGGAGGCGCTGAAGTTCGTGCACCGCCTCGCCACGAACAAGGGCACGGTGCTGTTCGTCGGTACCAAGCGCCAGGCGCGCGAGATCATCAAGGAAGAAGCCCAGCGCTGCGGCACGCCTTACGTCGATTACCGCTGGCTCGGCGGCATGCTGACCAACTACAAGACCGTCAAGCAATCGATCAAGCGGCTGAAGGACATCGAGGCCATGGCGCGCGACGGTACGCTCGACAAGCTGCCGAAGAAGGAGGCGCTGCACTACCAGCGCGAGATCGTGAAGCTCGACAGGAGCCTCGGCGGCATCAAGGACATGAACGGCCTGCCGGATGCGCTGTTCGTGATCGACGTGGGCTACCAGAAGGGTGCCGTCGCGGAAGCAAACAAGCTCGGCATCCCGGTCATCGGCGTGGTCGATACCAACCACACGCCCGAGGGCGTCGCCTATGTGATCCCCGGCAACGACGATTCGAGCCGGGCGATCCGCCTCTACGTGCGCGGCGTGGCCGATGCGGTGCTCGAAGGCCGCCAGGACAGCCTCAAGGAAGTCGTGCGCGGCGGCGACGAGTTCGTCGAAGTCGACGAGACCGAGGAAGCGTGAGGCGGAATCCTGAGGTCACGGCGGGGGCGCGAGCCCCCTTTTTTTAGCCACCCGGGACGAAGAATGGCAGAAATCACCGCGGGCATGGTCAAGGCGCTGCGCGAGAAGACCGACGCGCCGATGATGGAATGCAAAAAGGCGCTGGCTGAAGCCGGTGGCGACCTCGCCAAAGCCGAGGAGATCCTGCGCATCCGGCTCGGCAACAAGGCAAGCCGGGCGGCTTCCCGGATTGCGGCGGAAGGGGTGGTCGCGGCTCACGTCGCGCCCGACGGCCGCAGCGGCGCGTTGGTCGAGGTGAACTGCGAAACCGATTTCGTTGCCAAGAACCCGGAATTTCTGGCCCTGGCGGCGGCGGTCGCGGAGCTTGCGGCTTCCCGCAACCCCGCCACTGTGGCGGCGCTGTCCGAGCTGCCGTTGCACGGCACGACGGTGGACGAGGCGCGTAAAGCGCTCGTCGGCAAGATCGGGGAGAACCTCGCAATCCGCCGCTTTACACGCATGACAGCGCAAGGGCGGCTCGCGGTCTATATCCATGGCGGGGCGAAGATCGGTGTGATGGCGGATGTCATCGGTGGCGACGACACGCTCGCCAGGGACATTGCGATGCACATCGCCGCGACCAAGCCGGTGGCGCTCTCGGCGGCCGCGGTCCCGGCCGAACTGGTGGAAAAGGAGCGCGCGATCGCCGCGGCCAAGGCGGCGGAATCGGGCAAGCCCGAGAACATCGTCGCGAAGATGGTGGACGGATCGGTGCAGAAGTTCCTCAAGGAGGTGACGCTGCTCGGGCAGCCGTTCGTCAAGAACGACAAGCAGAGCATCGAGCAGTTGCTGAAGTCGAGGGGCGCGAGCGTCGCCGGTTTCGCGCTCTACGTCGTCGGAGAAGGTTTGGAGAAACGCAAGGACGATTTCGTCGCGGAAGTGATGGCGCAGGTCGGTCAGACGGCGTGAGCATGCCGATCCGGCTCGCCGACCCGTCCGCTCCCGCCCGCACCGAGGGCTCCATGCCGCAAACGCCCGCGTACAAGCGCATCCTGCTCAAGCTCTCCGGCGAAGCGCTGATGGGGCAGGACAGCTACGGCATCAATCGCGACACCGTCGACCGCATCGTGGGCGAGGTCGCGGAGGTGGTGAATCTCGGAGTTGAAGTCGCCATTGTCATCGGCGGTGGCAACATCTTCCGCGGCGTCGCGCCGGCGTCCTCGCACATGGATCGGGCCACCGCGGATTACATGGGCATGCTGGCGACGGTGATGAACGCGCTGGCGTTGCAGGATGCAATGCGCCGCGTGAGCCTGGTGAGCCGGGTGCAGTCCGCGCTCAACATCGAGCAGGTGGTCGAGCCCTACATCCGCGGCAAGGCCATGCGCTACCTTGAGGAGGGGAAAGTGGTGATCTTCGCCGCGGGCACGGGCAACCCTTTCTTTACCACCGACACCGCGGCCGCGCTGCGCGGCATGGAGATGAACGTCGATCTCGTGTTGAAGGCCACCAAGGTCGACGGGGTCTACACCGATGATCCCAAGACGCATCGCGACGCGATGCGCTACCAGCGACTGACCTTCGACGAGGCCATCATCAAGAACCTCAAGGTGATGGACGCCACCGCGTTGACGCTGTGCCGCGACCAGAAGCTGCCGATCAACGTCTTCAGCATCTTCAAGCCGGCGGCCCTGAAGCGCATCGTGCTGGGCGAAAACGAGGGCACTTTCCTGCATAACTGACGGTAGCCGCGGCGGCGACAGGAGGTGGATCATGATTGCCGACATCAAGAAGTCCGCTGAGCAGAAGATGCGCAAGACGGTGGAGACACTGAAGACGGACCTGGCGAAGATCCGCACCGGCCGCGCCCATACCGGCATTCTCGATCACATCATGGTGGACTACTACGGCACGGCGACTCCGATTCCGCAGGTCGGCAACGTGACATTGCTCGACGCACGGACGATCGTCGTCAACCCGTGGGACAAGAAGTTGGCACCCGCGATCGAAAAGGCGATACGCGACTCCGACCTCGGGCTCAACCCGGCGGCTATGGGGGAGTCGGTGCGGGTGCCGATGCCGGCCCTGACCGAGGAGCGCCGCAAAGACCTGATCAAGGTCGTGCGCCACGAAGGCGAGAACGCGCGGGTGGCGGTACGCAACGTGCGGCGCGACGCCATCCACCACCTGAAGGAGCTGCTCAAGCAGAAAAAGGTCGCCGAGGACGAGGAGCGGCGGGCACAGGACGAGATCCAGAAGCTCACCGATCGCTCGATTGCTGACATCGACAAGCTCCTGCAGCAAAAGGAAACGGACCTGATGGCGGTGTGATGGCGGACTACACCAGCTCCACGCTCGGGATCCCCCAGGCCCGGCGCATTCCGCGCCATATCGCCGTCATCATGGACGGCAACGGGCGCTGGGCGAAGCAGCGCTACCTGCCGCGGGTGGCGGGCCACCGGCGCGGGGTGAAGTCGGTGCGCAACACCGTGCGCGCATGCGCGGAGCGCGGCGTCGAGTACCTGACCCTGTTCGCGTTCTCGAGCGAGAACTGGCGGCGCCCCGCCGAGGAGGTGTCGTTCCTCATGCAGCTCTTCGTAGCGGCGCTCGAGCAGGAGGTGGACAAGCTCCATGAGAATGGCGTGCGCTTCAAGGTGATTGGCGACCTCGGCCGCTTCGAGCCCAAGCTGGTGCGGCTGGTGCGGGAAGCAGAGGCGCTCACGGCGGCGAACCGGCGGCTGACACTGACGATCGCGGCGAACTACGGCGGGCGTTGGGACGTGCTGCAGGCGGCGAACCGCATGCTGCGGGAGCACCCGCAGCTGGCGGCGGGCTTCACCGAGCGCGACCTTGCGCCGTACCTGGCGCTCAACTACGCGCCCGAACCCGACCTCTTCATCCGCACCGGCGGAGAGCAGCGCATCAGCAACTTCGTGTTGTGGCAGCTCGCCTACACCGAGCTCTATTTCACCGATACGCTGTGGCCGGATTTCGACGCGGCGGCGCTCGATCGTGCCATCATCTCCTACCAGCAGCGCGAGCGCCGCTTCGGCCGCACCAGCGAGCAGCTGCCTGCGGACAGCGCGCTCGCGGACTTTCGCGTCGGCAGCACCCGCTCCGGCGAATGACCGCGCGCGAGTCCGGCGCGGCTTCACCCTCTCATGTTGAATGCGCGGCTCGCCACGGCGCTTGTCCTGCTGGCAGGCTTCGTGATGGCAGCCTTGTGGCTGCCCAACCGGTGGTGGGCAGCGCTTATGCTGGCGGCGCTGGCGGCTGCTGCGTGGGAATGGGGCGCGCTGGCGGCAATCCGGGGTGCGCGGCGCGGGCTCTACATCGGCGCGATGGTGGCCTTGGCCTGGGCGGTCGGCCTCGCCTCGAACGGCGTGGGCGACGGCGCAAGTCCGCGTTCCGGGACTGCGGTGGCGGTCTACGGCATCGGCCTGGCGTTCTGGCTTTTCCTCGCGCTGCCGTGGTTCGTGCGGCGGTGGCAGGTGCGACTGCCATTTGCGCTTGCCGCCGCCGGCTGGCTCGCGCTGGTGCCGGCCTGGCTCGCGATGACACAGCTGCAAGGGGACCCCGTACGGCTGCTCGCGTTGCTCGCGATCGTGTGGGTGGCCGACACGGCCGCTTATTTCACCGGAAGAAAGTGGGGACGCCATCGCCTCGCGCCGAGCGTCAGCCCGGCCAAGACGTGGGAAGGTGTCGCGGGCGCCTGCGCGGCAGTGGCAGTGTATTATGTGGCACTGTCGATTTTCGCGCCGGACTGGCGCTGGCTGGACGGGTGGAGTGGTGCGGTTCTGTTTGCGGGCATCACGCTGATGAGCATTGTCGGCGATCTCTACGAGTCGTGGATCAAGCGCCAGGCGGGAGTCAAGGACAGCGGCACCTGGCTCCCGGGACATGGCGGTATTCTCGACCGCATTGACAGCGTGATCTCGAGCATGCCCTTCGCCGCTCTGCTCCTTGCCTGCTTGCGCTAGACGGCGACCCCATGGCCGACCGCAAACGCCTCGCAATCCTGGGTTCCACCGGCAGCATCGGGGCCAGCACGCTCGACGTGGTGGCGCGCCACCGCGATCGTTTTGACGTGGTCGCGCTCGCTGCGCGGCACCAGGCGGCGGCATTGTTCGAGCAGTGCCTCGCGTTCCAGCCGCGGATCGCGGTTCTGCTCGATCCGGGCGCGGCCCGCGATCTGCAGCGGCGCCTGCTGCAAGCCGGGATCGGCTGCGAAGTGCGCAGCGGCGCGGCTGCCCTGGAAGAGGTGGCGAGCCTGCCGGAAGTGGATACCGTCATGGCCGCGATCGTGGGCGTGGCCGGGCTGCGGCCGACGCTCGCAGCGGCGCGCGCCGGCAAGCGCATCCTGCTCGCGAACAAGGAATCGCTGGTCACTGCGGGCGCGGTACTGATGGATGCCGTGCGCGCGAGCGGCGCGACGCTGCTTCCGATCGACAGCGAGCACAACGCCATTTTTCAGGCGCTGCCGCGGGCGCGCGGGACCCCGGATACCGTCGGCGTACGGCGCATCCTGCTCACGGCATCTGGCGGGCCGTTCCGGGCGGCTTCGCTGCGCCAGCTCGAGGAGGCGACGCCCGCCCAGGCGTGTGCGCATCCCAATTGGGTCATGGGGCGCAAGATCTCGGTGGATTCGGCGACCATGATGAACAAGGGCCTGGAGGTGATCGAGGCGCGCTGGTTGTTCGATGCGCACGCGGACCAGATCGAGGTCGTGATCCATCCCGAGAGCGTGGTGCACTCCCTGGTCGAGTACATTGACGGCTCGGTCATCGCGCAGCTCGGTAATCCGGACATGCGCACGCCCATTGCCTACGCCCTCGGGTACCCCGAGCGCATCGACGCTGGCGTGGAGTTCCTGGACCTTCCGCGTATCGGAGCGCTGCACTTCGAGCGCCCCGATCGCGAGCGTTTTCCCTGCTTGCGGCTCGCCTACGAGGCGTTGGCGGCGGGGGGCACCGCGCCGGCCGTGCTCAACGCGGCAAACGAAGTCGCGGTGGCGAGCTTTCTTGCCGGGGCGGCCGGATTCCGCCAGATTCCGGCCATGATTGAAGCCGTGCTCTCGGATGTGCGCTGGGGGCCGTTGGACGGCCTCGAGGACGTGCTTGCCGCCGACCGCGCCGCGCGCGAGAAAGCGGACGGCTGGCTGCGCGCGGCCGGGCGCCCGGCGCTTGCCGTCCACGGCTGCTGACGCATGACGCTCCTCATCACCCTCGCCGCCTTCGTGGTGGCGCTCGGTTGCCTGATCGTGGTTCATGAGTTCGGCCATTTCCTCGTGGCGCGCGCCTGCGGGGTCAAGGTCCTGCGTTTCTCGGTCGGGTTCGGACGACCGCTGTGGACGAGGCGCTACGGGCGCGACGCGACCGAATGGGTCATCGCCGCGTTCCCGCTCGGGGGCTACGTCAAGATGCTGGACGAGCGCGAGGGGCCGGTGGCGCACGAGGAGTTGCCGCGCGCGTTCAACCGGCAATCGGTGTGGCGGCGGGTGGCGATCGTGGTCGCGGGACCGGCGGCCAACTTCCTGCTGGCGATCGCGCTCTATTGGGCGCTGTTCAGCTACGGCGTGCCGGGATTGAAACCGGTGCTCGGGGCGCCCCCCGTCGGGACCGCGGCGCATCATGCCGGCTTCGAGGCGGGAGACGTCCTCGTCCGGATCGGGACCGAGCCGGTCGCAACCTGGCAGGACGCGCGCTGGGTCCTGCTGCAGCACGCGGTGCAGAAATCCACCGTCGCGATCGAGCTGCGGTCGGCCGGCGGCGGTGCCGCCACGCGCCGGCTCGACCTTTCCGGTCTGACCAAGGACGATCTCGACAGCGATTTCCTGCTGACCATGGGGCTCACGCGCTACCAGCTGCCGTTGAAGCCCGTCATTGGCGAAATCGTCAGCGGCAGCCCGGCCGAGCGCGCGGGCCTGAGGGCGGACGACGAGATCGTGGCGATCGGCAACCAACGCGTCGAGCACTGGGACGAGGTGGTGAAGCTGGTGCGCGCGCATCCCGGGGCCCCGCTCGTGTTCGAGGTGCGGCGCGGCAGCGCGCTGCTGCCGGCGATCGCGGTGACCCCCGATTCCGTGGCCGAGGGCGCACGCAAGATCGGAAGAATCGGCGCGGCACCCCGCATTGACCGCTCGGCGCTTGCTGACCTGATCGTCGATGTCCGTTACAGCCCGCTGGAGAGCCTCAACCGGGCGGTGCTGAAGACCTGGGACACCTCGGTGTTCAGCCTGAGGATGCTCGGCAAGATGATCGTCGGCGAGGTCTCGCTCAAGAACCTCTCCGGCCCGATTACCATCGCTGACTACGCCGGGCAGTCGGCACAGGGCGGGGTCGCGTCCTACCTGCTGTTCCTCGCCCTCATCAGCATCAGCCTCGGCGTGTTGAACCTCCTGCCGATCCCTCTGCTCGACGGCGGGCATCTCATGTACTATGCGATCGAGATTCTCAAAGGCCGTCCTCTTTCCGACCGCGCCATCGAGATCGGTCAGCACGCCGGCCTGGTGCTGCTGATTACGCTGATGGCCTGCGCCCTCTACAACGACATCTACCGCCTGATCGGCGGGTAAGAGCCCCTAACACGATGAAACGCGCGATGCGCTGTCACGATTTTGGCTCAGGGCGCGAAGCAAGGCCCGCCGCTTAGACCGACTAAGCAAGGGACTTGCGACAAAGCCATGGGCCAAAATTCGTGCCAGCCCCTGCGATGCCGTGAGACGTTCTGATACTTGCGCCGGGGTTGCGGCCAAAATCGGCGCTGACTTTGTCGCGCGGCTTGCCAATATCGACATATTGACTGCGCCTCGCTTCGCGTCATCACCGATTTTGGCTCGCAACGCACGCGTGTTCCATCGTGTTAGGGGCTCTATCATGCGGTGGCTTCACGCAGCCGGGCTGCTTCTCGCGTTGCACACGGCCGGGGCAGCCGCTCTCGAGCCCTTCGTCATCCGCGACATCCGGGTGGAGGGCATCCAGCGCACCGAAGCCGGCACGATCTTCAGCTACCTGCCGGTGAAGGTCGGTGACACGATGACGGATGAGCGTGCCGCCCAGGCGATACGCGCATTGTTCGCGACCGGATTCTTCCGTGACGTAAGCCTGGAGCGCGAGGGCGAGGTGCTGGTGGTGGTGGTGCTGGAGCGGCCGTCGATCGCCCAGATCGAATTCTCGGGCATGCACCAGTTCGAGAAGGACCAGATCACCGCCGCGCTCCGCCAGGTCGGCATCGGCGAAGGCCGCATCCTCGACCGCGGCCTGCTCGACCGCGCGGAGCAGGAGATGAAGCGCCAGTATATCGGGCGCGGCTACTACGCGGTCAGCATCAGCACCACGGTGACGCCGCTCGAGCGCAACCGGGTCGCGATCAACTTCAGCGTCGAGGAAGGCAGCATCGCAAAGATCCGGCAGATCAGCATCATCGGCGCGCAGACCTTCAGCGAGCGCGACCTGGTGAAGCTGTTCGTGCTGCGCACCCCGGGGCTGCTGACCTGGTTCAGCAAGCACGACCAGTACTCGCGCGAGAAGCTGTCGGCGGATCTGGAGACGCTGCGCTCCCACTACCTCGACCGCGGCTACATGGAGTTCCGGATCGACTCCACGCAGGTCTCGATCACGCCCGACAAGCAGGACATCTACATCACGATCAGCATCACCGAGGGTGACCAGTACATCGTGTCGGACGTGCGCGTGGCGGGGGAGTTCCTGATTCGCGAAGAGGAAGTGCGCGGCCTGATCCGGATCAAGCCTGGGGACAGCTTTTCGCGCGCGCGCCTCACCGAATCGACGAAACTCATCAGCGACCGCCTGGGCAACGACGGTTATGCCTTCGCCAACGTCAACGCGGTGCCGAGCATCGACAAGGAAAAACGCCAGGTCGCATTCACCTTTCTCATCGATCCGGGACGGCGCGTCTACGTGCGCCGCATCAACGTCGCTGGCAACGCCCGCACGCGCGATGAGGTCGTCCGCCGCGAGTCGCGGCAGCTGGAAGGCGCCTGGTACTCGGCGCAGAAGGTCACGGCTTCCAAGCAGCGCATCGACCGGCTTGGCTATTTCAACGAGGTGAACGTCGAGACGCCGTCGGTTCCGGGGTCGACCGACCAGGTCGACGTCAACTTCACGGTGGTCGAGAAGCCCACGGGGCTGCTGCTGGTGGGCGCGGGCTTCGGCAGCGACGAGGGCCTGGTGCTGTCGGCCTCGATTGCGCAGCAGAACATCTTCGGCAGCGGGCGGCACCTGTCGCTCAACGTCAACACCAGCAAGGTCAACACGGTGTACTCGGTGTCCTACACCAACCCCTATCTCACGGTCGACGGCGTGAGCCAGGGCTTCGACGTGTATTACCGGGAAGTCGACCCTTCGGCCAACGATCTCGCCGAGTACCGCACCAAGACCCTGGGCGGACAGCTGCGGTTCGGCGTCCCGGTCTCGGATATCGACGTGATCCACTACGGCATCGGCTACGACGACACCACCATTACGACCTTCCCGAACAGCCCGCCGCGTTACCTGGATTACGTGGCGGTCTTTGGCGCGCAGAACACCAACGTCTTCCTGACCGCCGGCTGGGCGCGCGACCAGCGCGACAGCCTCATCTATCCCACCAGGGGCACGTTCCAGAGGGCCACCTCGGAGCTCGGCCTGCCGGTGGCGGACCTGGAGTATTACAAGCTCTACTATCAGTACCAGCGCTATTTTCCGCTGACGCGATTGACGAGCCTGATGTTGAACGGCGAAGCGGGCTACGGAGACGGCTATAATGATAAGCCGTTGCCGTTCTTCAAGAACTTCTACGCGGGCGGCGTCAGCTCGGTGCGCGGCTTCAAGTCTTATACAATAGGGCCGAAGGATATCAACGGCGACCCGACGGGCGGGCCTCGCAAGCTGCTCGCCAATCTCGAGCTCTTGTTCCCGTTCCCGGGCCTGGACAATGACCGGTCGGTGCGCGTGAGCGCGTTTGTCGATTCCGCCGTGGTGGGGGAGAAGATCGAGTTCAACCAGCTCCGCGTATCGAGCGGCCTGGCGCTGCTGTGGGTGTCACCCATCGGACCGCTCAAGATCAGCCTTGGGTTTCCGATCCGCTCGGAGCCGGGTGACCAGCTGCAGAAGTTCCAGTTCACCATCGGTGGCGTATTCTGAACCGCAAGGAGAGGGCATTGAAGCACACCATCCCGAAAATCGCCGCCGTATTGCTGGCGTGTGCCGCCGTGGGCGTGGCCGGGGCCGCGGACGTGAAGATCGGCTTCGTGGACGTGGAGCGCATCAGCCGGGAATCGGCGCCCGCAGAGCGTGCGAGCAAGCAGCTCGAGAAAGAATTTGCCCCGCGCCAGCAGGAGCTGCAGCGGCGCGAGGCCCAGATCAAGGAGTTCCAGGGCCAGCTGGAGCGGGAAGCGATGACCATGGCCGAAAGCGATCGACGGGGGAAGGAGCAGGAGCTCGCGCGCGCCAACGTGGAATTTCAGCGCATGCAGCGGGAGTTCCGCGAGGATCTCACCATCCGCCGCAACCAGGAGATACAGGGGCTGATGGAACGGGCCAACCGCGTGATCCGGAAGATCGCCGAAGCCGACAAGTTCGATCTCATCATCCAGGATGCGGTCTACCGGAATCCGCGCATCGACATCACGGACCGGGTGCTGAAGGCGCTCGCCGAAGGCAAATAGGCAAGCGCTACGCCGCACACGAGCCCATGCCGCCCGCGCGGCCGGCGGCATCCCGTTCCAACGCCCATGATTGACAGCGGCCACCCGTCCTACAGCCTGCGCGAGATCGCGCGCCGTTTTGGCGGCGAGATCGCCGGCGACCCGGATTTCGCGGTGCGCGGGGTCGCGACGCTGGAGAGCGCGGGCCGCGACCACATTGCCTTCCTGGCCAACGCACGCTATCTCCCGCAGCTCAAGGCGACGCGCGCCGGTGCGGTGATCGTGGGCGAAGCGGGACGCGCCGCGACCCGGCTTCCCCGCATCGTCTGCGCGAATCCCTACGCCTATTTCGCGCGGGTATCGGCGCTCTTCAATCCGGAGCCGGCGCCGCAGCCGGGCGCGCATGCGACCGCGGTCATCGACGCGGCCGCGCGGGTGGCCGCCGACGCGCAGATTGGGCCTTGCGCCGTGATCGAGCGCGGGGCGGACATCGGGGCAGGCTGCGTCATCGGTGCCGGCTGCTTCATCGGCGAGGGTGCCGCGATCGGCGCCGGCACGCGGCTCTACCCCAACGTCACCGTGTATCATGGCTGCGTGATCGGCGCGCGCGTCATCCTGCATGCGGGTGTCGTAATTGGTGCCGACGGGTTCGGCATCGCGATGGACCAGGGCCGCTGGGTGAAGGTGCCGCAGGTGGGGCGTGTCGTGATCGGTGACGACGTGGAGATTGGAGCCAACACCACGGTCGATCGCGGCGCGCTCGACGACACGGTGATCGAGGAGGGCGTGAAGCTCGACAACCAGATTCAGGTGGCTCATAACGTGCGCATCGGTGCCCACACCGCGATCGCCGCCTGCACCGGCATCGCGGGCAGCGCAAGGATCGGAAAACACTGCCGCATCGGTGGCGCTTCCGGCATTGCCGGCCATATCACCATTGCCGACGGGGTCGAGATTTCGACCTATACCCTGATCACCAAGTCGATCGACCGGCCGGGAACCTACACCGGGGCCTACGCGTTCGAGCCGCACCGCGACTGGTTGAGGAACGCCGCGCAGCTGCGCCACCTCGCCGAGCTGGCGCAGCGGGTACGCGAGCTGGAGAAACGAGCGAAGCAGCGCAAAAGGAGCAAGCCGTGAGCGGCATGGACATCAACAAGATCCTCGAGTATCTCCCGCACCGCTACCCCATGCTGCTGGTCGACCGGGTGCTGTCGTGCGAGCCGGGCAAGCGCCTGACGGCATTGAAGAACGTCACGATCAACGAGCCTTTCTTCCAGGGCCATTTCCCGCACCACCCGGTGATGCCAGGGGTGCTGATCATCGAAGCGATGGCGCAGGCCTGTGCGATCCTGACCTTTCACAGCGAGAGCCACCGCGCCGACGAGCGCCTGGTCTACTATTTCGCCGGGATCGACAACGCCCGCTTCAAGAAGCCAGTCGTCCCCGGCGACACACTGCGTCTGGAGGTCGTCCTGGAGCGACACATTCGTGGCATCTGGAAGTACGGAGCGCAGGCGCTGGTCGGGGACGCGGTGGTGGCCGTGGCCGAGTTGTTGTGCACGGTGCGCGCGCTCCAGGAGGACGGACGGACGGTTCCGGTGCATTCGCAATAGGCGCGTCGTGCCCGTGAATGCTCATGCGACAGCGATCATCGACACACAAGCGCGCATTGCGCCGGACGTCGAGATCGGCCCGTACACCGTGGTGGGGCCGGACGTCGAGATCGGCGCCGAATCCTGGATCGGCGCCCACGTGGTGCTGACCGGCCACACCCGCATCGGGAAGCGCAACCGCATCTTCCAGTTCTCCTCCATCGGCGAGATTCCCCAGGACAAGAAGTACGCGGGGGAGCCGACGCGGCTCGAGATCGGCGACGGCAATACCATCCGCGAGTTCTGCACCTTCAACTGCGGGACGGTCCAGGACGCCGGCGTGACGCGGGTCGGCGACGACAACTGGTTCATGGCCTACGTGCACCTCGCGCACGACTGCCATGTTGGAAGCCACACGATCTTTGCCAACAGCACGTCGCTCGCCGGGCACGTGCATGTCGGCGACTACGCCATACTCGGCGGTTTCACCGGCGTGCACCAGTTTTGCCGCATCGGGGCCCACAGCATCACCGGGGGCGGCACCATCGTGCGGCAGGACGTGCCGCCATACGTGACCGTTTCCGGCAACCCGGCCAAGGCGTACGGGCTGAACGCGGAAGGGCTCAAGCGCCGCGGCTTTACGTCCGACACCCTCACGCGGCTCAACCGGGCATACAAGGCGCTCTATCGCTCGGGCCTCACGCTGGAGCAGGCGAAGCAGCGGCTTGCGCGGCAGGCGACTGAGTGCCCGGAGCTCCGCGTCATGCTGGAATTCCTGTCCGCTTCCACGCGCGGCATCGTGCGGTAGCGAGCATCGTGAACGTCGTTGACGACGCTCGACCCCTCACCCCTTACGCCCGCGGAGGGCGGAGCAGGTTCCAAGCGTATTGTGCTTGGATGCGACCCCGGAGCGGGATGCAGCGCCGCATTTGCCCGCGTGCTTATGTGCGCCTCAACGGTCGCATCCCCGGAAACCGGGGCCCCTGCTCAACGTTTCGGCGCACCTCTCCCGAGCGGAGAGGGGAAATGTACTGCGGCAACTGGTTTGGCAACCAGTTAGCCGAGGTTGAATGGTCGAGCCGCTGACCATAGGCATGGTCGCGGGCGAGCCCTCGGGCGACGCGCTGGGGCTGCACCTCATTCAGGCGCTGCGCCGGCACCTGCCGCAAGCACGGTTCACCGGAATCGGCGGGCCCGGGATGGAGAGCGCGGGCTTCCAGACGTTGGTCCAGATGGAAAAGCTCTCCGTGATGGGGTTCGTGGAAGTGCTGAGGCATCTTCCCGAGCTCTACGGCGTCCGGCGCCGCCTCTTGGCGCACTTCCTGAACGAGCGCCCGCGGCTCTTTGTCGGAATCGACGCGCCCGAGTTCAACCTCGGCCTCGAGCTGAAACTGCGGACTGCGGGCGTGCCCACGGCGCATTACGTCAGTCCTTCGATCTGGGCGTGGCGGGCGGGACGCATCCACAAGATTCGACAGGCTGTTTCGAAGATGCTGGTCCTGTTCCCGTTCGAGGCGAAACTCTACGAGCGCGCGGGCGTGCCGGTGGCGTACGTGGGGCACCCGCTTGCCGATCTGCTCGGGAAGTTTCCTGCGCCCGCCGCCGTGCGCGAGCAGCTGCGCCTGCCCGCGGCCGCGAAAGTCGTGGCGCTGCTTCCCGGTAGCCGGGTGAACGAGGTCAAGCGGCTGGCGGACCTTTTCGTCGCGACCGCCGGGAGGATCACCGAGTCCGTGCCGGGCGTGCAGTTTCTCGTCCCGTTCGTGAGCCGCGAGACCCGCGATCTCTTCGAGACCGCGCTCTATCGCCGCGAGATCGGGGAACTCAACATGAACATGATGTTCGGTCACGCGCACGAGGCCATGGCAGCCGCCGACGTCGTGCTGGCCGCATCCGGCACGGCGACGCTCGAGGCAGCCCTGTTGAAGCGCCCCATGGTCATCACCTACAAGGCGGCACCGTTCTCCGCGTTCCTGCACCGCCGCCTCACGTATCTCCCCTACGTCGGCCTGCCCAACGTGCTCGCCGGCCGGTTCGTCGTTCCGGAGTTCCTGCAGGAGGAAGCTACCCCCGAGAACCTCGCGCAGGCGGTGATCAATCTGCTCTTCGACTCGGTCACGCGGCAGCGGCTCGAAGCGCATTTCGATACGCTCGCGGCGGAGCTGCGCCGCGATGCAGCCAATGCTGCGGCCGAGGCCGTCCTTCCGCTGCTCAACGGCGCTTCGGCATGACCGGGCGCAATAGCGTGATTTGCGGGGTTGATGAGGCTGGACGCGGCCCGCTCGCCGGTCCGGTGTTTGCCGCCGCGGTGATCCTCGATCCTGCACGCCCGATCGAAGGCCTTGCCGATTCCAAATTGCTTTCCGCTCGCCGGCGCGAGACGCTGGCGGCCGAAATCAGGTCGCGGGCCCTGGCCTGGGGGGTGGCGAGTGCCGGCGTTGAGGAGATCGACACCCTCAACATCCTGCAGGCGAGCCTGCTCGCCATGCGCCGCGCGGTGGAGTCACTCGCCGTGGCGCCGACGGAGGTGTGGGTGGACGGGCCGCATTGCCCGCGGCTCGCGCAGCCGGTGCGCGGCATCGTGGGCGGCGACGCGACGCACGCCGAGATCGCGGCGGCCTCGATCCTGGCCAAGGTCGCGCGCGACGCGGAGATGTGTTCGCTCCACGACGTGCACCCCGTTTACGGCTTCGACCGTCACAAGGGCTATCCCACCGAAGCGCACCTCGCGGCATTGCGCACGCATGGCGTGTGCGCGGCGCACCGGCGCAGCTTCGCTCCGGTGCGGGCGCTGCTAGGGGACGCACACAAATTTCGAGCAGTACTTTAGGCGAAAATTGTGTGCGTCCCCTTATGAAACAGATCAGCTCAGGAGCGAATCCACGCTACAAGGCGCTGCGTAAGCTCGTGCAGTCGTCCCAGGAGCGCCGGCGGACCGGGCTGTCCGTGCTCGATGGGGCGCACCTCGTGGCGGCCTATCGCGAGCACGCCGGGTTGCCGCGGAGCATTGCGGTGAGCCGCAGTGGCCTTGCCAGCCCGGAAGTGCGGGCTTTGCTGGAAGCCATGCCCGGGGTGGAGACCCTTGCGCTGGGCGATGCGCTCTTCGCGGGACTTTCTACCGTGGCGACCCCGACCGGCATCGTGGCGGTGGTCGCGACGCCGCGTTCCGCCGCGGTGACGCAGACGCTGGACGCTTGCGTCATGCTGGAGGACCTCCAGGACCCCGGCAACCTGGGCTCGATCCTGCGCTCGTGTGCGGCTTCCGGCATCACGGACGTGCTGCTGTCGAAGGGCTCGGTGCACGCATGGTCGCCGCGCGTGCTGCGCGCGGGCATGGGGGCGCATTTCACGCTCAAGATTCACGAAGACGCGGACCTCGCGGCAGCCGCGCGCGCCTTTCCCGGCAGGCTCCTGGCAACGCGTCCACGGGCGCCACAGACCGTGTTCAACACAGACCTCAAAGGCAAGATCGGATTCATGTTCGGAAACGAGGGTGCGGGCTTGAGTGCCGCGCTGCTCGCGGCCGCCCACTCGGTGATGGCGATCCCCATGCCGGGAAAGGGGGAGTCGCTCAACGTTGCCGCCGCCGCCGCCGTGTGCCTGTTCGAGCGCGTCCGGCAGCTGCGTCAGTAGATGCGGCGCGTGAGCTTTGCTTCCTGCAGGATGGTGGTGGCGAGCTCTTCGACCGACTTGCTGGTGGCGTCGAGGAAGGAGATGCCTTCCTGGCGCATCAGCGCCTCCGCCTCGCGCACCTCGAACTCGCAGTTCGCAAGAGTCGCGTACTGGCTGCCGGGACGGCGCTCGTTGCGGATCTGCTGCAGCCGGCTCGGCTTGATGGTGAGGCCGTAGAGCTTCCCGCGCAGCGGTCGCAACTGGGCCGGCAGCCGCATGGTGCTGAAATCCTCGGGTATCAGGGGGTAATTGGCGGCGCGGATGCCGTACTGCATCGAGAGGTAGAGGCAGGTTGGCGTCTTGCCGCAGCGCGACACGCCGACCAGGATAACGTCGGCGTCGGAGAGATCGCGATTCGAGACCCCGTCGTCGTGCGAGAGCGTGTAGTTCACCGACTCGATGCGGTGGTGGTAGTTCACGAAGTCGTTGACGCTGTGCGAGCGCCCGATGGCATGGGAGGCGCGCACGCCGAGCTCGCGCTCGAGTGGCGAGATGAAGATCTCGAAGCAGTCGAGGAAGAGGGCATCGGCTTCACCCACGACCTGCGCGATCTCGGTGCGGGCAAGCGTGCTGATGACGATCGGGCGCTCGCCGTCGGTGGCGCCCTGCTGGTTGATCTTGTCCACGACCTCGCGCGCCTTCTCGATCGTGTCGACGAAGGGTAGCGTCACCTCGTTGAAGCGCACGCCGTCAAACTGGGTGAGCAGGCTGTGACCGAGCATCTCGGCGGTAATGCCGGTACGGTCGGAGACGAAGAACGCGGTGCGGGGGTGCGCCATGGGCTGCTGCCGGGTGCCTGATTTGCCGGTAAAATAACCGCTTTTCCTGCAATGCACAATTCAACACCTCGCTCCGCGGCCATGAGCAACCCCCGCCTGGTGCTCGATTTCGCCGCTTTGCGCATGAAGGACGTGGCCGATGTCGGCGGCAAGAACGCGTCCTTAGGCGAGATGATGAGCCAGCTGGGTGGCGCCGGCGTGCGGGTTCCGGGCGGCTTCGCCACGACGGCGCATGCCTATCGCGAGTTCCTGGCACAGGGCGGGCTCGACCAGCGCGTAGCAGGGCGGCTGCGCGGACTGGACGTCTCCGATATTCCTGCGCTCTCGCGCGTTGGCGAGGAAATCCGGAGCTGGATCCTGGCGCAGGAGCTTCCACGGCAGCTACAGCAGGACATCGCTCTCGCCTATCGCAGGCTCGCGGATGGCGCGGGCGCGGACGCGACGTTCGCAGTGCGCTCCTCGGCGACCGCCGAGGATCTGCCCGATGCCTCCTTTGCCGGCCAGCAGGAAACGCTGCTCAACGTGCATGGGCTCGACAACCTCTACAATTCCGTGAAGCAGGTCTTCGCGTCACTCTACAACGATCGCGCGATCTCCTACCGCGTGCACAAGGGGTTCACCCATGACGAGGTGGCGCTCTCCGCGGGCATCCAGCGCATGGTGCGCAGCGACCTTGGGGCGAGCGGGGTCGCGTTTACGCTCGACACCGAGTCAGGCTTCGACCAGGTGGTGCTCATAACATCATCCTACGGCCTGGGCGAGACGATCGTGCAGGGCAAGGTCAACCCGGACGAGTTCTACGTCTACAAACGCGCGCTGCGCGAAGGGAAGCACGCGATCCTGCGCCGGGGACTCGGTTCGAAGGCAATCAAGATGGTGTACGCGGACTCGCGCGAGCCCGGGCAGTCGGTCACGACAGTGAACGTGCCGGAGCCCGAGCGCAGGCGCTTCTCGATCAGCGACGCCGAGGTGGAAGAGCTGGCGCGCTACGCAATGATCATCGAGGACCATTACCGGCGGCCGATGGACATCGAGTGGGGGCGCGATGGGGTGGATGGCAAGATCTACATCCTGCAGGCCCGCCCCGAGACCGTGAAAGCGGCGGAAAAGGTCGACACGCTGCGCCGCTACCGGCTGAAGAGCCGCTCGGAAGTGCTCGCGACCGGCCGCGCCATCGGCCAGAAGATCGGCAGCGGTCCGGTGCGCGTAATTCGCGACGCCGCCGAGATGTCGCGCGTACGCGAGGGCGACGTGCTGGTGACGGACATGACCGACCCGGACTGGGAGCCGGTGATGAAGCGCGCGGCGGCGATTGTCACCAACCGCGGCGGCCGCACTTGCCATGCCGCCATCATCGCGCGCGAGCTGGGCATCCCGGCGGTGGTGGGCTGCGGGGACGCGACCCAGGTGCTGAAAGAAGGGCGCCCGGTCACGGTTTCCTGCGCCGAGGGCGACACCGGCTTCGTCTACCGCGGCATCCTGGAGGCCGAGGTGATCGACCTCTCGCTGAAGGGCATGCCCAAGGCGCCGGTGAAGATCACCATGAACGTGGGCAATCCCGAGCTCGCTTTCGAATTCCAGCGCCTGCCCAACGAAGGCGTGGGTCTCGCCCGGCTCGAGTTCATCATCGCGCGCATGATCGGCGTGCATCCCCGGGCGGTGCTTGCCTATCCCGATCTCGGTTCGGACCTCAAGGTCGCAGTCGAGGAGCACAGCGCGGGCTATCCCGACCCGGTGACGTTCTACGTGAGCAAGCTCGCGGAGGGTATCGCAACGCTCGGCGCGGCGTTCTGGCCCAAGCCGGTGATCGTGCGCCTGTCCGATTTCAAGTCCAACGAGTATTCCGCCCTTACCGGCGGCGCACGCTACGAGCCGCGGGAGGAGAATCCCATGCTTGGCTTTCGTGGCGCCGGGCGCTACCTCGACCCCACGTTCCGGGACTGCTTCCAGCTCGAATGCCGCGCGCTGAAGAAGGTGCGCGACGACATGGGGCTGACCAATATCGAGATCATGGTGCCGTTCGTGCGCACCGTGGCGGAGGCGCGCAAGGTCCTCGAGCTCCTCGCTGCCAACGGGCTGAAGCGCGGGGAGAGGGGCCTGCGCGTGATCATGATGTGCGAGATCCCCTCGAATGCGATCCTCGCCGACCAGTTCCTCGAGCATTTCGACGGCTTCTCCATCGGCTCGAACGACATGACCCAGCTGACCCTCGGCCTCGACCGCGACTCGGGGATCATCGCGGAGCACTTCGACGAGCGCGATCCGGCGGTGAAGCAGATGTTGCACCTCGCGATCCAGGCGTGCCGGCGCGCGGGCAAGTACGTGGGAATCTGCGGGCAAGGGCCGTCCGACCATCCGGACCTCGCGAAATGGCTGGTGGAGGAGGGTATCGAGAGCCTCTCGCTCAATCCCGACACGGTCGTGGAGACCTGGCTCTATCTCGCGCGGGAGGCAGTTGCCGACAAAAAGCGCTGAATGCCTCACCGGCAGGGCGCCGCGACGTGCAAGTCATTGGACGCGACGCCGATTTTCGCTAGAATACGCAAACCGCCGGCGTATGCGATGAGCAACAAATACATCTTTGTCACGGGTGGGGTCGTATCCTCTCTGGGCAAAGGCATCGCCGCCGCATCCCTCGCCGCAATTCTCGAGTCCCGCGGCCTCAAGATCTCGATGGTCAAGCTCGACCCCTATCTCAACGTGGATCCGGGGACCATGAGCCCGTTCCAGCACGGCGAAGTGTTCGTTACCGAGGACGGCGCGGAGACCGACCTCGACCTCGGGCACTACGAGCGCTTCCTGCACGCCAAGATGTCGAAGCGCAACAACTTCACCACCGGCCAGATCTACGAGAGCGTGATCCGCAAGGAGCGCCGCGGCGACTACCTGGGCGGCACCGTGCAGGTCATTCCCCACATCACCGACGAGATCAAGCACTTCATCCGGCGCGGGGCGGGCGAGGCGCAGGTGACGATCGTCGAGGTCGGCGGCACGGTGGGCGACATCGAGTCGTTGCCGTTCCTGGAGGCGATCCGCCAGATGGGGATCGAGCTCGGGCGCGAGAACTGCTGTTTCGTGCACCTCACCCTGGTGCCCTACGTTGCGAGCGCGGGCGAGATCAAGACGAAGCCCACGCAACACTCGGTCAAGGAGTTGCGCGAGATCGGCATCCAGCCCGACGTGCTGCTCGGCCGCAGCGACCGCCCGCTGCCCGATGACGACCGCAGGAAGATCGCGCTCTTCACCAACGTGCCGGTGGAAGCCGTGATCTCGGCCGTGGACGTGGACAGCATCTACAAGATCCCGGCGATGCTGCACGCCCAGAAGCTCGATGACATCGTGTGCCGCAAGCTGAGCCTCAATCCGCCGCCCGCCAACCTCTCGAGCTGGGAGGGGCTGGTGCATGCCCTGGAGCACCCGCAGCGCACGGTCAACATCGCGCTGGTCGGCAAGTACGTCGATCTCACGGAATCCTACAAGTCGCTCACCGAGGCGCTGACCCACGCCGGCATCCACACCGGGGCCCGGGTCAAGATCCATTACGTCGATTCGGAGAGCATCGAGAAGAACGGCACCGCCAGTCTGCAGAACATGGGCGCGATCCTGGTGCCGGGCGGCTTCGGCAAGCGCGGCGTCGAGGGCAAGATCAAGGCGATCCGCTACGCGCGCGAAATGGGCGTGCCCTACCTCGGCATCTGCCTGGGCATGCAGCTCGCCGTAATCGAGTACGCGCGCAACGTCGCGGGGCTCGCGGACGCGCACAGCACCGAGTTCGACCCGGACACCCCTCACCCCGTGATTGCGCTCATCACCGAGTGGCAGGATCGCGACGGCCGCATCGAGCAGCGCGACGCGCAATCGAACCTCGGGGGCACAATGCGGCTCGGCGGCCAGGAGTGCGTGCTGGAGGCGGATTCGGCGGTGCGCCGGATCTACGGTCAGGATCGCATCATGGAGCGGCACCGCCATCGCTACGAGGTCAATGACCACTACTTGCCGCGGCTCAAGGCCGCGGGGCTCAAGGTGAGCGGGACGTCGGCCCGGGACAAGCTGTGCGAGATGATCGAGCTGCCCGCTCACCCGTGGTTCGTGGGCTGCCAGTTCCACCCGGAATTCACATCGACCCCCCGTAACGGCCATCCCCTGTTCAAGGCGTTTGTGCAGGCTGCGCTGAGCGCCGCCCGGCCGGAGCAGGCAGCCGGGAAGGCGGGGGATTCCGGGCGCCTCAAGAGCATCGCCTGAGGACCGGCGCCGTGACCTCCCGTCCGCGACGGTCGCAACCGGCGTCGCCGCAGCGCGGCGTAATGGAGCTATGCGGATTCAAGGCCGGCCTCGATCAACCGTTATTCCTCATAGCCGGCCCGTGTGTGGTCGAGTCGCGCGACCTCGCGCTCGACACCGCGGGAGAGCTGAAGGAGATCTGCGCGAGCCTGGGCGTGCATTTCATCTACAAGTCGTCCTACGACAAGGCCAACCGGACCTCCCTCAAGTCGTTTCGCGGCCTGGGAATGGACAAAGGGCTCGAGATCCTGGGGGACGTGCGCAAGAAGGTGGGGGTCCCGGTTCTCACCGACGTGCATGAGAATGAGGACATCGACGCCGTCGCGAATGTCGTGGACGTGCTGCAGACGCCGGCCTTTCTGTGCCGGCAGACCGACTTCATCTGCGCCGTGGCGGCCACCGGCAAGCCGGTGAATATCAAGAAGGGACAGTTCCTTGCGCCCGAAGACATGCGGAACGTGGTGGATAAGGCGAAGGCCGCGAGCGGGCGCGACAACATTCTCGTCTGCGAGCGTGGGGTCTCCTTCGGCTACCACAACCTCGTGTCGGACATGCGCGCGCTCGCGATCATGCGCGAGACCGGGTGCCCGGTCGTGTTTGACGCCACCCATTCGGTCCAGCTGCCGGGCGGGCAGGGTTCCTCGAGCGGCGGGGAACGCGAGCACGTGCCGGTGCTGGCGCGAGCGGCGGTCGCGACCGGCATCGCGGGGCTCTTCATGGAAACCCACCCCAACCCGGAGAAGGCGCTCTCCGACGGCCCCAACGCGTGGCCGCTCAAGCTGATGAAGCCGCTGCTCGGCACGCTGCAGGCGCTCGACGCCATGGTCAAGCAACGCGGCCTCGCCGAGGATCTGCTCCGGTGATGCACAGAGAATCCAGCCCAAATCACCACAGGAACAATAATGAGCGCGATCGTTGACGTCATTGCAAGAGAGATACTCGATTCACGGGGCCAGCCCACGGTGGAGGCGGATGTGCTGCTCGAGTCGGGCGTGATGGGGCGCGCGGCGGTGCCCTCCGGGGCCTCGACGGGCGCCCGCGAGGCGATCGAGCTGAGGGATGGAGACGCTGCGCGCTACGGCGGCAAAGGCGTCCTCAAGGCGGTCGAGAACATCAACACGGAAATCTGCGAGGCCGTGATCGGGGTGGACGCGACCGAGCAGAGCTTTGTGGACAAGGCCCTGATCGACCTCGACGGCACAGAGAACAAGTCTCGCCTCGGCGCCAACGCGGTGCTGGCCGTATCGCTCGCGGTGGCAAAGGCGGCTGCCGAGGAGTCCGGGCTGCCACTGCACCGCTACCTGGGCGGGGCAGGAGCCATGGCGATGCCGGTGCCGATGATGAACGTGATCAACGGCGGCGCGCATGCCGACAACAACCTCGACATGCAGGAGTTCATGATCGTGCCCGTGGGATTCACCTCCTTCCGCGAGGCGCTGCGCTGCGGCGCCGAGGTGTTCCACGCCCTGAAGAAGCTCCTTACCGACCGGGGGCTGTCGACCGCGGTGGGCGACGAAGGCGGCTTCGCGCCGCGGCTGGGGAAGCACGAAGCGGCGGTCAAGACCATACTCGACGCGATCGAGGCCGCGGGTTACCAGCCGGCCGATCAGGTCGCGCTCGCACTCGACTGCGCGGCCTCAAGATTCTTCGAGGACGGCGAATACACGCTCGCCGCCGAGGGGCTCAGCATGAGCGCGGCGCAGTTCGTCGACTATCTCGCGGACTGGGTCGAGAAGTATCCGATCATCAGCATCGAGGACGGCATGGCGGAGGACGACTGGGATGGCTGGAAGCTGCTCACCAAGCGCCTCGGCAAGAAGGTGCAGCTGGTGGGCGACGACCTGTTCGTGACCAACACGCGCTTTCTCAGGCAGGGCATCGACAAGGGGGTTGCCAACTCGATCCTGATCAAGGTCAACCAGATCGGGACGCTGACCGAGACCTTCCAGGCGATCGAAATGGCGAAGCGCGCCGGCTATACGTCGGTCGTGTCGCACCGGTCCGGGGAAACCGAGGACACCACCATCGCGGACATCGCGGTCGCGTCGAACGCGCTGCAAATCAAGACGGGGTCGCTGTCGCGCTCGGACCGGCTTGCCAAGTACAACCAGCTGCTGCGCATCGAGGAGGACCTCGGCGACACCGCGAGCTACCCGGGCCGCGGGGCTTTCTATCAGCTGCGGTGACGGGTCATGCGTCATCGGTCGCGATGAGAGTGCTGACGCTGGCGCTGATTGCCCTGATCGTGCTGATCCAGTATCCGCTGTGGCTGGGGAAGGGCAGCTGGTTCCGGGTATGGGAAGTGGACCAGCAGATCCGCGCGCAGCGCGAGGCAAACCGCGTCCTGCAGGCGCGCAACGCCGCGCTGGAGGCCGAGGTGCGCGATCTCAAGGTCGGCCTCGATGCGATCGAAGAGCGCGCACGCAGCGAGCTCGGCATGATCCGGCAGGACGAGATCTTCTTCCAGGTGTTGGACGCGCCCCCCGTGGTGGCGCCCCGCGACCCTGCCGCGCGTTGAAATGACCGCATCCGCAGCAACGGGCCCCGCCAGGTTGATCGACGGGTCCGCCGCCGCCCGCGAGCTGGTTGCCCAGCTGAAGGAGCGGGTTACGGCGCTCCACCGGCGCGATATCCGGCCCGCCCTCGCCGCCGTGCTGGTCGGCGACAATCCCGCCTCCCGGATCTACCTGAGGAACAAGAGGCGGGTGTGCGAGGAGTCCGGTGTCCGTTCCGAGGTGCACGAGCTGCCGACCGCCTGCACGCCGCGCGCCCTGCTCGCGACGATTGAGAAGCTCAACGCGGATCCCGGCACCCATGGAATCATCGTGCAGCTTCCGCTGCCGCAACAGCTCGACGCGGCAGTGGTGGCGCGGATCGTCTCACCGGAAAAAGACGTCGACGGGCTCACCTGGCATTGCCTGGGCGCCCTGATGGCGGGGCACCCGCTGTTTGAGCCGTGCACGCCGCGGGGCGTGATGGCCCTGCTCGACCGCGCAGGCGTCGAAATCGACGCGCGGCAGGCGGTCGTGATCGGGCGCAGCACGATCGTCGGCAAGCCGGTGGCGTTGATGCTGATGGCGCGGGGCGCGACCGTGACGATCTGCCACAGCCACACGCGCGACCTGCCGGCGCACACGCGGCGCGCCGACATCCTGGTCGCCGCGGTCGGCCGGCCCGGGCTCGTCACCGGCGACATGGTGAAGCCGGGCGCCGCCGTCATTGACGTCGGCATCAACCGCCTGCCGGACGGCAAGCTTGCGGGCGACGTGGATTTCGCCTCGGTGCGCGCCCTCGCCGGGCACATCACGCCGGTTCCGGGCGGCGTGGGCCCGATGACCGTCGCCATGGTCATCGAGAACACAGTTCTGGCGGCCGAACGTAGTGCGGGCGCACGCAGCGCGTGAGCGGCGAGGGACCGCTCAGCACCAGAACGAATTAGAGAAATTGAAGAGAAGGTCCGTGCTGAAGTAGCCGCGGAACGCGATGGTGGCGACGAGCGCGGCGAGGACCGCCAGCATCACCCACAGCAGGACGCGCTTTGCCTGCGTCATGCGAACTTCGAGCATTTCTCATTATTGCATGGCGCACCGGGCGCATAACCAAAGAACGGCCGGTTATGAAGTCGTGCGTCGGCGATTGATATAATTTTCCGTTTTCACTCAGGCGTCTCGCGCACTTGGACTCACGGACCATTCCGGCACCCGGCTTCGGCTGCACGTTCGAGGATCTGTACTCGCGCGAAGGCCTGGTCCGGCTCGACCAGCATTTCGTCACGGCGCTGGAAGAACGTGACGCGGCGCTCCACGATCGGCTCGCACACGCGCGCCGCGATCCCGGCACGCTCGCGCCTCGACTCGAATCGGCACTCCTGCTCCACCTCGCGCCGCACCTCGAGCAGTTCATCGCGCGTCTGTTCGGGATCGAAACTGAAGTCCGGGCGCTCGCCGCCCGCCACCACGAGCTCGCGCCGCTCTACCAGGTGAAGCGGCAATTCGTTCAGCGCAAGGCGATGCACCGATATCTGGCGCGCGAGGCGGAAGGGATTGACGGCCCTGCGCTCGAGCGAGAACTCGCCGCGGCATTCGGCGAACCCTTCAGCGAGCTCGCTTACGCACGTCACGTCACGGAATGGCAGAAGAACGAACCCGCGCACGCGGCGAAGCTTGAAGCCGCGCTGCGCTACGGGGCTTGGGCCGCCCATACCGATGCGGGCAGGGCGCGCAGCGCACCGGGTGTCTTGTTCAAGGCGCCCGCCAAGCTCGATCCGCAGCGACTGGTGCCGGTCGTAACCGAGGAACGGCAGGGCTTTCGCACTCATCGCCTCGAGCCCCGCCACCTGCGGCGGCGCGACGGTTTCAAGCTGACCGATCCCGGAGCGGACCTCGTGCATGCGCTCGACGAGACGCACTACTGCATCTGGTGCCACGAGCAGGGCAAGGACTCCTGCTCGAAGGGACTGCTGGAGAAGGTCGCGGCGGGACGCGGGGCGGCCGCTTTCAAGAAGAGCCCGCTCGGCGTCACCCTCGCCGGCTGCCCGCTCGAAGAGAAGATCTCCGAGTTCCAGCAGGCCAAGGCCGAAGGGCACGCGATCGGCGCGCTCGCCATCATCATCGTGGACAACCCGATGGTGGCGGCGACCGGGCACCGGATCTGCAACGACTGCATGAAGTCGTGCATCTACCAGAAGCAGGAGCCGGTCGACATCCCGCAGGCGGAGACCCGCACGCTGAAGGATGTGCTCGAGCTGCCGTGGGGATTCGAGATCTATTCGCTGCTCACGCGCTGGAACCCGCTCAACGTCCGTGGTCCGTGCCCCAAGGCCCCGAGCGGCAAGCGCGTGTTGATCGCCGGCATGGGACCGGCGGGGATCGCGCTGGCACACCACCTGATGAACGACGGGCACACCATCATCGGCATCGACGGACTCAAGATCGAGCCGCTGCCGCCCGAGCTTTCGGGGGTGGATGCGCGCGGGGAGCGGGTGCCGTTCCAGCCCGTGCGCGAGTTGCGCAGCCTTTACGAGACGCTCGACCAGCGCGTCATGGCGGGCTTCGGCGGCGTGGCGGAGTACGGCATCACGGTGCGCTGGGACAAGAATTTCCTCAGGGTGCTGCGGCTCCTGCTCGAGCGCCGGCGGCAGTTCGCGATGATCGGCGGCGTGCGCTTCGGCGGCACGCTCTCCGCGGACGATGCTTTTGCCACCGGTTTCGACCACGTCGCGCTTGCGCTGGGTGCGGGGCGACCGACCGTGCTCGACCTCCCGAACGGGCTTGTGCGCGGGGTACGCGCAGCGTCGGATTTCCTGATGGGCCTGCAGCTGACCGGCGCGGCGAAGCGGGACTCGCTCGCCAACCTGCAACTGCGGCTGCCGGTGGTAGTGGTCGGCGGTGGATTGACCGCCATCGACACCGCGACCGAGTCGCTGGCCTACTACCCGCTGCAGGTGGAAAAATTCCTGCGGCGCTATGAGCAGCTCGCGCGCGAGCACGGCGAAGCCGCCGCGCGAATCGCCTGGAACGAAGAGGAGCGGGGAATCGCCGACGAGTGGCTCAACCACGCGCGCGCTCTGCGCAGCGAGCGCATGCGCGCGGTTGCGGAAGGCCGCGAGCCGCGCACCCTGGAGCTCCTGGAGTCATGGGGCGGGGTCACCATTGCCTACCGCAAGCGGTTGATCGACAGCCCCTCCTACACGCTCAACCACGAGGAAGTGCACAAGGCGCTCGAGGAAGGGATACGGTTCGCGGAAGGCCTGACGCCGCTCGCGGTGGAGGTGGATGAGGCTGGTCACGCTCGCGCACTGAAGGTTTCGGTGCAGCGGCGGGGCAATGATGGCACTTGGGCGGAAATCGCGAAACGGGAGCTGCCAGCGAAGACCCTATTGATCGCGGCTGGCACGCAGCCGAATACCGTGCTCGCGCGCGAGGACTCCGATACATTCAAGCTCGACGGCCGCTATTTTCAGGCCTGCGATGAAACCGGCGCGCCGGTTGCCACGGAGCACGCCATTTCCAAGCCGTCGCAGTCGCGGGTGCTGCTGGGGCGCCGCGACGACGGGCGCTTCATGAGCTACTTCGGCGACGTGCACCCGTCCTACTTCGGCAACGTGGTCAAGGCGCTGGGCAGCGCCAAGCAGGGCTATCCCGTGGTGAGCCGCGTGCTCGAGCGCGTGAAGCCGGCGTCCGCATTGAACGATGCGCAGTTCATCGGGCGCCTCAACGAGGAACTGCGAGCTACGGTGCACGAGGTCGCGCGCCTCACTCCCCTGATCGTCGAGGTCGTGGTCAAGGCGCCGCTAGCGGCACGGCGCTTCCGGCCCGGCCAGTTCTACCGCCTGCAGAATTTCGAGATGTTGGCTCCGCACGCCGACGGAACGCGCCTGGCGATGGAGGGCATTGCGTTGACCGGCGCCTGGGTCGACGCGGAGCGCGGCCTGATCTCGCTGATCACGCTCGAGATGGGCGGCTCGTCGGACCTGTGCGTGCTGTTGAAGCCCGGAGATCCGGTGGTGGTGATGGGGCCGACCGGCACGCCGACCGAGATTCCGAGGGGCGAAACCGTGATCCTTGCGGGGGGAGGTCTCGGCAACGCGGTGCTGTTCTCGATCGGCCAGGCGATGCGGCGGGAGGGCAACCGGGTGCTCTACTTCGCCGGCTACAAGCACATGACGGACCGCTACAAGATCGGGGAGATCGAGGCGGCAGCGGATGCCGTGGTGTGGTGCTGCGACGAGGAGCCGGGGTTCACGCCCGAGCGCCCCCAGGACAGGAGCTTCGTGGGCAATATCGTGCAGGGCATGCATGCGTACGCGAGCGGCGCCCTGGGCAGCCAGCCCATCCCGTTCCAGGCCGCGGACCGCGTGATGGCCATCGGCTCGGACCGCATGATGGGGGCGGTCGCGCGCGCGCGGCACGATCTGCTCAAGCCCTTTCTCAAGCCGGGCCACCTCGGCGTCGGCTCCATCAACTCACCGATGCAGTGCATGATGAAGGAGATCTGCGCCCAGTGCCTGCAGCCCCACGTGGACGCGGCGAGCGGGAAAGTGAGCTACGTGTTTTCCTGCTTCAACCAGGACCAGCCGCTCGACCGGGTGGACTGGGCGGGGCTCGACGCACGGCTGCGCCAGAATTCAGTGCAGGAGAAGCTCGCCGCCGAGTGGATCGACCATTGCCTGGTCAAGCTTGGCGCGCGCGCCATGCAGCGCATCTAGGATTGCCGCAGCACCGTGGCAAGCGTGCCGGCGATTTCGTCGATCTGCGCCGGGCTGATGATGAGCGGCGGTGACAGCGCGATGATGTCGCCGGTCACCCGGATCAGGACCCCCTTCTCGAAGCACTTGAGGAACGCCTGGTAGCCGCGCGCGCCGGGCTTCCCGGCCGCCGGCTCGAGCTCGATTCCCGCCATCAGGCCGAAATTGCGCACATCGACCACCGGACCCACGCCCTTCAGTGCATGCAACGCCTGCTCGAAATGGGGCGCGAGCTCCCGCGCTCGGTCGAAGAGCTTCTCCTCGTGATAAAGCGCGAGCGTTGCCTCCGCCGCCGCCGTGGCAAGGGGGTGGCCGGAATAGGTATAGCCGTGCGGGAACTCGATCGTGTCGGGCGGCGCGCGGTTCACCACGGTCTCGTAGATCTCGCGCCGCACGATGACGCCGGCAAGGGGGACGGCGCCGCTCGTCACGCCCTTCGCGAAGGTGATCATATCCGGCTTGACGCCAAAGGTTTGCGCGGCGAATGCCCTGCCGGTGCGCCCGAACCCGGTAATCACCTCGTCGAAGATGAGAAGGAGCCCGTGCCGGTCGCAGATCGCCCGCAGACGCTCCAGGTAGCCCCGAGGCGGAACCAGCACCCCGGTGGAGCCGGCAACAGGTTCCACGATCACCGCCGCGATATTGGAGGCGTCGTGAAGGGGGATGATGCGCGACTCGAGGTCGTCGGCCAGGTGCGCGCCCCACGCCGGCTGTCCGCGGCTGAACGCGTTGCGCTCGAGATCATGGGTGTGGGGCAGATGATCGACGCGCGGGAGCATGTTACCGAACGCCTTGCGCGTCGCGGGAATGCCGCCGACCGAGATGCCCCCGAATCCCACCCCGTGATAACCCCGCTCGCGGCCGATCAGCACGTTGCGGTGTCCTTCCCCGCGGGCACGCTGGTAGGCGAGGGCGATTTTCAGGGCGGTATCCACCGCCTCGGAGCCCGAGTTCGCGAAGAACACGTGGTCGAGCCCTTCCGGCGCCATCTGCGCGATCAGCGCGGCAGCACGGAATTCGCCCGGGTGCCCCATCTGAAAGAGCGGCGAGTAATCGAGCGTATCCGCCTGGCGGTGGATCGCTTCCACGATCCCCGGGCGGCAGTGCCCGGCGTTCACGCACCACAGGCCTGCCGTGCCATCGAGCACCCGCTGTCCACCTTCCGTCACGTAATGCATGTCCCGGGCCGATACCAGGATGCGCGGCGCCGCCTTGAACTGGCGGTTGGCGGTGAAAGGCATCCAGAACGGCTCGAGGGGGTAATCGCGCGGGGGCATGGGTCGCAGGCGAACTTGGGAGGGTGCGGAGTATTTTGCCAGTGCCGCGGGGCTTCAGCCATACTGCCGCGGATGACGCGCATCGCGCTGACCCTGCTCGTCCTGATGCTCGCGCCCGCGCTCGGCATCGCCCAACCGGTCGTCAACCTCGGCTCCAAGCGCTTCACAGAGTCGTACATCCTGGCCGAAATCATGGCGGGGACGGTGGAGGCGGCGGGGGAAGCGCGCGCGCGCCACCAACAGGGGCTCGGCAATACCGCCATCCTGTTCTCCGCGCTGAAGAGTGGCGCGATCCACGCTTATCCCGAGTACACCGGCACCATCGCCTTGGAACTCCTCGGCCTGCAGCGCGTGCCGGACCTCGCGGAGTTGAATCGGTTGCTCGCTCCGCACGGATTGGCGGCCGGGGTGCCTTTCGGCTTCGGCAACGCCTATGCACTTGCCATGCGCGCCTCGCGCGCCCAGGAGCTCGCAATTACTCGCTTTTCCGATCTGGGGCGGCACCCCGGCCTCAGGCTCGCGCTGTCTCAGGAGTTCCTCAACCGCAGGGACGGTTGGCCGGCGCTGCGCGCCGCCTACCGCTTCGCATTTGCCGACGTGCGGGGCCTCGATCACGGGCTCGCGTACGAAGCGCTTGCCGCCGGACAGTCGGACGTCATCGACGCGTATACGACGGACGCCAAGATCGCACGCTACCAGCTGCGGGTGCTGGAGGACGACCTGCGTTTCTTCCCCGCGTACGATGCGGTGATTCTGTATCGCCGCGATTTCACGCAGCAGTTCCCGCGGTCGTGGGAAGCGCTGCAGCGTCTGGCAGGCCGCATCAGCGTCGAGCGGATGACCGAGCTGAACGCCTCCGTCGAACTGGCGGGATCCTCCTTTGCGGCCGCCGCAAACGCCTTTCTAGAATCACGCCCGGGCGGCTCAGTGGGCGCTGCGGAGCGGCAGCGATCGTTCGTGGCGGCCCTGGCCGGCCCCGATTTCTGGCGTCTCACCCTCGAGCATCTCGGGCTGGTCGCCGCCTCGCTCGCGCTGGGGGTCGCAACCGGCGTGCCGCTGGGCGTGTGGGCGGACCGGGCGCGGCGCGCGCGCTACTGGATATTGGCGGCGGCTGGGGTGCTGCAAACCGTGCCAGCGCTGGCGCTACTCGCGTTCCTGATCGCCGCGCTCGACCGCATCGGGACGGCTCCGGCGATCATCGCGCTGTTCCTCTACTCGCTGCTGCCCATCGTGCGCAACACCGAGTCCGGACTCGCGGGTGTGTCCAAGCCGCTGCGGCAATCCGCGATTGCGCTGGGGCTCGGCGCATGGCCGCGGTTGCGGCTGATCGAGCTCCCGCTCGCAGCCCCCACCATACTCGCGGGGATCAAGACCGCGGCGGTCATCAACGTGGGCACCGCCACTATCGCCGCGTTCATCGGGGCCGGGGGCTACGGCGAGCGCATCGTGGCCGGGCTCGCCGTCAATGACCACACCTTGCTCCTGGCGGGCGCGGTGCCGGCGGCGCTGATGGCGCTCGCCGTCCAGTGGGCCTTCGACCTGCTCGAGCGCCGTTTCTTCCAGGCACACGCGCGCGAGGAGCAGGATCCCCGGTCCTGATGGCTCGCCCCGGGCTGCGGCAGGGCGGGGCGGATGGGGGGAAAGTCACGGGCGGACGGGAAGCGTCCGCGCGCCGACTGAACTAATTTTTCGCCGCCCTGTCAGTGGATTATCGATCGGCTTCGCGACCTCCGGGAAGGGTCAGGGCGGGTATACTTGCCGTTCCGAAAGGCGGACGTGCCGCCCCACTCGGATAACAAGAAAGTCAGGGACGGGTTTGATGAGCGATCGCGAACTCGATCAGCAGCTGGTCGAGCGCGCGCAGCGCGGCGACAAGCATGCGTTCGAGCTGCTGGTGAGCAAGTACCAGCGCAAGCTCGCCCGGTTGCTGTCACGCTTCATCCGGGACTCGACCGAGGTGGAGGACGTGACGCAGGAAGCCTTTATCAAGGCCTACCGGGCGTTGCCGAGTTTTCGCGGAGACAGCGCGTTCTACACATGGCTCTACCGGATCGGGATCAACACCGCCAAGAACTACCTGGTGGCGATGGGGCGGCGGGCGCCGACCACGACCGATATCGACAGCGAGGAGGCCGAGGGCTTCGAGGACGGGGAGCAGTTGCGCGATCTCAACACCCCGGAGAACGAGCTGATGAGCCGGCAGGTCGCGGAAACCGTGAACCAAACCCTTGCCGGGCTGCCTGAAGAGCTGAGAACCGCGATCACGCTGCGGGAAATCGAGGGACTGAGCTACGAGGACATTGCCAATATAATGAATTGCCCGATCGGAACGGTCCGGTCGCGCATATTCCGAGCGCGCGAGGCAATCGCGGCGCGATTGAGGCCCCTGCTGGGCACCCGGAAGGACAGGAGATGGTGAGATGAACAAGATCTCGGAATGGATGGACGGCGAGCTGGACGGAACCACGGCGCGCCGGCAGGTCGAGCGCCTGAAGCAGGACACGGAACTGCGCCATGTCTGGGAGACGTTCCATCTCATCGGCGACGTCATGCGCGGCGAACGCGCGTTGTCGCCGGATTTCGAGCGCCGCCTGTCTGCCCGGCTCGCCTCCGAGCCGACCGTTCTGGCGCCGCAACCTCGCGCCGTCCGGAAATTCGCCACCTACGCGCTGTCCGCCGCGGCCTCGCTTTCCGCGGTGGCGCTGGTCGGATGGCTCGCCTACGTCAATAACCCGCTCGGACCTCAGCCTGAAATCGCCAAGGCCCCGGACACCACCCAGCCCGTGGTGATCGCCCCCGAACCACAGCTTGCCAGCGTGCCGTCCGACGGCACCATGAACGAGTATCTGATCGCGCACCAGGAGTTCTCGCCGAGCACCGAGATCCAGGGTCTCGCTCCCTACATTCGCGGGGTATCGAGTCTGCAACCGGTCGCGGCCCGCTGAGCCTGCGAAAGCGTGAGAACCACCTGCTCCATCGTCCTGCTGGGATTCGTGGCGCCGCTCCTCGCCGCGGAGCAGGACGGCTTGACGTGGCTCACCAAGATGGCGAACGCGTCGCGCAAGTTGAATTACAGCGGCACCTTCGTCTACCAGCACGGCGACCGCATCGAGACCTCGCGCATCGTTCATTTCGTCAATCCGGCCGGCGGCGAGTTCGAGAAGCTGGAAACGCTGGACGGCCCGGCGCGCGAGGTGATCCGCACCAACGACCAGGTCACCTGCTATCGCCCCGACACCAAGACCGTGATCATCGAGAAGCGCAGCGCGCGCCGCTTCCCGGCGCTGCTTCCGGACCAGATGGGCGGCGTCGCCGACAACTATTCAGTCATCGTCGGTGACACCGACCGCGTGGCCGGATACGATTGCCAGGTGATCACGCTCGTGCCCAAGGACCGGCTGCGCTACGGCCACCAGTTCTGCGCCGAGGCCGGGTCCGGACTGCCGCTGCGCGCACGCACCGTGAGCGAGAAGAAGCTGCCCCTCGAGTCATTCGCATTCACTGAGGTGAAGCTCGGCGGCCGCTTCTCGCGCGAGCAGGTGCGGTCACGCTACGCCGACAAGAGCCGCAACTGGAAAGTCGATCATTCGACGCTCGTACTGAGTGACGTTCCTGCCGATACCGGCTGGACACTGACGCGCCAGCCGACCGGATTCAAGAAGCTGACGGAGCTGAAGCGCTCCATCGCGGGGCGCGCCACCGTGGTATCCCACATTGTGTATTCCGACGGGCTGGCCGCGATTTCAGTTTTCATCGAGCCGCTGCCCAAGGGCCGCCCGGTGCAGAGCCTGTCCCATCAGGGGGCCGTCAACATCTATGTCCGCCCGGTGGCGGACCACATGGTGACCGTTCTCGGCGAAACACCCGCGGCGACGGTGATGCAGGTCGCCAATTCGCTTGAACTCAGGGGTGGACGCGGCAGGTAGCGTCGCTGGCGCGCGGTGCCAGATCGATTTCCGGATTCTTCCTGAACTACCGAGATTGACTATGCTCAAGCGTATGGTATTCGCGCTATTGCTGTTGGCCACACCGCTCACCGTCGCGTCGCAGCTTCCCGACTTCACCGAGCTGGTGGAGAAGCAGGGGCCCGCCGTGGTGAACATCAGCACCACCCAGTCGGTGCGCAACCCCCTGCTGCCGCAGGCTCCCAATCTGCAGGAGGATGACCCCTTCTACGAGTTCTTCCGGCGCTTCATTCCCCAACCCGGGCCGCGCGAGTTCCAGTCGCAGTCGCTCGGCTCGGGCTTCATCATCAGCCAGGACGGCTACATCCTGACCAATGCCCATGTCGTGGAAACCGCCGAGGAGATTACCGTCAAGCTGACCGACAAGCGCGAGTTCAAGGCCAAGGTCATCGGCTCCGACCGCCGTACCGACGTGGCGCTCATCAAGATCGATGCGACCGGACTGCCCGCGGTCCGGTTCGGGGACCCGGGCAAGCTCCGCGTCGGTGAATGGGTGCTCGCGATCGGCTCCCCCTTCGGCTTCGAGAACACCGTCACCGCGGGCATCGTCAGCGCCAAGGGTCGCTCCCTGCCGCAGGAAACCTACGTGCCTTTCATACAGACCGACGTGGCCGTCAATCCCGGAAACTCGGGCGGACCGCTGTTCAATCTCAGAGGCGAGGTGGTCGGCATCAATTCGCAGATCTACAGCCGCACCGGCGGCTTCATGGGCCTGTCGTTCGCGATCCCGATCGACGTCGCCAACGACATCGCGCAGCAACTGCGCACTGTCGGCAAGGTCACGCGGGGACGCATCGGTGTCGTCATACAACCCCTCTCCAAGGAGCTGGCCGACGGCTTTGGCCTGCCCCGGACGCAGGGCGCGCTGGTCAACTCGGTCGAGAAGGGCGGACCCGCGGACAAGGCGGGGGTCGAAGCGGGTGATGTGATCCTGCGCTTCGACGGCAAGACGGTTGCGTCCTCGGAGGACCTGCCGCGCATCGTCGGGGCGACCCGGCCGGGCTCCAAGGTGACCATGCAGATCTGGCGCAACAAGGGCACGCGCGACGTGCAGGTGGTGGTGGCCGAAATGCAGGATGAACGCGCGGCGCGACAATCGCGACGGGGAGGCAAACCGCCCTCCACCATGCCGAGCCAGTTCGGGCTGACGCTGTCCGACCTGAGCGATGCCCAGAAGAGCGAGCTCAAGGTCTCCGGCGGCGTGCTGGTGGAGAACGTGCAGGGCGCGGGCCAGCGTGCGGGCGTGCGCCGCGGGGATGTGATCCTTGCGATCAACAACCAGGACGTGAAGTCGGTCGAGCAGTTCAACCAGATGATGGCGCAGTTCGACAAAGGCAGGATCGTCGCGCTGCTGGTGCGGCGCGGCGCCAACTCGCTCTACATCCCGTTCCGCGTGGATGCTGGCTAAGAGAGCCTATCTCAACAATAGGCGCGTGATGCGTTGTGGCCAGGACGGGATGGATGCGAGGCGCACGGCGCAGGCCATATGTCGATATGGTCAAGCCGCGCAACAAAGCAGACGCCCGTCCTGGCCACAACCCGGAGGGACGGGGCGATCTGGGCGCATCTTGTTGTCGGTAGCCCTTGCAATATCGACATATTGCCGCGGGCGATCCTCCTAAAGCTGCATCCCACATCGCCTCCGTCGCACACGTGCCTATTGTTGAAATAGGCTCTAGTTCTGATTCCGGATAAAATACGCGGCTTTGGGGGCACTGACCAGTGCCCTTTTGCATGCAGCGTATCCGCAACTTCTCGATCATCGCCCATATCGACCACGGCAAGTCGACGCTCGCTGACCGCTTCATCCAGCTGTGCGGCGGGCTGGCGGAACGCGAGATGGAAGAGCAGGTCCTCGATTCGATGGACCTCGAGCGCGAGCGTGGCATCACCATCAAGGCGCAGACCGCGGCGCTCGAGTACCGCGCGCGCGACGGGAACCAGTACCTCCTCAATCTGATCGACACGCCCGGTCACGTCGATTTCTCCTACGAAGTGTCGCGCTCGCTTGCGGCCTGCGAGGGCGCGCTGCTGGTCGTCGACGCGTCACAGGGCGTGGAAGCGCAGACCGTGGCCAACTGCTACACCGCGACCGAGCAGGGGGTGGACGTCATCCCGGTCCTGAACAAGATGGACCTGCCACAGGCGGAGCCGGAACGGGTCATCAGCGAGATCGAGGACATCATCGGCATTTCCGCGCAAGACGCCCTGCGGGTGAGTGCCAAGACCGGCGAGGGCGTCCCCGACATCCTCGAGGCCGTGATCGGACGCATCAAGCCTCCCGCCGGCGACCCGGCAGGGCCTCTGAAGGCGCTCATCATCGATTCGTGGTTCGACAACTACGTCGGGGTGGTCATGCTGGTGCGCGTTGTGGACGGGGCATTGAAGCCGAAGGACCGCATCCTGTTGATGTCCAGCGGCGCGACGTTCCTGTGCGAGCAGGTGGGGGTATTCACGCCGAAGGCGAAGACCAAGGACAGCCTCGCCGCTGGCGAAGTCGGCTACATCACGGCGGGCATCAAGGAGTTGAAGGCGGCGCGCGTCGGTGACACGGTGACACTGGTCCAGCGTCCGGCCGCGCAGGCGCTGCCCGGCTTCAAGGAGATCAAACCCCAGGTGTTCGCCGGCCTCTATCCGGTCGATCCCGGCGAGTACGAGGCGCTGCGTGATGCCCTGGAAAAGCTTCAGCTTAACGATGCCTCGCTGCGCTTCGAGCCCGAATCCTCGCAGGCCCTCGGCTTCGGCTTTCGCTGCGGTTTCCTCGGACTGCTGCACCTCGACATCGTGCAGGAGCGTCTGGAGCGCGAGTACGGCATGAACCTGATCACCACCGCGCCCACCGTCGTCTACCAGGTGCTCCGGCGCGACGGGACACTGCTGGAGATCGAGAACCCGTCCCGGCTCCCCGATCCCGCCGCGATCGCCGAGATCCGCGAGCCCATGATCAAGGCATCGATCCTCACGCCCCACGACTACGTCGGGCCCGTGCTGACGCTCTGCAACCAGAAACGCGGTGCGCAACGCAACATGCAATACGTGGGGCGACAGGTGATGCTGACCTACGAGTTGCCGTTGAACGAGGTGGTTATGGATTTCTTCGACCGCCTCAAGTCGGTGTCGCGGGGGTACGCGTCGCTCGATTATGAGTTTCTGGAGTACCGTGCCGGCGACCTGGTACGGCTCGACATCCTGATCAACGGTGAGCGGGTCGATGCCTTGTCGCTGATCGTGCATCACGAGAATGCCCAGCACCGCGGCCGCGAGCTGGCGGTCAAGATGCGCGAACTCATTCCACGCCAGATGTTCGACGTCGCGGTGCAGGCCGCGATCGGCTCCCACATCATCGCGCGCGAAACCGTGAAAGCGATGCGCAAGAATGTGCTGGCGAAGTGCTATGGCGGCGATATCACCCGCAAGAAGAAGCTCCTGGAGAAGCAGAAAGCAGGAAAGAAGCGCATGAAGCAGGTGGGCAGCGTCGAGATTCCGCAGGAGGCATTTCGCGCCATCCTGCAGGTTGAAAAATGAACTTCGCGTTGATCCTGTTCCTGCTGCTCGTCGCGACAGGCGCGGTCTGGCTGCTGGACCGTTACTGGCTGCGCCGGCGCCGGCCGGAAGGCCGCCCGGAACCCTGGTGGGTGGAGTATCCCAAGAGCTTCTTTCCGGTGATCCTCATCGTGTTCCTGCTGCGCTCGTTCCTGGTCGAGCCCTTCAAGATCCCCTCCGGCTCGATGCTGCCCACACTGCTGGTGGGCGACTTCATTCTGGTGAGCAAGTTCACCTATGGGATCCGGTTGCCGATCATAAACGTCAAGATCGCGGACCTGAATGCGCCGCGGCGCGGAGAAGTCATGGTGTTCCGTTATCCCGAGAATCCGACGCTCGATTACATCAAGCGCGTGGTGGGGCTTCCGGGTGACCGCATCACCTATCGCAACAAACGGCTCTCGATCAACGATGAGGAGATCCGCATCAAGGCCGATGGCGAGTATCACTATATCGAGTCGGGCCTCAACTTCGTCGCAGCGCAACGCATGACCGAGACGCTGGGGGCACACCAGCACGCGGTGCTGCTGCAGGCGGATATTCCCAGCGTGCATCTTTCGGGCGTACGACTCTTTCCTTTCCGCGAAAATTGCGCCTACAATGAGTCGGGCTTCAGTTGCACCGTGCCGCCCGGGCATTATTTCCTCATGGGAGACAACCGGGACAGCAGCAGCGACAGCCGGTATTGGGGGTTCGTGCCCGAGAGCCATATCGTCGGGAAGGCGTTCCTGATCTGGTGGAATTTCGACGATTTGAGGCGGATCGGACAGCTCATCAATTGAGAAGGGTGGATCATGCGTAGACAGAAAGGCGTCACCTTGACCGGATTCCTCATCTTGTCTGTGATCTTGATTTTTGTCGCGTTGCTCGGTTTCAAGCTTCTGCCACCCTATATGGAGTACATGTCGATCCGGGCTCAGTTGAAGGCCATCGCCAACGATCCGGAAGGCCGCCAGGGCGTGCGCCGCGTTGTCGAGGATCTGTTCGACCGGCGCTCGGCAATCGAGAACATTTCCTCCGTGAAGGCCAAGGACATCATCATCACGAAGTCCGGCGAGGGGGTCGTGCTGAGCTTCGATTACAATGTGTGCGTGCCGATCGTCCTCAACATCAGTGCCTGCATGGAATACAGCCCGACCTCCGCGCGGTAGGACGGGCCTGCGACGGCCCGCCGCGTGATGGAACCGGGGGACTTCGACCACAGCATCGGTCACCCATTCTCCGATCCGGAACTCCTGCGCCGGGCGCTGACACACCGCAGCTACGGCCCGGCTCACAACGAGCGCCTGGAGTACCTCGGCGACAGCGTGCTGAACTGCGTCGTCGCGCTCGAGCTCTATCAAAAATTTCCCGCCCTTCCCGAAGGCGAGCTGTCGCGGTTGCGGGCGAATCTCGTGAACCAGCAGTCTCTTGCCGCCGTCGCGCAGCAGTTCGGCTTTGGCGCAAGATTGCGGCTGGGCGAAGGCGAGGTGAGGAGCGGCGGCGCGAAGCGCCCCTCTATCCTGGCGGATGCCGTCGAAGCGGTGGTGGGGGCCGCGTTCCTGGACGGCGGCTTCACGGCGGCGCGCAACGTCGTGCAGGCACTGCTGGGCGCGGCACTCGACGCCATCGATCCCGCGGTCTCGGGAAAAGACCCCAAGACGCTGCTGCAGGAGCACCTCCAGGGGCGCAAGCTCGCGCTGCCCCAGTATTCGGTGATCGCGACGCGCGGCGAGGCGCACGAGCAGCAGTTCCAGGTGGAATGCGTCATCCCCGAGCTCGCGATCCGCTCGGTGGGCGAGGGCGGGAGCCGCCGCAGCGCCGAGCAGGAAGCGGCGCGCCAGGCCTATGAGCTTGCAACCCGCGACTGAAGCAGGTGCGGCGCATCGCGCAGGCCGCGTCGCGCTGGTGGGCCGGCCCAACGTAGGCAAGTCCACGCTGCTCAATCGCCTGGTCGGATCCAAGATCAGCATCACCTCCAGCCGGCCGCAGACGACGCGGAGCCGCGTGACCGGCATCGTCACGCGCCCCGACGCGCAGATCGAGTTTGTCGACACACCGGGCTTCCAGACGGAACACCGCACGGCCCTGAACCGGGCCATGAACCGTAGCGTGAGGGCAGGGCTGCAGGACGTGGACGCCATCGTATGGCTGGTGGAAGCGCTGCAGTACGGGGAGCGCGACGCGGTCGTGGGCGCGCTGCTTCCCCGGAGCCGGCCGGTCATCCTGGTGATCAGCAAGACGGACACCGTCCGCAACCGGGAGCGGCTGCTTCCGTTCATCGCCCGGATGGCGGAGATGCGCGCGTTCGAGGCGATCATCCCGGTCTCGGCGGAGAAGGGCTGGCAGGTGGACGAGCTGCTCGATGCGATCGTCCGTCTGCTGCCGGAAGGCCCGCCGCTCCACGAGGCCGATGACATGACCACCGTGAGCGAACGGTTCCTGGCCGCCGAGCTGCTGCGGGAGAAACTGTTCCGCCTGCTCGGCGCGGAGCTGCCCTACGCCTCGGGTGTGGAAATCGACCACTTCCGCCAGGAGGGGGAACTGCGCACCATTTATGCCTCCATCGTGGTCGACAAGGAAGGCCAGAAGGCGATCGTGATCGGCAAGGGCGGCAGCCAGTTGAAAGAGATCGGCACCCAGGCGCGCCGGGACATGGAGCGGCTCTTCGGCGGCAAGGTGTTCCTGCAAACCCGAGTCAAGGTGCGGCGCGGCTGGGCCGACAGCGCGGCCGCGTTGAAGCGCATGGGGTTCGATTGATGCGAGAAGTGGCCCGCGCCGCGGACGCCCGACAGGATGGACAGGCGGGCTATGTCCTGCACAGCCGCCCGTACCGCGAGACAAGCGTCATCGTGGAGACATTTACACGCGACCATGGACGGGTGGCGATGGTGGCGCGCGGCGCGCGGCGGCCCAAATCGGCGCTGCGTGGAGTCCTGCATTCGTTCCAGCCCCTACTCCTGTCGTGGGGGGGCCGCGGCGAGCTGCGCACACTGACGCGTGCCGAATGGCACGGGGCGTATCGCCCGCTCAAGGGACAAGCGTTGATCTGCGGTTTCTATCTCAATGAGCTGCTGCTGAAGCTCACTGCGCGTGACGATCCACACGAGCGACTGTTCGCGGTCTACCAGGATACGCTCGCCGCGCTCGAGGCGGGGGGCGAGCCCGCGCCCGTGCTGAGGCAATTCGAAATGTGCCTCCTGCGTGAACTCGGTTATGCGGTCATTCTCGACCGTGACGTGGAGCACGGCGAGCCGGTCGCGCGCGAGGGCAGCTACACCTACGTCGTTGAGCGCGGCCCGGTGAGAACGGCCAGCGCGCCGCGAACCGGGTTAGAATTGTCCGGCCAGACGCTGCTCGACATGCAGTCCGGCGTATTCACCAGCGCAGCGACGCAGCAGCAGAGCAAATTGCTCATGCGGACGCTGATCAACCACTGCCTCGGCGACCAGGTCCTGCACACCCGGCAATTGCTGCGCGACCTGCAGGAGCTGTGAGCACCATGCTGCTGGGCGTCAATATCGACCACGTCGCCACCCTGCGGCAGGCGCGGGGCACGACGTATCCCAGCCCGCTGGAAGCAGCGCGGGCGGCCGAGGATGCCGGCGCCGATTACATCACGCTGCACCTGCGCGAGGACCGCCGGCATATCCAGGACCGCGACGTCATTGCCTTGCGCAAGGCGCTGCGGACGCGCATGAATCTGGAGGCGGCGGTGACACCGGAGATGATCGCATTCGCCAAGCGCGTGCATCCGCATGACGTCTGCCTCGTGCCGGAGCGGCGCGCCGAGCTGACGACCGAGGGCGGGCTCGACGTGGCGGGGTCAAGGCGGCGCGTTGGGCGCGCCTGCGGGGAACTCGGGGCTGCCGGCATTCGGGTATCACTGTTTATCGACCCCGAGCGGAGGCAGGTCGACGCGGCGCTGGAGGCCGGCGCCCCGGTCGTCGAGCTGCACACCGGTGCCTACGCCGAAGCCAGTAGTTCCGGAAAGCAGCGCCGGGAGCTCGAGCGCGTCCGCGCTGCCGCCGAGTACGCGGCAGGCCGCGGGTTGCTCGTCAACGCCGGACACGGGCTCAACTACGACAACGTCGGTCTGATCGCGGCGATTTCCCGGATCGGCGAGCTCAACATCGGTCACGCCATCGTCGCCAGGGCCGTCTTCGTGGGCATCGCCCAGGCCGTGCGCGAGATGAAGGCGCTGATCGACGCCGCACGATGATATTCGGGATCGGCATTGACCTGGTGGAGCCGCAGCGTATTGCTCGTCTGCGGGAAAAGTATGGCGAGCGCTTCGCCCGGCGCGTGCTGACCCCGCTCGAGTGGCCGGGGTATCTGCGGACCGCACGCCCGGTGCTGTTCCTCGCCAACCGCTTCGCGGCCAAGGAAGCTTTCTCCAAGGCGATGGGGACAGGCTTCCGCTATCCGGTGACACTGCAATGCATCAGCGTGGTCCAGGAGCGATCGGGCAAGCCCGGGTTTACATTTCACCCGAACCTGGAACAGCTGGTCAGGAGCCGCGGCATCGTGCGGCACCATCTTACGATCAGCGACGAGCAGAGCCTCGCTTGCGCCTGCGTGGTGCTGGAGGTGGAATGACGCCGAAGAGCGTGCCGCTCGGGCCCGTCATGCTCGACGTGGAAGGCGTTCGCCTCACAGACGCCGATCGCAGGCGGCTCAATCACCCCCTGGCGGGTGGCGTGATCCTCTTTTCACGCAACTACGCCAACGGCGCGCAACTAGCCGGGCTCACTGAGGAGATCCACGCCTTGCGCAACCCGCCGCTCATCATCGCAGTGGACCATGAAGGCGGGCGGGTGCAGCGCTTCCGGGACGGGTTCACGGCGATTCCCGCCATGCGCGAGCTGGGCTGGGCCTGGGACCACGGCCAGGAGCACGCGCGGCAGCTCGCCCAGGAGATCGGCTTCGTGCTCGCAGCCGAGCTGCTCGCGCACGGCGTGGACCTGAGCTTCGCGCCGGTGCTGGATCTCGACCGGGGTATCAGCACTGTCATCGGCGACCGGGGGTTCCATTCCGACCCCCTTGCGGTCGGAGAGCTTGCGCGCGCTGTGCTCCATGGCCTCAAGCAGGCGGGAATGAACGGGGTGGGGAAGCATTTCCCGGGGCACGGGACCGTGAGCGCCGATTCCCATCATGATGTTCCGGTCGACGACCGGACATACGAGGACATCGAGGCTTCCGACCTGGAGCCGTTCCGGCGCCTGATCGACGCGGGTGTCGGCGGCATCATGCCCGCGCACGTGATTTATCCCCGGGTGGATGACCAGCCGGCGGGGTTCTCATCGGTGTGGCTCAAGCAGGTGCTGCGCGGCAGGCTGGGTTTTGACGGCGTGATCTTCAGCGATGATCTCAGCATGGAGGGCGCACGCGTTGCGGGCGGGGTGACGGACCGCGCGCGCGCGGCGTTTGGCGCCGGCTGCGACATGGTTCTGCTGTGCAACAGCCCGGAGGCGGCGGACGAGCTCCTGGACAACCTGAGCCATCCGATGCCGGCCGTGAGCCTCGCGCGGCTCGCACGCATGCACGGCAGGTCACGGCCGGGAGGCATGGCCAGGCTGCGCGAGGATGCCCGCTATGCGCACGCGCTGCATGCAATCGCGGCCGTCGGCAAACGGGAGGGCGAGCTGCCACTCGCGTGATGGCCTCCGCCGCGCATTCACATACGCAGCATCACCCGCGTCCGCGGTTCATGTTCGCGCTCGTGCTGACCGCGGGCTATGCGGCCGTAGAGTTCGTGGGCGGCCTGTGGTCGGGCTCGCTTGCCCTGCTGGGCGACGCCGGGCACATGGTGTCCGACGCGGTGGCGCTGGCGGTGGCCGCCATCGCCGCCTCGCTTGCCCGGCGTCCGCCAGGACGGAAGCATTCCTACGGCTGGCAGCGCGCAGAGGTCATCGGCGCGCTGTTGAACGGCGTGCTGATGCTGGCGATCGTCGTGATGCTGGTTGTCGAAGCCGTCACCCGGCTCCTCAATCCCCGGGAAGTCGCGGCGCACGCCGTGATCGTGGTCGCGCTCGTGGGCATGCTGGTAAACGTGATCTGCATCGTCCTGCTGAGCCGCGGCGAGCCGGATCTCGGTGCGCGCGGTGCGCTCCTGCATGTCATGGCGGACCTTGCGAGCTCCTTCGCGGCACTGGTTGCGGGGGTAGTGATTACCTTCACCGGGTGGTTTCCCATCGACCCGATACTCTCGCTTGTCATCGGAGCGTTGATTCTGGTGAGCACGCAACGGGTCCTGCGCGAGGCGTTGCACGTGTTGATGGAGGGCGTCCCGCCACCGATCGAGCTTGCGGCAATCGGAGGGGCACTCGCCGCGGTGCCGGGAGTGAGAGAAGTACACGATCTCCACGTCTGGAGCATTGCGCCCGGAAGCGTGGCGCTGTCGGCGCATCTGGAGATCGGGGATCTGCAGCGCTGGCCGGTGATACTGACGGAAGCGACCGCGATGCTGCAATCGCGTTACGGCATCGGTCATGTCACGCTGCAGCCGGAGGTCCCGGGCTGGCGCGGTGCAGCCGTGGTTCGGGTACTGCGGGAAAGCTCCGGTTCGAGGCCGGAGACAGAATGAGCGTTAGGCGCGGTCGATGTACTCGCCGGTGTCGGTGTTGACGTTGATGCGGCTCCCCTCCGCGACGAACTGCGGCACCATGACGGTGATCCCGGTGTCGGTCTTGGCCGGCTTGAAGGATCCGGTCGCGGTCGCGCCCCGGAGATTGGGCTCGGTCTCGGTCACGGTCAGGGTCACGGTCGGTGGCAGCTGCACGCCGATGGGCCGGTCGTTGTGAAAATTGACCTGCACGTCGATATTGGGAACGAGGTAACCGGCCTGGCCTTCGAGCAGCTCCTGAGGGAGCGAAAGCTGCTCGAAGGTTTCCTGGTCCATGAAGACAAAGCTCGTCCCGTCGTTGTAGAGGTACTGCATGGTGCGCGGCTCGACGTAGGCACGCTCGATCTTGTCCTCGGTGCGGATGCGCTCGTTCCTCTTGGTACCGGACTCGATGTCCTTCATCTCGACCTGCATGAATGCGCCGCCGCGGCCGCCGACGTGGACGTGATAGGACTTGAGCACGCGCCACACCCGCTTGTCCCATTCGATCAAATTGCCAGCGCGGATTTCTGTTGCCAGGACTTTCGCCATTGCGCCACACCACCCAAAAAAGGGCGTCATTCTAGCATCGCGGTCGCTATAATACGCAGACGCATCGCATCGCCCCGGTGTTCGACCCCGCAGCAACCATTGCCCGCCTCCCGCACCTGCCCGGCGTCTATCGCATGCTGAACGGCGCGGGCGAGGTGCTGTACGTCGGCAAGGCGCTCGACCTGAAGAAACGGGTCGCTTCGTATTTTCAGAAGTCGAGCGGCATGGAGTCGCCCCGCATCCGCCTGATGCTTGACCAGGTGGCCGCCGTGGAAACGACGGTGACGCGCTCCGAGGCGGAAGCGCTGCTGCTCGAGAGCAATCTCATCAAGACTGCATCGCCGCGCTATAACATACTGTTTCGGGACGACAAGTCCTATCCCTACCTGATGCTGAGCGGTCATCGCTTCCCGCGCCTGGGTTTTCACCGCGGCGCCCTCGACAAGCGGCACCGCTTCTTCGGGCCGTTCCCGAACGCGGGCGCGGTGCGCGAGAGCATCCAGCTCCTACAGAAGGCCTTCCGCATCCGCACCTGCGAGGACTCCGTATTCAGCAACCGCTCACGCCCCTGCCTGCTGCACCAGATCCGGCGCTGCACCGCGCCCTGCGTGGGACTGGTCAGCGAGAGGGCCTATGGCGAGGACGTGACCGCCGCCGCCCAGTTTCTGTCGGGCAAGGAGGATGAAGTGATCGAGGGGCTCGCTACGCGCATGCAGGCCGCATCCGAAGGCATGCGTTTCGAGGACGCGGCGGTGTGTCGCGACCAGATCGCGGCGCTGCGCAAGGTACGGGAGAAGCAGTTCGTGAGCGGGGGAGGGGAGGATACGGACGTCATCGCCTGCGGGCGTGCCGGTGGCATCGTGTGCGTCAACCTGGCGATGATCCGTGGCGGCCGCCATCTCGGCGACAAGAATTTCTATCCGCGCAACGCGGATGGCTGCAGCGCCGAGAAGGTGTTGGAGGCGTTCGTGCTGCAGCACTACCTGCAGCATGCCGCGCCGCCTCAGATCGTGGTGGGAGCGGGCCTGGATGCGCGGCCGCTCGAGCAGATGCTGTCGGAACGCACGGGTCACGGCGTCCAGATCTCCGCCAACCCGGCGGGCGCACGCAAGGCGTGGCTGCAGATGGCAGTCAGGAATGCCGAGCTTGCTGCGGGTCAGGCCCTCGGTTCATTGGCTACGCAGGAAGCGCGCCTGACGGTTCTCCAGCAGCTACTTGAACTGCCGGACACCGTGCGCCGCATCGAATGCTTCGACGTGAGCCACACGATGGGCGAGGCTGCCGTTGCCTCGTGCGTGGTCTACGACGGGTCGGCAATGCAGAAGAGCGATTACCGTCGCTACAACATTCCGGTCAAACCGGACGCTAAGTCGCCGGTTGACCTCGGCACGATCGATGGGACGCGCAGCGCTGATCATCGCGCCGCTATAACGCCGGGAGATGATTACGCGGCTCTACGCAACGCGCTGTCGCGCCGCTACCGCAAGCTGGTCGCGGGCGAAGGCAAGGTGCCGGACCTGGTCCTGATCGACGGCGGCAAGGGCCAGCTCGCGATCGCAGCCGAGGTCTTCGCCGAGCTTGGCTTGAACGACGTGGCGCTGGCCGCAGTGGCGAAGGGCGAAGCGCGCCGGCCAGGACAGGAACAGGTGTTCGTGCCGGGCCGCTCTGAACCGCTCGCGCCGGGGGCCGACCATCCCGGGCTGCAGCTGATCCAGCAGATTCGCGACGAAGCGCATCGCTTTGCCATCCAGGGCCATCGCGCCCGCCGCGGCAAAGCCCGGAGCCACTCACCGCTCGAGAACATCGCAGGCGTGGGCGCCAAGCGGCGCCAAAGGCTGCTCGCGCGCTTTGGCGGTTTGCGCGGGCTGCAAGCCGCGAGCCTCGACGAGCTGGCGTCGATCGAGGGCATCGGCCGCGCACTGGCGGAAAAGATCTATCATGAGCTGCACTGATGCCGTTCAACATCCCCAATCTGCTGACGTGGATGCGGATCATCCTGATTCCGCTGTTCGTCGGAATCTTCTACTTCGAAAAGAGCTGGGTATCCGGCGCCAACCAGAACCTGGTCGCAACGGTTCTGTTCGCCACCGCCGCGGTCACCGACTGGCTCGATGGCTGGCTCGCGCGCAGGCTCAACCAGACCTCCGCCTTCGGCGCGTTCCTGGACCCGGTCGCCGACAAGCTGATGGTGGCGGCGGCGCTGATCATCCTGGTTCAGCTCGAGCGGGTGGACGCCATCATTGCGCTCATCATCATCGGCCGTGAGATCGCGATCTCTGCGCTGCGGGAATGGATGGCGAACATCGGCGCGGGGCGCAGCGTGGCGGTATCGTTCCTGGGCAAGATCAAGACCGTCTCGCAGATGGTGGCGATTCCGATGCTGCTTTACCACGATTCGATCGGTGCGTTCGACCCGCAACGGGTCGGGACGTGGCTCATCGTTTTCGCAGCGGCGCTCACGCTCGCTTCCATGGCGTATTACCTCAAGCTCGCCTTGCCGCAGGCCTGGCGCACGCGCGAGCCGCCGCCGCGCCGGTTGCCAGGGGAGGGGCCCTGACCTATAATTTTTCATACGAAACGCGGGAATAGCTCAGTTGGTAGAGCGCAACCTTGCCAAGGTTGAGGTCGCGAGTTCGAGCCTCGTTTCCCGCTCCAGAATTCCAGGGAACACGGAGTTTTTCCAGCTTTGGCGGAGGTTGGTTTCCGCCGAAACTCCGTTTTCCCTTTTTTGTTTGATGAATGCGTTGGCGGGGTGGCAGAGTGGTCATGCAGCGGCCTGCAAAGCCGTGTACGCCGGTTCGATTCCGACCCCCGCCTCCAATGTCTGCTGCCCGGGTGGCGTAATTGGTAGCCGCTGGGGACTTAAAATCCCCTGGCCGCAAGGCCGTGTGGGTTCGACTCCCACCCTGGGCACCAACGCTCCAGAACGGGGTATGGCATCATGAACACGTCGTGAGACAGTGAAGGCGGGAATTGCGATGATTGTTTTTGATCTGAGTTGCGCCAACCAGCACCGCTTCGAGGGTTGGTTCGGCTCGAGCGAGGACTTCGAGCGCCAGCTCGGGCAACGGCTCCTCGCGTGCCCGCTGTGCGGAAACGCGGAAGTCGCGCGGTTGCCAAACGCGGCTCACATCAAGAGCGCGGGAAAGGAGCGCCCAGCGCGCACCGGTTCGCCCACGCCGGTTCCTCAACAATACGCGAACCTGGGCGGCGAGCTTCTCGCCAAGGTGGTCGAGCAGATCATCAGCCAGACCGAGGACGTCGGAACGGCGTTTCCCGAGGAAGCGCGCAAGATCCACTATCGCGAAGCGCCGGAACGCAGGATACGCGGCACGGCGTCGCACGACGAGGTCGATTCCCTGCGCGACGAGGGGATCGAGGTCGTTGCGCTGCAGGTCCCCGCGCACCGGCTCGGCAAGACGCATTAGACGGGCTCGTTCACCTAGAGAAGGATCATGTTCAAGCACATATTGCTGCCAACCGACGGCTCAAAGGTTTCGGACCGCGCAGTCAGGCTCGGCATCCGGTTTGCCGGCAGGATGAAGGCGCGCGTCACGGCCCTGCACGTCGTGCCCGCGTTCCGCGCGATTGCGGACGAGGGATTCGCGCCCCTCAGCCCGGCGTTGAGGAAGCGGCTCGAGGACCAGGCGCGTGCGCGCGCCACCAAGCTCCTCGATGCGATTGCCCGCGATGCGCGATCGCGAAAGGTGCGGTGCGTGACGCTGGCGGCCGCAAACGATCTTGCGTACCAGGAGATCATCGAGACCGCGCGCAAGAAGAAATGTGACCTCATCCTGATGGCTTCGCACGGTCGCCGCGGACTGTCGAGCCTGCTGCTCGGCAGCGAAACCCAGAAAGTCCTGCTGCACTCCAAGGTCCCTGTGCTGGTCATGCGCTGACGCCGCACGTCACCATGAATCATCCGGCCGTACCCCCCCAATCCCTCACCCACAAGCTGGTCGCCCGCAAGGACGGCGGGGTCGGCTGGATCGTCTTCAACAATCCCGAGCGCCACAACGCGACCTCGTTCGAGATGTGGCAATCGCTGCCCGTCGTGCTGGGCAACTACACCGCTGATCCCGAAGTGTGCGTGATCGCTCTCAGGGGCGCGGGAGACAAGGCATTCAGCGCGGGCGCCGACATCTCGCAGTTCAAGGAAAAGCGCAGCAGCGCCGATGCGGTCGCGCAGTACAACGCGGCGGCCGATGCTGCGATCCAGACCCTGCGGGAATGCGCGAAGCCGACCGTTGCGATGGTGCAGGGCTACTGTATCGGGGGCGGCGTCGCGATCGCGGTGGGGTGCGACCTCCGCATTGCGGCGGACGATGCCCGCTTCGGAGTGCCCGCGGCAAAGCTTGGGCTTGGCTACCGCTTCGAAGGCATCAAGCGCCTCGCATCCATTGTCGGTCCGGCGTTCACCGCCGAGATCTTCTTCACCGCCCGCCAGTTCACCGCCCAGGAAGCGCTCCAGATGGGCCTTGTGAATCGGGTCGTGCCGGCGGGTGAGCTCGAGAGCTTCGTCCAGGACTACGCCCGCACCATCGCCCACAACGCGCCGCTCACCCTCCTGGCCGTGAAGCGGTCGCTGATCGAGCTGCAGAAGGATCCCGTGGAGCGCGACCTCGCCCTTTGCCAGCACATGGTGGATACCTGTTTTGCAAGCGAGGACTACCGGGAAGGACAGGCCGCATTCATGGAGAAGCGCAAGCCGCAATTCAGGGGCCGCTGAGCCACGGGCAGGATCATGCCATTCGACATCAACCGTCGCGACCTCACGGTCGGCGTGATTGGCACCGGTGCGATGGGGCGCGGCATCGCCCAGGTCGCCGCGGCGGGCGGCATGCGCGTGCTCATGGCCGACAGCCGGCCCGGGGCGGCGGCCGAGGCGCGCGACTTCATCGACAAGATGCTCGCGCGCGCGGCGGAGAAGGGCTCGATCACGAAGGACGAGGCGGTGGGCGCGGTTAACCGCATCGCCATCGTCGGCGGGCCGTCGGACATGAAGCCCTGCCAGGTGGTGATCGAGGCCATCGTCGAGAACCTCGAAGCCAAGCAGAAGCTCTTCGCGGAGCTGGAGTCGGCCGTCGCGCCGGACTGCATACTCGCGACCAACACGTCCTCGCTTTCCGTCACCACCATTGCCTCGAAGCTGAAGACCCCTCAGCGCTTCGCGGGCTTCCATTTCTTCAATCCGGTGCCGCTGATGAAGCTCGTTGAGGTGATCGACGGGTTGCAGACCGAGAACTGGGTGGGCGAAGCGCTGATGGCCGTGGGCCGCCGTATGACACGCGAGCCGGTGCGGTTGAAGGACGCGCCCGGCTTCCTCGTCAACCAGGTGGGACGCGGCTTTACGCTGGAGGCGGCGCACCTGGCCTATGAGGGAATTTCCGGATTCGCCGACGTGGACCGCGTGATGCGCGACGTCGGCGGCTTCCGGATGGGGCCTTTCGAGCTGATGGAGCTGACCGGCCTCGACGTGACGCACCCCGCGTCGGAGCTGATCTATCGCCAGTTCTTCGAAGAGCCGCGCTACCGTCCCAACCTCATCATGCGCAGCCGCTACGAAGCGGGCGTGCTGGGTCGCAAGACCAAGCGCGGTTTCTACGACTACGACGCGGAGATGAAACCGATCGTGGCGCCGGAACCGCCCGCGCCTGCGGCGAGACCCGCGAGCGTCTGGGTCAGCCCGGTCGACGCGCAGGGGCATGCCGCAACCGGTGAATTGCTGGGCAAGCTCGGCGCCCGCCGCGAAACGGCCGCCAAGCCGGGCCCCGGGGCACTCATCCTGGTGACGCCCATCGGAGAGGATGCGACCACGTGTGCAGTAGAGCAGGGACTCGACCCGAGGCGCACCGTAGCCGTTGACACCCTGTTTCCCATGGTCAAGCGCCGCACCATCATGGGCACGCCCGTGACCGACCCGGCCGTTATCGAGGCCGCACACGGCCTGCTCGCTGCCGACGGCGTCCCGGTCACGGTGTGCCGCGACAGCCCCGGTTTCATTGCCCAGCGGATCGTCGCCATGATTGTCAACATCGGTTGCTCGATCGCGCAGAGCCGCACCGCTCAGCCGGCCGATATCGACAAGGCGGTTATGCTCGGGTTGAACTACCCGAGCGGTCCGTTCAAATTCGGGGACGTGCTCGGCCCCGGACGGGTCTGGCAGGTGCTGTCATCCATGCACCGCATCTACGGCGACCCGCGTTACCGTCCCAATATCTGGCTGTCGCGGCGCGCCAAGCTGGGCGTTTCATTGTTGACCCCGGAACCCTGAGGCCCGAAATCACGAGGATGTCCTGAAAGGAGAATGCCATGCTCGACGCCTATATCTACGAGGGATTGCGCACGCCGTTTGGTCGCCATGCGGGCGTGCTCGCCAAGGTGCGGCCCGACGACCTGCTCGCGGACGCCATGCGCAATCTCATGAAGAAGGCGCCATTCAAGCCCGAGCAGGTCGAGGACATCATCGTGGGCTGCGCCAACCAGGGTGGCGAGGACAGCCGTTGCGTGGCGCGCCACGCCGGGCTCGTGGCCGGCCTGCCGGTGGAAACTCCCGGGACCGTGCTCCAGCGTAACTGCGCGAGCGGGCTCGGCGCCGTGGTACACGCGGCACATGCGATCACGGCGGGCGAGGGTGATGTCTACCTGGTCGGCGGCGTGGAGAGCATGAGCCGCTCTCCGCTCGTCATGAGCCGTGCGGAATCCGCGTTCGCCCGCGATATCCGGCTCTACGATAGCACCATCGGCCCGCGTTTCTCCAACCCGAAACTCGTCAAGCAGTACGGTGATGACCAGATGCCGCAGACCGCAGACACCCTGGCGCGCCAGTACGAGATCAAGCGTGAGGAAGCGGACCGGTTTGCGCTGCGCTCGCAGCAGCGCTACGGCATCGCCAAGGGGGAGGGCTTCTTCTCCGGCGAAATCTCCCCGGTTGAGCTGCCTCCCACGCGCAAGGGACCGGTGCCCCCGGTCGCGGAAGACGAGCACCCGCGCCCGAGCACGGATCTCGATACGCTTGCCCGGATGCGGCCGCTCTACGAAGGGGGCGTCACCACCGCCGGCAATGCTTCCGGGGTCAACGACGGGGCTGTGGCGATGCTGCTGGGAACAAAGGCGGCGGGCGACAAGGCCGGCGCGAAGCCGCTTGCCCGTGTGATCGCCAGCGCGGCAGCCGGCGTGCCGCCGCAGATCATGGGCATCGGACCAGTCGCGGCGTGCAAGAAGGTGCTGGCCCGGAGCGGCCTCACGCTGAAGGACATGGACGTGATCGAAATCAACGAAGCGTTTGCCACCCAGGTGCTGGCCTGCCTGAAGGGGCTCGGTATCGCGTTTGACGACAGCCGCGTCAACCCGAACGGAGGGGCGATCGCGGTGGGGCACCCACTCGGCGCATCGGGCGCGCGGCTCGCCTTGACGGCCGCACGCCAGCTCCAGCGCACAGGGGGCCGCTACGCGCTCGTCAGCTTGTGCATCGGGGGCGGACAGGGGATGGCAGCCATACTTGAGCGAACCTGATCTGCCCCAGTACCAGGGTCTGCCCGGCTACCCCGGGACGGGGCAAAGCTCCCTGTCCGGCACCCCCGGGGGCTGCCATGCTATTGGCACCGTAATTGCGTTCTGCCCGAATGAGGGGTCGTACGCCAGGCCTTGGGCATCCCGGCGTACCGGTTATTGCGTTTTCTGACGAGAAATTGTCGATTTGAGGCTGGCGGGACAGGTATGCCACTGCAGGAATGGGTCGCTGACACGCTGATGGGACGCTCGTCCCACTGGATGCGCTATCTGGCATCCGGCCTCATCACTCTGCTCTCCATCCTGGTGGTGGCGGTGCTGTGGCGCAAGCTGGGCGCGATCACCGATCCCGGGCTGCTGCTGCTCTTCACGGTGGCGGCCTCGACCTACCTCGCCGGCGGCATGGCCGGCATGCTGAGCGCCGCCCTCGTCCTGTTCTGCTCGTTCCTCCTGTTTTCACATCCTCTCTATCCGTTCCGGTATTCCGAGCTCGACTGGCGGCAGATGATGGTGATCGTCGTCGCCTGCCCGGTGATCGCGCTGATGGTGGGCTCGCTCCAGGAACAGGTGGAGCGGTTGAAAGTCGTCACGCGTGAGGCGCAGACCCTGCGGGACGAGCTTCGCCGCAACGAGGCGATCAAGGAGGCGCAATACCTGTGCGAACTTCGCTTCCGGCTGCTGGCGGATTGCATCACCGATTACGCCGTATGCCAGCTCGACGACAGCGGAGCGGTCAAGAACTGGAATATCGGAGCGGAACGGTTACTCGGATACTCGGCCGCAGAAATCGTCGGCCAGAGCTACTCCCGATTTTTCACCAGGGAAGATATCCTGGCCCGTCATCCGGAGCGCCTCATGGACCAGGCCCGGTATGCCGGTCGGGCGGGCCAGGAGGGCTGGCGGTTGCGGAAGGGCGGGGGCAGGGTGCATTCCAGAAGCTCCATCATCCCCCTCAGGAATGCCCAAGGCACTCCTGCGGGCTACTTGATGGTTGTCCATGACCTCACCCGGCTTGAGGAGGCCAATCTCGCTGCACTGAAGGCTCAGGCCGAGCTGGAGGCGCTGAGAAGCCGCCTAAATACGCTCAACAACCCCCCCGATACCCCCGCGTAGCGGAGGGTGGGCGGGGACCATCCGTCAGGCCGGATACCCTGGTAACGCAACCGAACCGCCTATTGGCCATGCATCTATTTAACATAATATACATTATGCGTATGTAGGGATAGGCTCCCCGCAACATTGCAACCTCGGCTTTACGACCGCTGCGGGGCATCAATCTTGAATAGCCTGAAGAAGTTCTTGCTGGTAGCGGTCGCCACCTCATCCAGTGAGACCCTCCGCAGCCGCCCGATCTCTTCCGCCACGTAGCGGACCAGGCCGGGCTCGTTGGTCTTGCCGCGGTATGGAACGGGCGCGAGGAATGGTGAGTCGGTTTCGATAAGCATGCGCTCCAGTGGCACTTTCTTGGCGACCTCGCGCAGGGCTGCGGCATTCTTGAACGTGACGATGCCCGAAAACGAGATCCAGAAGCCGAGATCCATCGCGGCCTGCGCCACGTCCCAGGTCCCCGTGTAGCAGTGCATGACGCCCCCGACTTCCGAGGCTCGTTCCTCGCGCATGATGCGCAGGGTGTCCTCGGCGGCGTCCCGCATGTGGATGATGAGGGGCTTGCCGGAGCTGCGCGCTGCCCGGATATGGGTGCGGAAGCGCTCGCGCTGCCACTCGGCTCCGCCCTTGATCCGGTAGTGATCGAGGCCCGTCTCGCCGATCGCAACTACACGGGGGTGGCTGGCCAGGTCGACTAACTCCTTTTCCGTCACCTGAGGCACGTTGTCGTAGTCGGGGTGCACGCCTACAGAGGCGTAGATCTGCGGGTAGCGCTCGGCCAGTGCCCGGACCTGCGGGAATTCCTGGAGCGTAACGCTCACGCACAACGCGTGCGTCACCCCGTTCTCGCGCATCAGCGCGAGTGCGTCGTCCACCCTTCCGGCCAGGTCCGGAAAATCGAGATGACAGTGGGAGTCAACCAGCATGGGGCAGCAACGCTCGGTATTCGAGCAGGAGCTGCTCGAGAAACAGGCGCGCGTTCAAGGGATGCGCCACGATTCTCTGGAGCCTGACGAGGTGTCGCAGGTATCGCACTGCCTCGACCAGGCCCAGGCGGGCGGCAGTGGCGGCAATCGCCTCGGCGTAGTCCGGGTTGTAGCTCACCTCCCCCGTCACCTTGTGGCGCACGAGGTCGGATGCCCATTTCTGCAGACAGCTGACGACCAGCGCGGGGGCGGTATCGCTCATCGCCTCAGCGCTCGCAAGCGCATCGAAGCGTGGATGGGTGATTGCCTTGAACAACACCTCGCGCTGGTGCCAGTAGTCCTCGTCGAATGCCGCGGCGAGCAGCGGCGCGCCACCCGCGTGCGCGAGCGCGAGGTCTGCGTCGGGCAGCTTCTGTTGCGCCAACCATTCGCGCGCCATCGCACGGGTGGGAGGCGCGGGCACGACCTGCTCGCAGCGGCTGCGGAGCGTCGCGGGGAGCTGGTGCCAGCGATGTGAAACCAGCAGAAAGTGGGTTCGGGGCGGCGGTTCCTCGAGGTTCTTCAACAGGGCATTGGCGGCATTCACGTTGAGCGACTCCGCCGGGTGGATCAGGACGACCTTGGGTCCATTGCGGTGGGTCGTCAACGCGATAAAGCCGGAGATGTCCCGGACCTGTTCGATCCGGATCTCCAGGCTCGGTTTCCTGTCCGCGCCCTCCTCCGGGTCGCGGGATTCGCTCAGGATGTCCGGCCCGAGCCGCCGGAAGTCCGGGTGACTCCCCTGCTCCATCCACATACAGGCCACGCAACGCCCGCACGCGCGTTCCGTGGGCCGCCTGCTCTCACATAGCAGCGCACGTGCGAGGGATTCGGCGAGGGCAAGCTTGCCAATGCCCTTACGTCCGCGGAACAGCAGCGCGTGCGGCAGCCGGTCCCCTCGGGCCAGCAAGGCCTCCAGGGGCTGGGAATGCCATGGATAAGCCATATCTAACAATACCTTGAAATTATATTCTCAAGTTCTTTCTTAACTTGCGGCAAGGTTCCGTGGGCATCGACGACACGAACCCGGCCCGCGTCTGCCCGTGCCCGTCTCAGGTAGGCGGCCCGGACGCGCTCGAAGTAGGCATCTCTCTCCCGCTCAAAGCGGTCGGGCTTGCTCTTGCGCTCAGTCCGCTTCCTCCCGGTCGCCGGACTCACATCGAAGAGGATCGTGAGGTCGGGACGCAATTCCGGGTGCACCCAATGCTCCAGGACACCGATCTTGTCCCAAGGGACGCCGCTCCCGCCCGCCTGGTAGGCGTAGGTCGCATCGGTAAAGCGGTCGCACAGCACCCAGATTCCGCGCTCCAGCGCGGGCCCGATGACCTTGGCGATGTGCTCGCGGCGGGCCGCGAACATCAGGAGCGTCTCGGTTTCAGCATGCAGTCGATGCCGGCTCGCGAGCACCAGCCGGCGCAGGGATTCCCCGGCTGGCGTGCCACCCGGCTCGCGCGTCACTTTGACCTTGATGCCGCGCGCTCGCAGCAAGCGGGCAAGGAAGCGCATGTGGCTGCTCTTGCCCGCGCCGTCGATGCCCTCGAGGGTGATGAACCGGCCGCGTATCATCGTCGTCCCGACCGCTGATATTTTGTCACGGCGCGCTCGTGCTCACCCAGGGTGCGCGAAAAATGCGACGAGCCATCTCCCCGGGACACGAAGTACAGGACGTCGCTTGCCGGTGGATTGAGCGCGGCAGTGAGCGACGCAAGTCCCGGCATCGCAATGGGAGTCGGCGGCAGCCCGGTGCGGGTATAGGTGTTGTAGGGCGCGTCCTTCAGCAAGTCGCGCTTGCGTAGATTGCCGTCGAAGGTCTCCCCCAGCCCGTAGATCACGGTGGGATCGACCTGCAGCAGCATGCCTTTGCGCAGCCGGTTGACGAGCACCGCGGCGATCAGGGGGCGCTCTTCCTCGCGGCCGGTTTCCTTCTCGACAATGGAGGCGAGGATCAGCGCTTCATACGGGGTCGCGATCGGCAGGTCGGGTGCGCGCTGCGACCACTGCGCGTCTAGATGCGATTGCATGAGGTGATGGGCCCGCCTCAGGACCCGCAGGTCGGCGCTGCCGCTGGCGAAATGATAGGTATCGGGAAAGAATAACCCCTCGGGCGAGGCGTCCTGGATGCCGAGGCGCTTCAGGATCTCCTCGTCGGAGAGCCCCTGGGTGACGTGGGCGAGGCCCGGATGATCGTCGAGCGCTTTGCGCACCTGCCTGAAGGTCCAGCCCTCGATGAACTTCACCGTGGACTGCGTCACGTCGCCGTAGACGATCTTCCGCAGCAACCCATAGGGCGACGCCGGCTCGGTGAGCTCGTAATTGCCGGCCTTGATGTTTCGCGCCTCGCCGAGCAACCGCGCCATCACGATGAAGAGCGCGGGCTCGCGCAATGCCCCTGCCCGCTCCATTTCCTGCGCCGCGCCGCGCAGTGAGCTGCCGGGCTTGATGCCGAATTGGAGGGGCAATGGAGCAGTCGCGACCTCGGTCGTCGCGTACCAAGCGAACGCCGAGACGAGAAGCACGGAAATTGCGGCGACCGTGCCGAGGAGCACGCGCAGGAAGCGGTGAGTCCGCCGGCTCGGCTTCATGTGCAAGCGCCCGGTCCCCGGGCGGCGATCACACTCTCCGGAAGACGAGGCTGCCGTTGGTGCCGCCGAAACCGAACGAATTCGAGACCGCCACGTCGATGGTCATCTTGCGTGCGGCGTTCGGCACGTAATCCAGATCGCATTCCGGGTCGGGCTGGGTGAGGTTGATCGTCGGCGGCGCAACCTGCTCGCGCACCGCCAGCGCCGAGAACACGGCTTCCACCCCGCCCGCGGCGCCCAGCAGGTGGCCCGTCATGGACTTGGTCGAGCTGATCGCGAGCTTCCGCGCGTAATCCCCGAAACAGTTCTTGACCGCCACGGTCTCGGCGACATCGCCCAGCGGCGTCGAGGTGCCGTGCGCGTTGATGTAGTTCACCTGGTCGTGGTTCAGCCCTGCATTCCTCAGCGCATTGTTCATGCAGCGCACCGCGCCCTCGCCGTCCTCGCACGGAGCCGTAATGTGGTGCGCATCGGCGCTCATCCCGTAGCCGGCGAGCTCGCAGTAGACCTTCGCCCCGCGCTTGCGCGCGTGTTCGAATTCCTCAAGCACGAGGACGCCCGAACCCTCTCCGAGCACGAATCCGTCACGATCCTTGTCCCACGGCCGGCTCGCCGCCGCCGGATCATCATTTCGAGTGGACAACGCCCGCGCCGCGCAGAATCCGCCGAGCCCCAGTGGCGATATACAGGCCTCGGAGCCGCCGGCGACCATGACATCGGCGTCGCCGTACTCGATCAGGCGCCCCGCGTCCCCGATGCAATGGTTAGCGGTCGTACATGCCGTCACCAGCGCCAGGTTCGGACCCTTGAGGCCGTACATGATGGAAAGCTGCCCCGCGATCAGATTGATGATCGAGCCCGGGATGAAGAATGGGGAGATCTTGCGCGGCCCGCTCGCAAGCATTGTCTTGTGCGTCTCCTCGATCAGGGGCAGCCCGCCGATGCCCGAGCCGATACACACGCCAACCTGCTCGCGCTGCTCGCGGTCGAAATCGAGTCCGGAATCCTTGATCGCCTCGATCGCTGCCGCGAGGCCGTAGTGAATAAAGGTGTCGAAGCGGCGCGCTTCCTTTACCGAGAGCACTTGCGCCGGATCGAAGCCCTTCACCTCGCCGGCGATCTGGGAGGTGAAGGCGGAAGCGTCGAAACGGGTGATGCGGGTGATGCCCGAAGTGCCTGCGAGGATGTTCTTCCAGGCTTCCGGGACCCCGTTTCCAACCGGGGAGATGATGCCGAGGCCGGTGACGACGACTCTGCGCCTGGACAATTTCGCTCCGGACGGAGATGAAACTCAGGACTTGCCGTGGCTCTTGATGTAGTCGATAGCCTGCTGGACGGTGGCGATCTTCTCCGCTTCCTCGTCGGGTATCTCGGTCTCGAATTCCTCCTCGAGCGCCATCACCAGCTCCACGGTGTCGAGCGAGTCGGCGCCGAGATCGTTGACGAACGAAGACTCGTTCTTGACGTCTGCCTCGTTGACACCCAGCTGCTCGGCAACAATTTTCTTGACGCGTTGCTCGATGTTCTCCATTCAGTTCCCCTTTCCTCGACAGGAGTGAAAAGCTTGCAAGTGATCCCGGCGCACCATCGTGCCCGAGGTGATCGGATTTGAGAAGGGCGCTATTTTACCAGAATCAGTAGCCAAAAAAGGCCCTGATTTTCAACGCACTGTGCCATCAATCCATGTGCATGCCGCCGTTCACATGCAGTGTGCAACCGGTCACGTAATCCGCCCCGGGAGAGGCCAGGAACGCGACGGCGGCGGCAATGTCCTCGGGTCGCCCGAGCCGCCCCAGCGGAATCTGCTGGATCAGGACGCAGCGTTGCTGCTCGGTAAGCGCGCGCGTCATGTCGGTGTCAATGAACCCCGGCGCGATGCAGTTGACGGTGATATTCCGGCTGCCAACCTCGCGCGCGAGCGACTTGGAAAAGCCGATGATGCCGGCCTTCGCGGCGGCGTAGTTGGTCTGCCCCGCATTGCCGGTCACGCCGACGATGGACGTAATGTTGATGATCCGGCCGTAGCGTGCCTTCATCATCGAGCGCAGCACGAGCTTGGACAGGCGGTAGACCGACTTGAGATCGGTCGCCATGATGTCGTCCCACTCCTCGTCCTTCATGCGCACCAGGAGGTTGTCACGCGTGATACCGGCATTGTTGACGAGAATGGCGATGTCCCCGAACCGCTTCTGGATATCGAGTACGGCGGCCTCTGCCTGCTGCGGGTCATTGACGTTGAGAATCAAACCGGCACCCTTGGCGCCTGTCGCGGCCAGTTTCTGGCTGATGCCGTCCGCTCCGGATGCGCTGGTCGAGGTGCCGATCACTACTGCGCTGCACTTGGCGAGCTCGAGCGCAATCGCCTGGCCGATGCCGCGCGAGGCGCCGGTGACGAGGGCGATCCTGCCGTCGAGATTCACGACTTCACCGCCGCCAATGTCTGCTGCAGCGACTGCCCGTCCGTGATGGAGTGACTCTGGAGGCTCCCATCGATGCGCTTGGTGAGACCGGCCAACACCTTCCCTGGACCGCATTCCACAACATGCTTGACGCCGCCGGTCGCGATGCGGCGCACGACATCCACCCAGCGCACCGGGTTGCAGGCCTGGCGTGCCAACGACTGCTTGATACGGCCCGGCTCGTCTTCCACGGCGACGTCCACGTTATTGATGACCGGGATACGCGGCGCGGTGAACGGGACTTTTTCGAGATAGGACGCGAGCTTGTCGGCTGCCGGCTTGAGCAGCGAGGAATGAAAGGGTGCGCTGACGGGAAGCATCATCGCCCGCTTGGCGCCCTGGGCCTTCGCCGCGGCGACACCACGCTCGACCGCTGCCCGGTGGCCGGCGATGACGACCTGGCTTGGCGCATTGAAGTTGACCGGCTCCACAACCTGGCCTTGCGCTGCTTCCTTGCAGGTCGCGAGCACCGCCTCGTCCTCCAGTCCGAGAATGGCGGCCATGGCGCCCTCCCCCACCGGCACGGCCTCCTGCATGGCTTGCGCCCGGAAACGCACCAGCGGCAACGCATCGCGGAATGCGATCGCGCCGGCGGCAACCAGCGCGGTGTACTCGCCGAGACTATGACCCGCCACCAGCGATGGCTCGCCGCCACCCGCTTCGCGCCATGCGCGATAAACCGCATAGCCCGCGGTCAGCATGAGCGGCTGAGTATTGACTGTGGCGCTGAGCGCGTCCGCCGGGCCTTCGGCCGCGAGCTTCCAGAGGTCCTGGCCGAGCACGTCGCCGGCCTCGCCGAACACGGTGCGCACTGCACTGGACTCGGCGAACGGCTGCATCATGCCGACCGACTGCGAGCCCTGCCCGGGAAATACAAACGCGAATGTCATTTGAGCCTATCTCAACAATAGACGCGTGATGCGTTGCGGCCAGGACGGGATGGATGCGAGGCGCACGGCGCAGGCCCTATGTCGATAGGGTCAAGCCGGGCAACAAAGCAGACGCCTGTCCTGGCCGCAACCCGCAGGGACGG
>Ga0208185_1000050_pt1 | contig 72098 bp, 86 predicted proteins | sample EasRivMeERMLT700_FD_187532 | JGI IMG/M metagenome (GOLD analysis project Ga0208185, IMG submission 187532) | Soil microbial communities from meander-bound floodplain in the East River, Colorado, USA - East River MetaG ERMLT700 (SPAdes) (version 2) | ecosystem: Environmental > Terrestrial > Soil... | reverse complement strand
AACCCACTTGAGCGGCAACAGCGACTCGATATTGTTCTTGTTGCCGTCGATTGGAATCAGATACGACTTGTCCTCAATATTGATGCCGTGGCCCGCGAAGAGCACGACGATGCGATCCTGGGCGCGCGACGAATCGAGGAAATCGTTGATGGTGGTTTCGAGGACCGATTTTTGCGTCGAGTGCGGCTTGCTCGCCTTGTACTCCGATGGAATGCCGTCGCTGAGTTCGTAGACTTGCGTCACCGGGAAGTTCATCGGCGGCCGCGTCAGACGATCGCGCAGGACCGACGTGCTGCTGCCGGGATAACGGCTCGCGTCCTGCGGGCTGCCGAAGTGGACGGTGTTGAACATCAGATAATTGTTGACGCTGATCAGCAGGGCGCGGCGCGGGAACGGATCATTGCTGAAGATCGTCTTCTTGCCGTTGTCGGTCTTGCCGATTTCTTTGAACACGTCCTTCCGGATGGGCGGCTTCTTCTTGCCATTGTCGGCCGGCTTGCCGTTGTCGTCCTTTTTGGCATCATCGAGATTCGCGTCGCCATCGTCGGTTTTCGCAAAGAACTGCAGAGGATTGCCCTTCTCGGCGTCGAGATACAACATGTAGCCGACGGCGCCGACGCCGCCAAGACCGACGAGGAACAGGAAAAGAAACAGGATCAACAAAAAGAGGCCGCCGCTGCCCTGTTTGCGGCGTCTCGGCATGTCGGCGTCATCGGCAGGCTCCTCCGCCTCGAAGCCGAAGGGAGCGTTCGCCGGCGTTTTCGGCGGCGCCACCGGCAGCGCGACCGCGATGCCATTGGGCGGCAACGCCGCGGGCGCCGGCTTGGCCGTCGGAACCGGCACGGCAGGCTTCGCCGCGTTCGCCGGCTGCGCGACCGGATAATTGGCAGCCGCTTTCGTTTTCGCCTGGAAGGTGTTCTGGCAAACCTTGCAACGCATCGGCCGATCCAGCCATTCATCGGGAATGCGCAAGGTGTTTTTGCAGTGAGGGCACTTCGCTTGAACCACTTGGGGCATGCTCGTTCCCTTTCGCTCGGCGCGGAAACATGACCATCCTATAGACGTGATTCTACGATACAAAGTTCCATGCAGGAAGCGCGAATTGATTTCCGTTGTCAACCGCCCACGGCGTTGGGTAACATGTACGTGGGTGGGATTGCCAGGCGTGGAGTGACGTTCCGATGTCGATTGCAACGCAAACTTCGAGCGACTATAAACAGACGATCCTCGACTTGCTGCCCGAGCAAGGCCGATGGACCGATGAAAAGTATTTGTGGCTCACCGATTACACACCTCGGCTCGTCGAATTCACGGACGGCTACATCGAGCAACTTCCCATGCCCACACAACTCCATCAAGGTATTTCGAAGTTCTTTCTTTTCGCTTTCACCGTGTTCCTCGGACCGCTCGGCGGCGAGGCCTTTTGTTCACCGTTACGAATGCGCATTCGACCGGGCAAATACCGCGAACCGGACGTGCTTTTGATAAAGGACGTCAAGGATCCGCGTTGCTTCAATCGCTTTTGGACGGGTGCTGACCTTACCTTGGAGGTCGTAAGCGAGGACAATCCCGAGCGTGACCTAGTTGACAAGCGCCACGATTACGCGGAAGCGAACGTGCCAGAATACTGGATCGTTAATCCACAAAACGAGACGATCACCGTCCTCAAGCTCGAAAACGGCGCGTACACAGAGCACGGCGTCTTCGGACGTGGGCAACAAGCAACGTCAATCGTCCTGGCCGGATTCAGAGTAAATGTGGACGACGTATTCAACGTTTACGTGCCGCCGGACTCGCCGGATGATAATTCCGAGCCTGAAGCGTAATCGAAGTTTCGCCGCCTGGGCGTATAAATGGGTAAAAGGGGGCTTTGCACATATTTGGTCGATTCAGGCCCGCTGCACATTTTTAACATATGCTGCACATTTTTAGCTGATCGCAACGGCCTCGACTACAATTTTTGCATCGGGACAGCCTGGGGACGCTTGGGCTGAGCCGAATGTTGGATGCCTGATCCTTGGGCCGAGCTGCTGCCAGGTGCGAACTGAGAAGCGCGCCTTCCCAGCAGCCGGCCCCTTCTCAGAGGAATCGGCGATGCCGGACGACGTGCTATTGATGGTCAATCGCGCCTTTGCTGCATGGCGCTGGACGTTGCTTTATTGCAACCCGACAATTTGGCGAAACGGAGAATGCAAGCCTAGCAAATGTGCCGAGACAATTCACGACTTTGTCGCCACACTTTCGTTAAACTCGTGGAAAGAGCAGTTAACCTCAGCGACTTTTGACGCAAAAGTCAACACGAATGCCATAGCCGTTCTTCACACCGCTATGAACGGAAGCGTAGAAGACGTTGCGCAAGCCATCGTCAACATCGGAGAAGAACACTGGCCGCCTGTTTGTGAATGGTTCGGACGTGGCTTGCCAGAGTTGTTGGAATTTGAAAAACTCAAGCCCAACCCATCCAACGAGCTTTTCTTTGTTCAGTTTTCGACGCTCAAAAACTACAAGAATGACGAAGAAACACTACGCGAAATCATGGACAACGCCAGTGTTCGTTGGCCAGAGATTCGCGATCTTTCTCGAAGTGCGTTCGGGCACCAATCCTTCACATGGAAAACATTGGAGGTCTTGTACGATTGGCTGCTCAGGAAATGCGCCGGCGATCAGAATCAGCTTGGTTGGTTGAACTTGACGGAAGTAGCGAGTCTGCTGTCAACGGCCAGCAATAAGACTAGCCATCCGCCCGCCGTGGCCAAACAGGCCGAAGTGCCTCCGGTTGCTGATCTCCTCCGGCGGCTTTTGGGAATGGCTGACCGTGGCCTGCTTTCGCCAAGCGCCATCTTGCCCGAATTTGTCGATACCTGGAATTCTGCGCTTCGAGATGGGCTCGTCGTGGCCCTTGAAGGTGACGAGTGCGCGCTGACGGATAAGGGGCGTGCAATGATCGCCAAGGAGTCGTCGCCGTACACGATCGGCTGGCTTATCGGTGAGTTGGAAAGCAGCGAGAAAACAAAGGAATGGATCGAGGAAGAATACAAGCGCGAAGAAGCGAAGTACGGCAAGATCGGTGCCGATGGCTGGAGATTTCGGGCCGAGGCCTTTGGCCTGTTTCATCCTGATCCTTCAACCATGCTGGGCATTGATCGGATCGAGCATCTTTGTGACGCGGAATTCCAGGGTTCAGGTTTGAGCGTCGCTAACGTTCGTCGGTTGCGTGTGATGATCTGCAAGAATCTCAAATGGAACTCAGAGCAAGCCAAATGTGCCGATGGTCTTACTCTTGTGGATGCGGCCGACGTTCTCGAAGGCATTCAACGTATTCCCTGGCAGATTGCTATCCCTGCTGCCAACGCCGCAGCAAAAATGCGCAAGGCAGAGATGACAGCGATGCGCAATAAAGACTTGGAGCTATCTGAACTCCCGACGTCAGTCTTTCGTCTATTGGAACTACTCGACGGCAAGCCGAATGTCCCGTGGGCCGAAATTCCCGCTGATCTGCATGATGCTTGGCGGATCGCTCGAAATCGCGATCTTATTACGACAAACACTGCGGACCCATACATAGATGCCGAGCGGCACGAATGTTACCGCGATAGGTTCGCTTACTGGTTGACCGAAAGCGGCAAGAATGAACTGGCGTTGCACCGCGGACGACTAGCGGACCAAGCATCGGATGGTTCGGAAGGAATTACAGACATTTCAAACAGCGGCCCCAAAACGCCTAGAGAGGGCAAGCAGATTCTTGAACCGATGGCAATGGCGTTGCTCTTGACCATTGGCCCGAACGCGAAGAGGATCTCTGAGCAGGTTGGCGTTCCTCGCACCACATTGATGAGCTGGCCCACCTTCAAAGCGGCTTACGACAAAAAGAAACTGGAAGTTCAAAAGGAAAAGGAAAACCGGCGGCAACGATTCAAAGCCGGGGACCGTGAGGAAGATGAAAACGACGAATGACAGGTAGCTGACGGCTCGTCACTTTTCGTCACTCGCGATTTTTCTTCTCGTTTCCAGGGCAGTGGTTGCGCATTTCCTTTCGTCACTTTTCACGTCATTTTTCCCAAAGGGCATCTCTCGAAGAAAGGAGATGACCTTTGGTCACCAAGATTGATTCCAAACGTAATTGGCCACTCTACTGGTTTGCAGTTCTCGAACATGCCGTAAGAAAAGGCGACCATCAGACCGCAGCTCACGCGCAATGCGAACTTGAAAAGTTGGGCGTGCATGTGCGATACGGTCTGCCTAGGAACCAAAAAAAAAGGCCGCCGGGCGATCCCGGTCGGCCAGTTGAAGAACCCCTTAGTATCCGGGCTGATTGGTCGGTAATTGCTTGCAACGGCACCCGGCCATTCCGCCCCAAACCTCGGAGTCCATCATGGACACAATCCTTAGTTTGTTTGCGTGGCTATTTGCATTGGTCGCGGAAAAGCTCCTGCGACGCGCCGTAAATCACGTCGACAAGTCGTTGAAACCAAAACAGCGAAAACGACGCCGAAAAAGGAAACGCACGAGGCGCAAGCGTGCAAGGCCATCTTAGCTGATCGAATTGCTGGCTGCAACTCATTGTTTGCCTTTAGCGAGGCGGCGCGCGTTTTTTTTACGCGCCGCCTCCAGTACGATGGCGCGCACCCACGCCGCCATGCCTTCAGGGTCGTCAGCGGTCGCCTCGGTGACGATGGCTTTTTGTTCGGTCGTCATTGGTATGCGCAGGTCGGTGTCCATCAGGAGCCGGCCCGACTTCCGTGGTCTGCCCATCAAGATATTGTAGTCAAATAATTCCGAAAAAGTCAACGCAAAGCCGTTGTTCTGTAGTCAAGAAAAGCCTACAATACATTCGTACACTAACGTGTGCGGGTGTGTTATGAACGTCCAAAAAATGAAAGCACTTGAACTAGCTGAACGTGATCGATGCGCTCAGAATGAGGACGGCACATGGACGGTGGCCTCGCTGAACAGCAACAGCAAGTATCGCGTCGCCATCTTCCCGAAGAGCGAGTTCACGCACGCGCCCAAACACACCTGCACTTGCCCCCACTTCGAAATCATCCAGAAAAACTGCAAGCATATCCGCGCCGTGTTGTCGGTCATCAAGAATGATCGGCTGGACGAACAACGTGGCCGCGAGCATCGCGCGCGGATACCCGAAGGCGATCCAATTCGCCATCCGCGCCCGACTTACCGGCAACCGGACTGGGCAAAGTACAATGCCGGTCAGACAAGCGAGCGCGATCATGTGCAGAACCTCTTGGCGAATTTGTGCGCCACGATTCCGCAGCCATCGCGAAAACCGGGCAGGGGCCGCAAGCCGGTGCCCATTGCAACAGCGATTTTCAGTGCCGTCTACAAGGTGTACGTCGGCCTTTCCGCGCGACGCGGAACATGCGACCTGGAAGAATGTCACCGACGCGGACACATCGAGTACGCGCCGCACTTCAACAGTGTCCTCAACACGCTGGACGATGCCGCGACGACGCCGATCTTGTATGAACTGATTCGAGTTAGCGCCACGCCGCTGAGCGAAGTCGAATCGAAGTTCGGTAGTGTCTTAATATCGTGTTGCAGGCGGCTAGGGGGAAATCATTACAGAAACCTGTTCGTTCCAGGCGGCTTTAACCGCCTTCGGTATTTCTGGCTTGTCGAGCTGCTTGAGGATTTCAGTGATAAAAATTGCTCGCCCCTTCGATCCGATTGTGCTCAAGATTGTCAACATCCAATTCTTGATTTCTAGGAACGTCACCTCGTGCCCTTGGGCGAAATACTGATCGGCAAGCGCTGCCGCCTCTGAATCTGGTTTGGCGGCCTTAGTGAAGAAAAGGTAGTCCACGATCCCCGCAGGGGCGATCTTGGTGTTGAACGTGGAAACCAGCCGCGACCTGTCAACTATTCGCTCCGTGACCTCGATTGCCATCAAGATGTTGCCGTCTTCCGTTATCGTGATGTCCCCGCCAGCGCCGGAAGCAGCGTCAGAGACATTGATACCTTGGCAGTCAATGGTCCAGCCGAGATTAAAGAACTGCTTCAGTGTGTGAAAGGTCGTCACCACGAGTACCACGGGGATTCTGCCGCCGCTTGGCACGGACAGTAGCCCGGAAATCAGCCTGTCGTACTGACTGAGAGCGAGCCGCCTAATGCGAGTTAGCGGCACGACTGACTTCTCTCGCAGATCCCAGAAACAGTAGAGCAAGTAATTCAAGAACGCCTTTTTCTCCTCTTTGCTCCTAAGAGACTCCAAGCGGGCGATGCAATCCAGGAAGGCGCGATTGCCTATCGGGTCTTTGTTGCTTGACGGATACTCTTCCGTGAATTGGTAGCCCCTCCGAAACATCGACAGGTACGGCCCCTTGGTTCCAGGAATGCGTTTTTCTTGCATGAACGGATTGACGACATTCTGATCGAACATGCGAAGGCTGATAGAGGATGGGCCTTGCTTGACATAGGGCAACCTGATGTTGATGCTTGGGTCCAGCAAATGAACCAACGCGCATCCAAGAAGAGCTTCACGAAATCCCTGAGATGAAGTCTCAAAGAGGACGCGGCACCATTCCGCAAGCGAGGCATCGGCTGACGGCGGGTTCCGGCCTTGCAGCAGATCCGCCTCAATCGACGCGAACGCATCGACAAGGATTCGCCTGGCTTCGGCTCTATCGATAGGCATCGATCCCGTCCGCTAATAGTTCATCCAGAGTGATTCACACCGAGATTTCTTGATCGAGTGGCACTGCTTGCTCGGTGCGTCGAAGCGTCGCCATCCTTTGTAAAACTCGTCCATAAGATCGCAACGATAGCCGGAAACGGCGGCCTTACCCTGGACGCCTTCCAGCGCCTTTGCCAGCGTAGCGTGTTCATGATCGGTCATCTCGAACAGATATGCCTTTGAGTCCCCGCGAGTCCCGTGCAGGTATGGAGGGTCGCAATAAAACAGCGTGTCCTTGCTGTCGTAAAGGCGGATGGCTTCGATAGCGGGCCTGTTCTCAATCTGAACGCGGAGAAGCCGCTCGGCGATCTCTGGGAGCATTTCGACGCTGCCAAGCCACCGAGACACGACGCCAGACATTCCGGCGCGGCTTGTGTTTTTGCAGTTGGCCCATCGGCCTAAAGATGCGGTCTGCGCGAGTCCAGTCCGCACCTGTCTCGCGCGAATAAAAAACCGCCTTGCTCGCTCGATGTCTGTCAGCTTTTCGCCGTTTGTCATTACCGCGATTGAGAATTCTTCGCGCGAGAATGGGGTCAGGCCGATGGCTTCAACCAATTCGTTTTTCTTGTTGCGAAGCACGCGGAAGAAGTTTGCTACTTCACCGTCAATGTCGTTGTAGGTCTCCACTGGCGACGGCGGCCGATTGAGCAACACAGCGGCGGACCCTGCGAACGGTTCGCAATAGTGATGGCAATCGGGCAGAAGCGGCAGCAACCAGTCGAGATGATTGAACTTCCCGCCATACCACCCGAAGACGATTTTCTTTTTGCCACGGCTGCGCGGTCGCAATTCGCCATTACCAGAGCTGGAGATCGGGGACGGTTTTTTTCGCCCGGTGTTACCAAATGACTTCATATCGCACCACCTTCCGAGAGCAGCCGTTCCAAGGTCCACGTCTCCGTCGTCAGCCCGGATTTCTGCGCCGGCGTCATCTTGATCGTGCCGTGAACGCGGCAGAAATTGTAGTAGGCAAAGAAGAGCGCCATCGCCGCCTCATGGTTCTCCCACTTCTTGCTGTGAGCGTCCGTCAATCTCGTCAGTCTACGAATCTGCATACGCAGCGTCTTGTTCGACCGTTCGACATGGCTCGTGCAAATCCGGTCTTCGTCCGGGTCGCCGAGTCGAGGGGTAGCGATAACGTCGATTACCGTTCCGGGCGAGTAACGTGAGTCGTCCTCCGACACGCCGTAGACCTTCACCAGCGTTGCGAAGTCAACGCGCCCGCCAAAGATCGCCGGAACCACCCTGCGGTATGGCGTGTAGCCGTCCGTCGTCAGTTGAAACCGGCCCTGCGTCGCGTGATAGAGGTTGTCCGCGAAGGTCGCAGTATCGTCCGGCGTCCGCTTGCCGACGTGGTAGGTCAAGATCAGTTTCGTAGTCCGCTCAATCGCCGTGAAACACCAAACGTCCCCTACGCCATCTTCAGCCAGGCCGCGATGAATCCGCGTCCGTTCCTTCATCCCGACGAAACCCCAGATTTCATCACATTGAACGTCATCGACGGGGACGTTTTGAATGGCCTTGGCAAAGAACGCTTGACACTTCTCGCCAGCCGCGACCATCGCCCACATGATCGTATTTCGGTTGATGCCGGTCAGGCGCTCAACAGCCCGGATGCTGTTGCCCTCTAGCAGCATTCGCAGCGCGAGGTTCATCTTTTCGGGAGCGACGCGACGCCGATCAGGCGCACGGGTCGAATCGACCGTGAACGTCTTGGCGCACGCATCGCACCGATACCGCTGGGAGCCGCTTCGAGCGAACCCGAACCGACGAGATTCTGTCTGACAGAGAGGACAACGCATAGCCGAACCGCTCTTTCCTGGTTGCGGCGGCTCGGCTAGAATGGGAGTGCTTAGGTCGCATTCGGGCCTTAACCGCCTGATTGTGATTTGCCCCTGGATTCGTGCCAACGGATTCAGGGGTTTTTCGTATCCCTCACTCGTCTACATTATTGTATACAGCATGCGGATAGTGTCAACGGTTATGTAGACATTATTCCGAAAAAAATGTTCGCGCGAAAAGCGAGATTAGACCAGTTCTTTGAGAGGCTTGCCGATGGCCTTGGCAAGATCGATCAGCGTGGACAGGCGGGGGTCGTAGTGCGTCTCTGGATTCAGCAAGCGTGAGACGGCCTGGCGTGCGCCGCCTTTTGAGAAGCCCATTGCCAAGCCGATCTGCTCTTGCGTCATCCCGCTGTCTTTCGCAGCTTGACGGAGCTTATCGCGAATACGATCAAAGTCAGGACGTGATTTCGCCATATCGGAAGTCTACGCATCCGTAGCAAGGAAGTCAACGACGATTTTCCGCGAACAAGCGCAGCTGCGAGGGGTCTCTTTCCGTAGAACACCCGCGCGGCGGACTGGGATTGCAAATTGCAGGCACGTCGTCTATCGTGCGGCTTGCGCCATAACCGCCGTCGAGGGACCGACGAAATGGCCGTTGCAGACAACGAAACACTCACGATTACTGTAGTCGGAAGAGACCCCCTTCCCGAAGCGCTTTCGTTTTCCCGCGTCATCTACGATACGATTGTGGTCCTTGCCGAAATTGGCGCGGGCTTGTCCAAAAAAGAAGTCAAGCCCGTGATCTGGCGCATCTCTCATGTCAGTATGAATACGCCGATTTCCGTCGGCCTTCTAGCAGACAAGAAAGCCGTCGGCAAAAGGGCGGTGTCTGCCTATCTGAATGGGCTTCGCGACCTGGACAAGAAACCTGTCGTTCCGCGCCACTATTCCGATCGCGCACTTGCTGGTGTGAAGAGAATCGCAAACGCTCTCGCCAATGGCGTTGCATCGGTAGAGTTTTCTGCTCCTGGAAGGGTGCCGCTGTCTCCTTCGCTTCGCGTTGCCAAGAACATTGAGGCGCTTTACAAGAACCGACCGGATTCCCTTTATCAGTTATCTTCGGTTGAAGGCAGGCTTGAGCTGATCTCGATTCACGGTGCGTTTGTCGCTCAAGTCTTTAACATCAGGACGGGCGAGAAAGTCGTCTGCACGCTCGACAAGCCGCTCATGGACGAAGCGGCTAAGTACTTTGGGAAGCGTGTCTCTATGTACGGGCGCGTTCGATACACGCGAGAGGGCACGCCAGTTGAGATCGAGGTGAAGGCAGTCCGGGCAATGAAAGAGAAGGCTGACATTCCTCAGTTCGCTGACCTAGAAGGGATCGACATTACCGATGGCGTAGACCCAACCGAATACATCGGGAGATTGCGCGATGCCAACTGAAGGCACGATGCCAGCCACGCCAAAAAGGATTTGCTGGGATAGCTGCGTATTCATCCACAGAATCCAACGCACCACGAAAAAGATCGCGGTGTTGGAGCAGATCACCTATGCCGCCGAGCGCGGCGAAATCATCTTGGTCACATCAGCCCTGTCGATTGCCGAAGTAGCGAAGGTGAATAACGACAAGCCATTGACCGCGAAACAAGAAAAACAGATAGAAGCGTTTTTTGAAAACGACTACATCGAACTCGTGACGGTGGATCGTTTCGTCGCCGAGCGCGCCAGATCAATCGTCAGGGGTTTTGGCCTGAAGCCAAGCGATGCCGTAATCGTGGCGTGCGCCCTCATGGCGGAAGCGAGCGTCATGCACACTTACGACGAGAAGGTTCTCAAGAGAGATGGGAAGATCGGTCTGCCCGGAAAGCCTCTCTTGGAAATCAAGGAGCCGTCTGATCCTGAGCAGCCAGACCTCTTCGCGGGCGACAAGGGCGATCAGTGATTGCCTCATTTCTTGCAACACGATATTAAGACACTACCCGAAGTTCAGTGCCGATAGCACTGGATTTTGCACATCGACATATCGCCGTTGGACCGACGTGAAGTACGGTACGATCCGCCAGGAAGTCAATTGGGTAAAAATGCATGCGTCCGTTGGAAACTTCACGAACGTAATAAGCGCGGCCCTGATCCTCGACAAGGACGCCGGCGACAGTCCTCAACTGCCGCATCTCGTGCAGGAAACGAAGAAAGGATTCACGGTCGCGGAATTTGCAACCGACAAAGCATACACGAGCCAGGAAAACTTCGAGGCCGTCAATGCGGCGGGAGGGCAGCTTTACTCGGCATTCAAAGTGAATTCGACGGGCGCAATCGGCGGATTGTTTGAGAAGGCGTACTTGATGTTTAGGCTGCACAAGGAAGATTACCTACGTCATTACCATCAGAGGAGCAATATTGAGAGCACATTCAGCGCCCTGAAACGCAAGCTCGGTGCGAGCGTAAAATCGAAAACCGAAGTGGCTCAGCGCAATGAAGTGTTGGCGAAAGTTCTGGCTTACAATTTGACCGTGCTTGCGGCGGCATTCCATGAACTTGGGATCGAAGCGGAGTTCGCGCCGAAGGGCTGCACATTAAATGAGGAGCCTGCACAAATTTTGCGGTTCCCGGCATGTTAAATATGCAAAGCCCTGGCGCCCATGCTGGACACGATCGTCGCCCTGGAGATGACCGCCACGGGGCGCATCCAGGTGGACTCGCTCAAGTTCAAGAGTTCCGCTCTGGGCGAGTTGACCGTGAAACTCGCCGACTGCCGGGACATGGTGTTCTCGCTGTCGGGCCGGGTCGAGCTGGCGATCGACGCGGCGAAGCACGGCTCCGACTTGAACCAGTGGCTCGACACCGGCGCCGAAGTGGCGCGCGGGGACTCCCTGAGCATCCGCGCCACGGGCAGCGTCGAGTTGTGGCCGCAGGGCCCGGGGATGTACACCGCGACGCCGAAGGGCTACAACACGGCCGGCAAGGGCGGGCAGTTCATGGCGGGGTCGTTAGTAGCGAAGATCGGCAACGGCAACGCGTTCTTCGTCGGGGAGAAGCTCGACTGGGCCGCTGGGGAGACGGGCAGGCTGTTCCTGGCGGTCACTCCGAGCCCGTGGAACAACGCGAGCAGCGGGGGATACCGGGTCGAGGTCGTGGTGGGTACGAATTAGCCGGCGCGGGCGAGTTCGACTGGCGGCGTTTTGCCTTCGATCTCAGCGCGGATCGTCTCCAGTGCTTTTACCTGGATTTGTCGGACGCGCTCGCGCGTTATTCCGAGCAACTGGCCGACGTGTTTGAGCGACTTTCCGTCCACGATGCGCAGGTGCAGAATCCGACGTTCGCGGTCGGTCCTGAGACACTTCAGAAGCTCAAAGAACACCTCCATGCCCTCGCTCGCGGCCGCTTCTTCGTTCGTCGTGTTGTCCACGGCGAGCGCCCTGCCGAGCGCGTCCTCGCCTTCCTTCGTGGTCACCAGCGCCGTGAGCGACGCGACGTAATTGGCGGCCTCGGCGCGCCGTCGCGATTCCTCGGCCGTGACGTTCTTCATGTCTGGCGGTCGGGCGATGATGCCGTCCACTCGCGTCATGCGCTGCATCTGTCGCTCGCCGACCCAGTTGAGGTAGGTCATCGCTCGGATGCCGCGGGACAGGTCGAAGAGGTGGAATTTCTCAAGGCAACGCTCGATCGCGTGGTGCAACAAATCGTGCTGCGGGATGCCGCTCATGCGGGCGTATTTCCCGGCCCTGGCGAACAGGTACGGGTAGACGTTCAACACGACCTTGTTGCGCGCGTCGACGTCGCCGGACTGGGCGCGCTTGACCAGCTCGGCCTCTTCCTCCCGCGTCAGAAACTTGTCGATCTTCACGTCACACATGGCGACATTCTACACAGTTGCCCCGGTCATCAGTCCAGCCTCGGATATCGCCGCGCCCCCGTCGGCTTCCTCAAGTTCCCCGCCCGGTTGATCCGCTCCAATGCCTTCTGCTTCGCGTCCGCGATCTGGTCGAGGATCGTCGGCGGGAAATCGCACTGCTTCCTTGCATAACTATCCCAGTCTTCAACGTGGCCCGCAGATGTCGAGATTTCGAACTGGTGCAGGATGCGCTTGAGCTCTTCGGTGTCGGACTGGCTCATCTGCCGCACCGGCGGCTTCGTCGAGTGATTCGCGGCCGGCATCGGTTCGGGCTTGGGCGCACTGGCGGGAACTTGATCGGCCCACCGCACGAACAACCGGCGCGCGACCTTGTAGACCTGCTTGGCCTTTTCCGCCGCTTCGCGATCGCTGTCCTTGTACTTGGGGTTCGACTTGAACACCACGCCGAACGGTTTCTTGACGCGGACGATGAACGCGTCCGTCTTGCCCGACTTGCCGCGCTCGGGCTTGTCCGCGCCGACGTACTCCTTGAAATCGTCGAGGCGCATCCCCGACGCATGCTCGAACGCGTCGAGGTCCTTGTCGCTGTTGAGGTAGACCTTGAGGAACGGAAAAGCGAGCCCCTCGTTGGTCGAGTAGAGCAAGAGCGTCGGCGTCACTTCCCCGTTCGACTCGTGCGAGCCGCGGACGATGTAGCCGACCTCGTCCTTTTGCTCGCCTGCCTCCAGGCCCGGCGCCACGACGAGCCAGCCGACGTCCAGGCACTTCGCGATGTGGTCGAACGCTTCCTTGGGATCGGGCGGGACCGGCAGGGACACGAGCGGGCCCCTGGGATGGTAGAGCTTGGCATAACCGGTTTGCGGGCAATCGATGGACATGGTGGTTACTCCGATGACGTTGTAGTGGTTGTAAGCGTTGTTGGGCGAGTCGCGGATCAATCCCCGGTGTATCGGTTGCCGCTCGGCAGAGTCGTCGCGTCGCGGTCGTGCATCGAGATCACCAGGCGCTCCGTGACGCTCCTGGGGACGCCTCGGCCGTCCTCGCCGCAGTCGATCTCCGTGTCGGGGGTGTCGTGCTCGAGGTCGGTGTCGCGCTCGACCTGGGCCTGCTCCTGCAACTGGGCTTCCAGTTGCGACCGCTCGAAGTGCTCGGCGTCGCGCTGTTCCTGGATCTCGCGCTTGAGCCGGGCATTTTCTTCGTTGACCAGGGCGAGGTCATTCATCAGGACGGCGTGCTGCTGCGCCTGCTTCAAGTTGCCGAACGTCGCCGGGTCCTGGTCCGGGTCGTGCGTCGATTCGAGCGTGAACGGCGCTCCGGTCAGCTCCATCGTCTCGGTGATGCGGAACCCGCCGGCTTCCCAGCGGTTCAGGCGGATGGTGGTTTTCTTCCAGTCCATAGTGGGTGCCCTTTCTTAGTTGAGGTTGCGGGATTGAGCGTCTCACGTGCGGACGCGGCTTATCACGTCCGATGGTTGCGATTCGCTGGCGATGCCGAGCAAGTCGAACTGCCACGGCCACGAGACTTGCCCCAACACATCCTCGGCTTGCTTCAGGATCGTGCGGGCGTCCTGAACGATGCGCTCGGCGACTTCAACAGCGCCAGCGATGTTATCGTCGCGCCAGAGGCCGTAGCAGGTGAATGCGTCCCTGCTGATTGTGTCTCCGCCATCCTTGATTCTTCGGAAAAGAATGTTTCCCATCTTTCAATCTCCCAGGGTCGTCAGTTGATTCTCAGGATGCCGCCATTGGCAGAGCGATCTTGTTGTTGTGGACCCAGGCAAAATCGCGCCCGAGCCCTGGAACTGCCTTGTGGACGCGGACGGCGGACGAGTGTCGCGCACAACTTGCGCGGGTCGAAGTGCTCCCACAAGATGAGCATCTTCGCCGGGGTGGTCGTCTTGGCCGGGCGCGTGCCCGTCGATCGCCAGCCCCGCTTCGAGCGATTCGCCAAAATCCAGGTCGGTGTCCAACATGGTATTGATCTCCACTAGGCCGCATTCTTCGCCGCGACCTGTTCCAGGTAAGCCGCCACTTCATCCCGCGACAATCGACACGCCGCATATTGCTCTTCGCGGCTCAGCGTGCGCCACGCGTCCAGTTGTTTTTCCGTGAGCGACAGGAACCCCTGCGGAACGATCGGATACGTCGTCGGCGCCAGTCCAGCGGCTCTGCGCGCCCGCGCTTCCGCGTCTTCGATCAGCGTCAATTCGGCTCGCGCTTCCGGAGTCAGCGTCTCGGCGGGCGGACGCTGCTCCTCGCGCCCCAAACTCCAGCGGCGGTTGGACGAAGACGGGTGCGAGTTGTCGAGGTAGTCGCTCATCGTAAACCTCACGCTACTTTGTCTGCCCAAATTTCCCGGATCGGCCTGTCCCGCGCCGGCAATCGGCTCGGGCTCATGAACTTCACGGTGCTGGCGACCTTCGCTTCGAGTTCCGAGAATTGTTCGGCGACGTGCTGCACCAGGTCTTCGAGCCGGGCCGCACACGCCAGGTCCTCGTCCGTGGCATCGCGGTGAAACCCGGTCCACCACCGGTCGCAGTCTCGCCAGACGTACACGGTCACGTCTGGAAACATTCGCTGGATGATGCCCCTGGCGTTCGTTGCGGTGAGCATGGCCGTGTCCTCAATGGGGCGCTGTGCTGTTGCTCAACTCAACCGCAGTCTCATCTTGAGTTCGTTTTCGAGCCGCCGCATGTGCGTCTCGATCGTCGCCAGGTGCTCTTCCCCGACGTGGTAGCTCAGCATGCGAGCCCAGAACGATGTCGCCGGTTCGTCGTCCGACATGGGCGGCAGCCTCAATGGCCCGTCCGGCGATTCGTCGACGTCGCGCTTGCCGCGGATTGCTTTGCCGGCGTCCGGCTCGGCCTCGCGTTTTTCAGCAGCGGTCATTCCGTCCCAGATGAGCGGTTTCATGAGTCGGTCCTTTCGTGGGGGCGATGGTGTTCAGACGGCTTTCAGGTTGTCGTGGCGATAGCCGTTCCGGACGAACACGCGGCACTGGTGGTCGGACCATCGACGCATGCCGTCGGCGACACATTCGAGGAGATCGTCCGTCCAGTCGAGCCGCACGTGGTCGATCGTCTCGCGTCGGTCCATCATGCGGGCCGCGATGAATGACCGCGTCGCATCTAGGCCAAGGGACCGGAATTTTCGGAAGTATTCACGCAACATGGGGAGCCGCCTTTCGGTTTATCGTTGCCAGAGCGTTTTTCGCCCACTCTTCGTAAGCCTCACTCGCGCGCTCCAGCTTGGCGTTGTGCGTCGTGGTTTCGGCCCACGTCTTGTCACGCATCTCCCGGCGAACGGTGCGGGCTTCGTACTGGCGATATGGTCCGCCGATCCAAAGGCTGCTGGTCCACGCGTTCGCCGCGAGAAATGCGGGGTCTTTGTACTTGTCGATTCCCTCTACGCCGGGCTTGCAGTCGAACATGGGCGGGTTGCACTTACGACAGCCGCGACCAGGATCGACGCCATCTTCGGGATCGTAGATCGGGCACTTGCACGGGCCGCGCCCGTAGTAATCTTCGGCGTCGCGCGGGTCCATGTCGCCGTATAAGTCGCCTTCATCGGCCGGACCGCCCATCTCGAACGCCTCGTCCATCAGTCTCTCGTGCATCGGCAACATGGCAGTGTCCTCCACCGGCGAATCGACGTTCACCACTTCTCGTAACCCGCCTCAAGCAACCTGCCGTAGTGCTTCCGGGCATGCTCGACGGGCAGGAGCTTCTTGTGAGTCTGGTTGTCGGTCTTGCTGACGACCATGACGCGGTCGCCTTGAACGTGGAACGCTACGGTTCGGGAAGAGCCGGATTGGAGGATGTGAGTCTTCATGTCGTCGCCCTCGTCTGATGTCGTTGTCGTCGTCTGCGTCATTCTACCCGTCTATTCGCCGAAAGCAAGTACCTTATTTGGACCCAAGTACTATTTATATGTTGGAACCGTAATAAGGCCGTGCAATGACGAGAGTTGCGTCGCGAAAAAACTTTGGAGATTTATCGGTACTTTCTTTGGGCTTGACGCAAGTGCCTCCCGCGCCTACGATTGTTGCAATGGAGGACCAACCAGCATGAGCAAGGCAACGCAGGAATCCACCGAAGACGCCCCCGACGCGCCCTGGCGTGACCTGCTCAAGGTCAACATCAACGGCGAGCTGGTGCAGATCATCAAGCAGGACGCCATCGACCGCAAGGTGTACATGGGGGACATCGTCGGAGAGGTGCTGGCGGACTACTACCAGCGTCCGGACCTCCGCGGCATCCCGCGCAAGATCGTGGGCAGGAAGCCGAGCATCAAGTCGGCGCCTGGCAAGAAGAAGAAGGGCAAGAAATAATGCGAGCCGACGCCAACGACGCATTCGCGTTCGATCCGCTGCAAGTTCGACAAGAAGGCGACGGCTCCCACCGCAGAGCCGGGCGGCGGTTTCACGATCGTTTACGGCTGAAAAATGACGCCTTCCACACAAATCACGTCATTTCTTTCGGCCCGATGACCGCACATTTCCGTTGGCGTTACCATGCCAGTCATGGAACGCAAGAAACGCAAGCTGCCCGTCGTCCTGACCGTTTCAGAAGCCGAATCTCTGCTCCTGGCCGCCCGCAACTCGGTGAACGACGCCCGGACCGCTTCCAAGCAGCTCTGCGCGTGGCGCGACTTCGTCATGGTCCAGACGGGCCTACTGGCCGGCTGCCGCGTCGCCGAACTGTGCGACTTGAACGTCGAGAACGTGGACCTGGGCGGCGCCACGCTGGCGATCATCGAGGGGAAGGGATTGAAGGACAGGAACGTCCCGATCGGTGCGAAGCTGCTCACCGTCTTGCGCGAGTGGATCGGCGAACGAAAGACCGGGCCGCTGTTCCCCGGGCCCAACGGCAAGCGCCTGTTGCCGCGGACGTTCCAGCGGAGAATCTTGACGCTCGTCAAAGCGGCCAACATCCACAAGGCCGTGAGTCCGCACAAGCTCCGTCACACCTTCGCATGCGGTTTATTGAGGAGCGGCGCTGACGTGCGCGAAGTGCAGGAACTACTGGGCCACGCGAATCTCCAGACGACCGCGGTCTACCTGCACGTCGATACGAGCCGGCTCAAGGCAGCGGTGGATAGGCTCTAGGCCGCGCTCTTCTTCCCCTTGGCATACTTCCCGTCGACGGCGCTCTTCTTGATGTCGATCGTCAATTCCTTCGCTCCCGTGCACGTCGCCGACGTCGCCTTCGGCTCGGCCTTGGTCGGAGAGACCTTGTCGTGCTCGGCCTGGACGATCTCCAGCGCAACGAGAGCGTTGTCCGGAGCGGCTGCCGCGTCCCCCTTGAGGTCGTCGCGCAGGCACTGGGCCCACATGTCGGGCGTCGCTTCCACCTTCGCGCCCTTGAGCAGCAGGAGCACGGCGTTCGGCGTGATTGCCAGCTTCGGCGCCTCGCCTTTGTTGGTGCCGTCTCCCTTGTCGCCGCCGGCGCGGGTCACGGCTGCAGGATCGGACGTGCTGATCGTTCCCTGATAATTACTGACGTCGTAGACCCCGACGGGCACCTGGTGGGTCTTGAAGAACGAATCAAGGAAACTCTTGACCAAACGCAGAAAGGCGATTTCCTTCGCCTTCGGCTTCTCGAGGTTGACTTTCATTTTGGCCTCTGTTTCTCGTCCTGTTCGTGGAGCACCTGGATCAACTGCAGGGACCATGCCGCCGCGATGCGAATCGGCAGGCATTCTGCGTAGCCCTCGTCCTGGAGGTAGCGGTCGGGGACCGGGTAGCAAATGGCGAAAGCCAACTTGTCGCGCGTCTCGAAGGACCCGCGGAACTCCGTGCGTGGAGCGTGGTCTGTGCGGCGCTTGTCGACCGTCCACCCCATCGGCTCCAGGAGCACCTTGAGTCTGCGCAGGACCTCGTCGAATTGATCTTGGGTGGAGGGCATGGGGTTCACGCGGCTTTGCCGGCGTGGGCGGTCGAGGCGAGGGCGACGATCGCGTCGGCGTGCATCAGCGGTTCCAGTTCTTCCGACAGGCCCAGTCGGCTGAAGATCCCCTGGAGGATGGAGACGTGCCGGCGGACCGCGGCCACGACATTCACGGGCTTCGGCTGCGGCCGCGCCTCGTCCTTGATCGTCGCCAGCGGGGCGGTGTTGAGGCTCTTGGCCAGTTCGGCGAATTCGTCGTCGACTTCGCCTGGATCGCCGGCGTCCGCTGCGGCCTTGATCGTCGCCTCGCGCTCTTCAGGTTCGGCCTTCCGCAGAATCGTGAGTTTTCGCTGCGACAGACCGCCGGGAATGGTCGCTAATTTATCGGTCGGAATCGCGTCGTGGACCTCGGCGACGCTCATCAACCGGTAGCTGACTCCCGGGTTGAGTTTCAGGCTGCCGCACAGCAGCTCCCACGTGCGGTACTTGTCGGAGAAACTGCCGGTATCGTGCATCCGCTTGAGCGCCCGGCCGACCTCGAGGCGAGTGAAGCGCGTCCGTTTCAGCGTGGCGTTGGCCTTGGCGATCTGGTTCTCTGCCTCGACGCTCGACAGGGCCGTGTGGATGCCGGCCTGGACGGTCTCGTAGTCCTGCTTGAATTCCTTGAGCAACTTCGGCGAGATCATGGGCAGCGATTGGCGAACGGCGACCATGGCGTACTCCCTGCCACCGGGGCAAAACAAACCGGGTTCAACGGAAATCCGCCAGGGCGCGGCAGATGCGTTTTTCTAGCGCCTTGAGCGGTGCGGTCGGGGCGGGATCGTCCTCTGTGTTCCGCTCCTCGATCGCATCGATGCACCGGCGTACGGCGCTCAACAGCCTATCTAATTCATCCTTCGAACGCGAACTCAGTTGCACGACCAGTTGGTCGGCGGGTATGCTGCTCAGCGGCTTGATGAGCTTCGCGGCGGCGTTGTTGAGGCGCCGGGCCTCCGCGTCGGCCGCGGCGTGGCGGGCTTCTGCTTCCTCCTTGGTTTCGCTGGCGTACCGCCGGGTCTCTTCCTTGATCTTTTCGAGCGCCTCGCGCGTCGACGCTTCCCGGAATTCCGAGTCCTGCCGGGCGGCCACGTTCTGCTCCGGATCCTCCCGCGCGAGCAGCCGCTCGATCACCAGGCACGGCACGTCGAAGACCGCCGTGTTTCCCAAAGGCGGCCAGTCTTTCTCCAGGCCCTCATCTTCGACGGCGCGCAACTCTTCGGCGGTGATTCCGAACTCGCCAGTCACGGCCCGGTAGGAATCCTCGACGGTCGCCCCCCCGTCTTGCAGCTCCATGAGGCGCTCGAAAATCCTCGTCTTTTGGGCGTAGCCGGTGATCGCGACGCGCAGGTTCTGCGCACCGGCGGCGTCGAGCACCTTGACCAAAGTCAGTTGCCTGGACTCACTTGCATGCAGGAATTTGTCGAGATCGATCGGCGGCTTGGCTGAAGGCAATGCGCTAGGGGTTGGCGCAGCCGGTGGAATCGCCGCATCTTCCCCTCTGGTGGGTAGTTGAGGACACTGCACGAGCCGACCTCTCGTCACTGGAAGGTGTATTCTCTTCGCTGGACATACTATCAGATTGGCTAATATTCTGTAAACCGTGTCGCGCGCGCGACACTCAAAAACACGGAGAAAACGTGGCAAAGGGCAAGAAACCAGCAAAAAAAGCGAAGAGGGGCGCGCCGTCAAAGCGAGGCGCCATGACGCCCATGCAGCGGGCATTCGTGCTCGAGTATTTGCTCGACCTGAACGCGACGCAGGCCGCAATTCGCGCCGGCTACAGCGAGAAAAACGCCGACAAGATCGGCCCGGAACTACTAGGGAAAACTAGGGTCGCCGCGGCGATCGAAGCGGCGATGGCGCAGCGCGCGAAGCGGACGGAAATCAATGCGGACTACGTACTTAAGCGCTTGGTCGCCATCGACGCGGCCAGCGCAGCCGAGCTGATCGAAGTCCGCCGGACTTGCTGCCGGTTCTGCCACGGAAAACGCTTCAAATACCAGCGCACCCAGGGCGAGCTCGATCGCGCCCGAGCCGGCTGGCAACACCTCGCTACCCAGGCGGCCGCGGCCGGTTCCCCGGCGCCGCCGCCGATCGATGACGAGGGCGGCATCGGCTACAACGCGACGAAGCGCCCGCACCCCGACTGTCCGGAATGCTTCGGCGAAGGCGTGCTGACTCCGTTCGCGAAAGAGACGCGCGATTTGTCCGAGAACGCGCGCCTTCTATACGCTGGCGTGAAGGTCACCAAGGACGGCATCGGGATCAAGATGCGCAACCAGGACGCGGCGCTGTTGAACATAGCCAAGCACCTCGGAATGTTCGTGAACAAACATGAGCACACCGGCCCTGACGGCGGCGCCATCCCCATCACCTTCGTCGAATTCGCCGACCACGACTCCGACCCGGCCGCTGTTTGAAGTCGTGCACCGAAACGGCGCGGCGGGACTGCGGTGGAACTTCAGCCGCAGCCAGCGCCGCGCGCTCAAGTCGAAGAAGCGCATCGTCGGCGTGCAGGCTGGCTGGCAGGCAGGTAAAAGTGAAATCGGCCCCCCGTGGCTCTACCGCGAGATGGTGGCGCGCGGCCCCGGCGACTACCTCATCGCGTCGCCGACATTCCCCCTCATGAGCAAGAAGGTGCTGCCGATCTTCCAGCGCCTCTTCGAGCGCCTGCTCAACCTGGGCAAGTTCGTCGGCGGCAAGAACATCTTCACCTTCAGCGCTGACGGCTGCCGGCGCTTGTGGGGGCACGTGCCCGACGATCCGGCGCGCGTCCTGTTCGGCCACGCCGGCGATCCGGAGAGCCTCGAATCCGCGACGGTGAAGGCCGCGTGGCTGGACGAAGCCGGCCAGAAAGGCTTCCGCCTCGCTTCGTTCGAGGCGGTGATGGGCCGCCTGTCCATCCACCAGGGCCGCGTGCTGCTGACGTCTCGGCCGTACGACCTCGGCTGGATGAAGCAGCTGCTCTGGGACCCGTGGCTCGCCGCGAAGCGCAACCACCCCGACATCGACATCATCAACTTCCGTTCGATCGACAACCCGGCGTTTCCGAAAGAGGAATACTACCGAGCGAAGCGCACGATGCCGGACTGGCGCTTCCTCATGCTCTACGACGGGCTGTTCACGCGCCCGGCCGGGTTGATCTATTCCAACTTCAACGCGACCGTCCACGTGTGCCCGCGCTTCGCGATCCCCGACCACTGGCCCCGCTTCGTCGGCCTCGACTTCGGCGGCGTCAACACCGCGGCCGTCTTCTTCGCGCAGGAACTTCGGGACGACCGCAAGCCCACGGGCCGGCTCATCGCCTACCGCGAATACCACGCCGGCGAGCGCACCGCCGCGCAGCACTGCGCCGAGATCCTGCGCGGGGAGCCGCGCACCCCGACGTGCGCCGGCGGCTCCAAGTCAGAGGGCCAGTGGCGCCGCGAGTTCGCCCAGGGCGGCACGGTGAACGGCAAGCACATCCAGGGCATCCCGATCCACGGCCCGGCCAAAGCGGAATCTCAGGCGCTCGTCGAGGTGGGCATCCAGCGCGTGTTCTCCGCGTTCGCGCTCAACCAGGTTGTCATCTTCGACGACTTGAAGTTACTATTGGACGAGGTCAACAGCTACAGCCGGGAACTCGACGAGATGGGCGAACCGACGGAGAAGATCGACTCGAAGGAAAAGTACCACTTGCTCGACGGCGTGAGATACATCATCGGGCACGTGAATCCGGACAAGCCGAAGGGCAGCTACGGCGGATCGTCCGTCGCGCACCCGGGATTGAAGAACCTATGAGACTCCGCCTCGCCAAGAAAATCGTGCAGCACCCCGAGCGCTATTCGCCGGCGAAGCAAGCGCCAGCGCAGATGCGGATGCTGCGATACATTCGCCGATCGCCGCGGCGCTGGTACGGCACCTGCGCCATTTGCGGCGCGAGGAACGACCGTTGGAACGATGTTTGCACGCGCGGGCACACGATCATGGAGCAGTGGAAGCACGTGGGCGACGAGGACCATTTGTTCGAGGACGAACTCGGGGTGGTGTACGCGGAAGACTGGACGGGAGACATGGTGCAGGTCAAGAAATGAGGGACGCCATGCAGGATAGAATCGTCTCGAACGAAGAGGCCGCGGCCATCTTCTCCGACGACATGAAGGCGATCGGCATCGGCATCAGGCGGGCCTTGTGGCACTTCGTCGCCGCCTGGATCGTGCTCTGGTTCGGGTCGGTCGCGATCTGTTCGGGCGGCGTCTACGTCGTGGCGATGGCGTTTCGCTAATCCATCCGCGCGTAGATGATGTCGCAGTCCGGCGCGAGCCGCACCGTCGGCAGGCAGTTGTGGAACTCCAGCGCCGCGCCGCCGTCGATCACCGCATTCGAGTCGGAGAACACGACCGCCGAGTTGTAGATCTGGATGGGCTCGGTCACGGATTTAGATTTTTGATCTTCGTCGAAGGTCAATTGTGCACTCCCGCCGAGCACCGTGTCGCCCGCCAGCGTGCCCGTCGTGTTGTAGACGCACTTCCCGCTCTGCATCGTCAGTAGCGACACGCCCCCCGAACCCTCCAGCGTCGTCGTGCCCCCGTTGGCGCTCGGGTGGTTCAATGCCGTCGCGATCGCGGAGTTGATGAGAAGCGTCCCACCGTAGTTGTTCACCGTGCCGATCGTGCAACCCGTCCCGCAGACGACGTTGGTCCCCCGGTTCACGTTCAGCGTCAACAGCGTCGCGGTCTCCCCCGCGAAGAACGCGATGCCCGCCGCGCCCCCCAGGATGTGCCAGACGCTCGAAGCGTGCGTGCCCTTGAGCAGCACCGCCGGCACGTTGGTTTCACGCGACGCGCCGGACGCGTCTTGCTCGTAGGTCACGACCGTGCTGCCGTGGTCCAGCTTGAGCCGGCCGGAATTCGTGTTGGTGTAGGAGCTCGTCGCGCCGATCTTCCAGAAGTCCGGCCGGTATTCCGGATAGGGCGTCGTCCCCGTCTTCGTCTTGGGCAGGCCGACCTCCACGTCCTTCGCGAGGATGCGCAGCGACGCCAGCGTGATGGCCGACTGGTCCAGACTGTACTTGAGCCGCGCGCCCTCCTTGTCGACGATCGCGGTGTCGCCGTTGACGGGGATAGCGCCGCCGCTCCAGTTCGCCGGTACGGAAACATCTTCGGGGCCGGTGTTGGTCGTGGCGGTGGTGCCCGTGGTCGCGACGCCGGCGCCGCCGATCGTCTGCGCGTCGGCCGCGCTGCCGTTCGCTTCCAGGGGCGTGATCGTGCAGGTAAAAGGTTCGCCGGCGGTGTCTTTCGTGAGGGTGAGAGTCGTGGTGTTCGCGGACGCGGTGATCTCGGCGAACTCCGGATAGTCCGTGGCGGAGAGGGCGTTCCAGGCCGTGACGACGGTGCTGACGACGGTGGCCGTCACGGTGCTGCCCGCGGTGACGTCGACGGTCTTGTTGCCGATGACGAGCCGGGCGATGTCGTCCGCTTCCCAGGTGCCGCCGAATAAGTAGGTTTGAACCTGCGCCCGCTTCGCCGCGCCGCCGATCCAGGACAAGGTCGCCATCGCGTCTCCCTCAGTGTGGTGAGGGAGAGCATGCCGGTTACGGTGAGGCTAGAGAGTGAACCGCTGCGAGCGCGTCATTGGAACTTCCTGTGCAGGAGAGCGTAGAAGGCCGCGTCGCAGTTGCCGCACTGGCCGACGCGGACGCACCAGAAGCCGTTGCCCGCCGAACCGTTGAACACGTCGAGCAACTCGACCGCGAATAACGGGGACGATTTCGGGATGTCGTAGACCGACACGGTGACCGGGATCGGCGGCGTGCACGCCTTGCAGATGATCTGCTGGTATCGGTCGCGACCGATCATGAACGACACGCACACGAGCGCGCTCGGCTTGCGGGAGCAGTGGCAGCGCACGAGATTGGTGATTTCCGTGACCGTATTCATCACGCCATCTCCTTGATCCACCAGCGGACCTCACCCATCGCCACGAGCGAGAAATCGATCCCGCTCGCGAGCAAGATCAACCTGCCGTCGTAGACGAAGGCCTGCGGTGAAGTCGTGGTGTCGCACATCGGCGGCAAGAGGCAGCGCACGAGGCGGGGCCGGTCGGCCGGCTCCAGGTCGCGCCCCAGCATCCGCCTGAAGACGCGGGACAGCGCGGCCTCCAGGTCGTCGCAGAACAGGATCAAGACGCCGGCGAAGGCCTGGTCGGTGCTCTTCACGCGCGGTCCCTCTTACGCGTTCTGGCGGTTCGTCACTGCTCCTCTGCCGGCTCGACGCACTCCGGGTCGAACACGGCGCGGTCGATGAGTCCGCTCGGCTTGGTCCAGCGGCAGCGCAACTTGCCGTCGGCGCCGATCTCCTCGACGTACATCACGGGGCCGCCGGATTTGAGGCGGACGGGGTCGCTTATGGCGAAGGCGGCGGGTTCGTCCGTGCGCGGGCCGAAGGATGCCTCGACCTCGCCGGTGATGGGCGCGACGTTGTGCGGCGCCTTTTCGAGTCGACGCGCGTACGCGTCCTCGATCAAGTCGGATGCTCGGCTCATGGCGGCGTCGATGCTGCACCAGTCGGACGTCATGGTGCTCAAGAGCGCATTCACCAGGCAGTTGAACTTGGCATCGCTGGCGTAACGGAGTTTTAGGTGCTCGTCACTTTCGCATGCTGAATCGAGCGCCCCATTGCGCCAGTGCTCGACGCGCCCGTCGGGATACGTGATGGTGCCCGTGTAGTTCTTCTGGAACTTCACGTTCGTCTCTTGCGCTTGACTGGGCACCGGGAGAACGCACTCAACCGGGCCACATGCTTCCAGCTTCATCGTCGCCATGGGCTTCTCCTCGCTTGCAAGTATCGGGATGACATGCCGACATCCTACCCGGTTTTCTTCGGGAGATAAATGCACGGATCGGATTCTTCGGCCGCCGACACCGGCACGAGTTCCACGAACCGTTCCTTGCGATAGCTCCGCTCCTGGAAGGCCTTGAACCAATCCGGCATGATCGCCAAGCCCAGTTTCCCGACGTCCGCCTTTTCAAACTGCAACATGCCAGACTCGCACAGCGCCTCCAGGACCGCGTGCGCGTCGCTGGTGAAGAGGAACGGCCGCGAGTCGTCGAAACGGGACGGCGCCCTCCACGGCCAGTCGATGTTGACGACGTCGGGCACGACCGCCTCTTCCTGATCGTTCGGGCCGAAGTTCAGGCGCAGCCGGACCGTGCCCGGCTCGAACAAGGGCAACTGGACGCGCTGGGCCGAATAGCCGCTCAACTCCAGCCACCTGCGCCGGCAAAGCGGTTCGTAGAAGTCGTCGCCGCCGTAGTATTGCGGCCAGTCCCAGCGGTCCGGCAATTCGACGATCAATTTGAGGGTGAACTCGCCCCGAAAAGATACGGCAGCGCCGTCCGCCGGCGTGAACGTGCCGATTGCGGGACCAGAGATTTGAGCGACGGTCTTTTTCATTTCGACTTCCGGCCCCTCACTTCCACGGCTCGAATTGGAACACGTCGAACGAATATCTCCGCACCAGGCCGCCCGCCGCCCAGGCTTCCTCCGTGCTCAAATCGCCGACGCTCTTCAGCACGCAGCAGTGCGCCTCGACCGTCCGCCCGCCAACGACCAGCGTCACGTTCGACGCCCGGTGCAGCTCTTCCACGATGTCCGGCTTCTCCGGACAGAGCCAGCGCCGCCCCGCCTCGAAAGCGATCCTACCCGAGACGAGCAGGGCTGTCACGACCAGGAGGCCCACGAATTCCATTCTCAGCTCCCTTCCAGAACATCGGCCACGCGCTTCCCGCCCGGCAGCGTGTAGTCCTCGACCAACTCGAACGACCCCAGCGGCGTCGCCCGGCGGATGTGGTGGGCGCACAAATCTTGCTCGCGGTCGTCGGGGTACGCCACGCATCCCCGGTCCAGCGCGAAGCGCCCGATCGCCGGCCCGTCGCGGAACCTGCACTGCCGAGTTTCTCCCATGCCGCATTCCTCGCCCAAGCGCCGTAGCCGTTCTCCTCTCATCCTATGCTGAAACGCTGGGTCGACTCCCTGTTCTTGGGCACGTGGCACCTGCCCGACGGCTCCGTCTTCACCTGCACCCCGGAAGACAGGGACTACTACTTCTCCCGCAGCAAGGAGATGATCGCCGCGGGGATCCCCGTACCGGTCTGCTACGAGCACCAGCCGGAGATCGGCCTGTCGAGCCAGCCGAAAAAAAAGAAGTGCCACCACCAGCGCATGGAGGAGTGGACCGCCAGGACCATCGGCCACTGCCACGACGTCCGGATCGGCGACGAGGGGCAGCTGCAATTCGAGGTGGACGCGGACTCCGAAGAAGATTTCAAGGCGATGAAGCGGATCAAGTATTGCTCGCCTGAGATCCGCACGAACGTCATCGACACGCGCACCGGCATCCGATTTTCTGGGCCGAGCATCTGCCACCTGGCGTTCACCGGGAGGCCCGTGCAAGCGACCGGCAAGCCCCACGTCCGCCTGAGCGACTCTCCCGCGGTCAATTTGAGTCGGGCCAGCGTAACGGTGAGACTCTCCCTCGCCAGCTACGAACCGAGCACCAAAGGCCTCTCCATGGCGACAGGACACCAACTCAGGGACATCGGCACCGCAGCTCACGATGCCGCCATGGCCGCCCATGCCCTGCACCGTCCGAATTTGGATGCTGCCGGGCTCAGTGCCCACGCCAAACAGACATCGCACCTTGCCGCCAAATGGCACGGTCACGAAACGTTCGGAAAGCACGGGCACGAAATGGCGCACGCGGCGCACTGCATGGCCGCGAAATTTCACGAGAAGGAAGGGCGACCAAAAGTCGCCGACGCGCATCGGGCGGCAGCGAAAGCTCACAAGGCAGCGGCCGACGCTCACCACGACTCTGCCGGAACCTCGAAGGGCACCACCAGCATGAGCGCCGCCAAGAAATCCAAAGACGACGACGCCCCCGACGACCTCGACCTCGAGACCGGCGACGACGACGGCGCAGGCGACGACGTCTCCGTCGGCGCGACCGACCTCGACGGCGACGGGGACATGGACGCGGCAATCACGCCGCCCCCCGACGCGGCCGCTCCGCTGCCCAACGCCGCCGGCGACAGCGCCGAAGAACTCAAGGCGATCATGGAGTTGGAGAACGAGATCAAGGAGCTCGGCATCGAGTTCCACACGAGCGCCAGCGCCGACCTGCTGACTCACCTGCAGCACCTCATCACCGCGCTGAAGACCCACAAGAGCACGAAAGCCGGCGGCGTCTCCGCCGATCCGGACCCGAATCAAAACGACCCCGACCCGTCAACCCAACCGCCCCAGGAGCCGGAAGTCGCTGAAAACAGCCTTCCGATCATGATGAGCCAAGACACCGAAAAACTCGCGTCCGTTTTGACGACCAAGGTCCTCAAGGACAAGCTCAACGGCTTGGCCCCGCGCATCAACTCGCTGCACAAGGACGGCTACATCGACGACGCGACGTGCAAGGAACTCCTTTCCCAGGCCGGCACCGTGAAGCTCTCGGCCGACAGCCTCGACCCGGAGACCGGCGAAGTGAAGCCGTTCTCGCTGGAGATGGAAGTCACGGTCTACGAGAAGCAGCGCAAGCGCGCCGGCGGCAAGAAGGGCCCGTTCGCCAAGGCGCCGCAGCCGGGCAAGGGCTTCGACAAGGACCGGCCCATCAGCTCCACGGTGCAACTCTCCAACGCCGACGAGGTCGCGGTCGAGAGTCCGTACGCGGACGGGGACGAGGAAACGAGCCGCAAGGCAGGCGAAGCCGCCGGCGACTACTTGATCGGCCTGGCCGGCGTCCCGACGCACAACTAACAAACGCGCCCACTCGGATTGATTCACTGACCCCGCCTCAACGAGGAGTTCTCATGTCGATCATGCAAGTAGCCGGCCTTCCTGGAATGCGGACGGCCAAGACCTCCACCCACCGCGCCGTCACGCGCGGCGGCCCGATGCCCATGTATCTGCCCCAGGGCAAGATCATCTCCGGCGACTGCACCACCGACTGCGGCAACGACCCGGTGACGCGCGTCCGCGCCGGCACGCTCATGGGCAAGATCTCCACGGTGGTCAACTCGCTCGGCGTCGTCGGGGAGTTCGCCAACTCCATCTACGGCGTGACGACCAACGCGGAAGCGGTCGGCTCCACGTCCATCCAGGCGATCGCCGCGGTCATCACAGAGTTAGTGCGCAGGCGAGGCAGCACGGGCGATTTTTACTTGATTGGCCCGGGTTCCGCGGGCGGCGTCATCGTCAAGGAGCTCGTCACGTACTCGGCGGCGTCCTCGACGAACATCACCGTCACCGCGATCGCCAACGCGTTCATCGCCGGCAGCTTCATCTGCCCGACCGACGGCAGCGAAGAGCCGCTGGCTTTCATCCCGGATTCGGCGCCGCTGTCCATGGTCGATTCCGACGGGACGCGCACCAAGAAGGAGTGGCCGGACCTCCCGGTGGGCCAGATCGTCGATTCGAGCGAACTGCTCCCCGCGTGGCCGTCCGACACGAGCCTCCAGGCGTGGCTCGTCTCGCGCCTCAATCAGGCCGGCGGCGGCAAGTTCATCTTCGACCACCTGTACAACGCGTGAGCGTCGCCCTGATTTTCAGACACTCACCCGGCACGGCCGGAAACTTTTGGAGAGACAGACATGCCTGCAGCCTTCGGCGCCAACGGGAAGCCCCTCGAAGCGGGCGGTTCGTTCGTCGTCACCTACCGCTACGGCGCCGCCACGGAGGCGGACGGCCCGATCTTCACCGCGACGCGCGCCTGCCGAGTCCTCAAGGTCATGGCGCGCATCCTGGGCACGGCCGGCAGCGCCACGATCGACCTGAAGAAGGCCCCGTCCGGCACCGCCGCCGCGTCGGGCACGAGTCTGCTCGCCGCGGCGATGGCCGCGGACGCGACCACCAACACGAACCTGACTCCGGGGCTCACGACGACCGCCGCCGACCTCTCGCTCGCGGCCGGCGACTCGATCTGCCTCGACGTGACCGGCACGCTCACGAGCGCCACGGGCGCCATCACGATTGAACTGGGCTGGCTGTAAAAAGCAGGCGCGCAGGACGATATTTTCGGAACGAGAAAACGAGCGACGCCGGATTCGAACCGGGTAGTGGTCATCCGCGACCGCTGCAGTCGCTCGCGAACACGCGGCGAGCCCTTGCGGGAGGGTGAGGCAATGCGAACATGGCCAATCATTCCTGGCAAGACATTCTCTCGTGGGTGGCCCTTACCAAAGCGATCGCGGCCGTGCGCGATGGCGTGCCGAACCCGTTCCCGAAGTACCTCTTCACCGTCCGCCCCGAGGACAAGGTCATCGGCGATTCGGTGAAGTTCAACCGCACGTACGGCATGCGCAAGACCGCCCGCGTCATCAAGTACGGCGGCGTCCCGCGCGTGCGCGAGCTCCAGCAGGAAGAACTGAAGGAAGCGAAGTTCATCACGTTCGGCGAAGAGCGCCAGTATCCGCCGTACATCCTCCAGACGCTCCGCGCGTACGACGACTGGAAGAACGGCCAGATGGCCCGCCAGATGGTCGCCAACAACGTGAAGACGATGGGCACGCTGTTCGGCAACTCCCGCATCGTCTCCGTGGGCACCACGCTCTGCCTGGGCACCATCTACGCCGACTCGAACGGCAACGTCTTGCCGTCCTCGTCCGGCGCCGACACGGACCACACGTTCAGCCAGGGCGTCCCGGCCGCCAACATCGGCACGATCCTCGACAACGACGGCAACGGCATCTTCGGCGAGGCCGGCACCGGCGACGGCTCCGGCTCGTGGGCCAACCACGACACCAACATCCCCCTCGCGCTCTCGCGCCTGCAGGAGCTCGCCGCGGCCGCGCACGGCTACGAGCCGACCGTCGCGCTCTACGGCCGGAACGTCCGGGACCACCTACTGCAAAATACCTATGTCCTCGACTTTTTGGCCCGCAACAGCGCGATGCAGACGCAGTACCTCCAGGAGAACACCATCCCCGACGGCCTCTTCGGCTTCAAGTGGATCCCCGCGTGGAAGGCGAGCTTCACGAAGGACGACGGCACCAAGGTCAACTACTGGCCGGCGAACGGCGTGACCTTCATGCCCGCCGAGTCGGACGCGCCGGCGTTTTGGTCCATGTTCGAGGGCTCTAACCTCGTGCCCACGACCATCGACATCCAGACCGACGCGCAGGCCGCGCTCAACGGCTTCCAGATGGTCCACGGTGCATTTGGTTACAGCGTGATCACGCACAAACCCGTCGGCATGTCGAACATCATGGGCGACACGTTCCTGCCGGCGCTCAAGATTCCCGAAGCCGTCTACATCGCCGACGTCGTGACTTGATCCATTGAATTTTTACCGGCCGCACCGCTGCCCACGGTGCGGCCGGGTTTCTCCGACCAGACGATTTCGCCCCGAAGGTTTCCAAATATGGCCGCGCGGAAAGCAAAGACTGCGAAAGCAACTGCCGACTCCAACGTCGCGACGGTGGATCCGCCCGCCGACCTCGCTTCCGATCCGAGCGCGGCGGACACCGTCCGCGAGGAAGCGGCCCCGGCCGCCGAGCCGATCGCCGGCGCCCACGTCGGCGTGCCCGTGCAGTTCCAGATGCCCAGCGGTCCCCTCCCGGCCATCCTGCAGCGCCAGGCGGCCGTCGATCCCCGCATGTGGGACCTGAAAGTGTTCCTCCCCGCCGCCGTGATGGCGTCGTGCCGGAACGGCGTCCGGTTCAGCGAAGAGCCGCAGGTCGGCTACTGGAATTTCCTGCCCGGCTGGCCGCGCGCCTGAGCCACTCGACCACGAGACACCTGTTTCCCCCGACCTTTTCCGAGCAACCGTAAGAGAGGCCCACTCCCATGAGTTCACGACACATCCGCGGCAACCTGGTCTTCCGCGGCGTCCTCGAGAAGACCGCCGCCGGCGACATCGTCGCGGCCGACATGGTCAACAAGTCCGTGATCCTGGTCAACAAGACGGTCGGCGCCGCGACCGCGATCGGCCTGCGTGCCATGTCGTACGACGGCGAGGCCCTCATCATCACCGATGCCCTTGGCGACGCCGGCACAAATGCAATCACGATCACGCCGGCGAGCGGCACGATCAACGGCGCGTCCACGTACACGATCAGCGAGAACTACGGTTCCGTGATCCTCCTCTGGGACGGTACGAATTTCACCGCCGTCGCCACGGGCAACACGGTCAGCGCGGCGGAGATCGCCTTCCTCAACGGCGTCACCGCAGGCACGGGCGCCGTCTCCAAGGCGCTCGTCCTGGACGCCAACGGCGACGTGACGATGCCCGACCTGGGCTCGATCGGCTTCGGCGGCGTCGGCAAATACTCGTGGGACACGACCGACGCCAACGCCAACAAGATGCTCGTCCAGTTGCCCACGGGCGGCGGCGTGGACGTGCCGGTCATCATGATCGGCCAGGCCGTCGAAGGCATCGACATGGCGATCCACGACGGCGTCACCGAACCGACCCTCTGCATCCTGGGCGTCGGCGCCGTCGCGACCGGCCCGCGCCAGGAATTCCGCAAGTCGCGCGGCACGGCGACGGCCCCCACGGTCGTCACCTCCGCCGACGACATCGGCCAGATCGACGCCTACGCGTGCGTCGCTGCCGCCGAGTGGGTCCGGTCGTGCCAGATCCTCTTCGAGTGCACCGGCACGATCGCGACGACGCGCGGGCCGGGCGTCATCACGTTCAAGACGGCGACCGACGCGGCGCCGTCCGTCCTGACCTCGGCCATGACGATCGCAGCCAACCAGGTCGTGACCGCCTTGTCTGGCTTCGTCGCCAAGTCGCTTCAGGCCGCCGCCATCACCACGACCCGAGTCTTGACGATTGCGGACTCCGGCGGCTGCTTCAGCGTCGCCAAGACGACGGCGTATGCCATCACTCTGCCGACGCCCGCCCAGGGCATCCGGTTCAAGTTCCTGGTCCTCGATACGGGGGCCAACATCGTCACCATTTCCGACGGGGCCGCGCATCTCATGGGCGTGGTGTCGGTCAACAACGTCAACACCGCCATGACCGGGACGACGCTCTCTCTCGCCTCGGGCGGTTCGGTCGGCGACTGGGTGGAGTTTGAAGGCATCGACGCAACCCACTACCTCGTCACCGGCGCGTGCATCGCCGCTGCCGACATCACCATCGCGTAACCGATTTCGCAACGCGCCCGGCTTTGGGTAAGATCGGCGTCCCGATTCAACGAGACACCCGGAGCCGACGCGATGCTGACCATGCAACACCTGGAAGACCAGCGCAAGAAATTAATCGAGAGCAAGGCGGCCTACGAGAAGAACCTCGCCGCCGCGCAGGCCGCGGTCACGAAATTCGAAGACGAGTTGCTCCGCCATACCGGCGGGCTCTTCATTGTCGACCAGTTGATCGGCGAAATGAAGAACGTCCCCGCTCCGGCAGTGGACGCGGCGCCGACCGGAGAATCGCCGGCCAAAACTTGAAGAGGCGCGGCCGCCCGCGCCGGAAACCAACGACGCGGGTGACCCGTGCCCAACGAAGCCAACACGTACTGCACGATCGACGACGTGCGCGACCTCCTGTCCGCGTCCGGCGTCTCGCTCGCTTCCGACGACAATCCACCTTCGGACTACGGCAACGCCCTGGAGAAGGCCGGCGCCAAGATCGACTGGTACTGCTACAAGCGCTACGAGCCCGCGCAGCTCGCCAACAGTCCGCTCGTGCGCGACTGGGCCGCGGTGCTGGCCGCGTGGTTCCTGCGCACGCGCCGGGGCAACGCGCCGCCGCAGGGACTCGCGATCCTCTACCAGCAGGCGATCCAGGACCTCGAGGAGGTCAAGAAGGGGCAGGCGGAGATCCCGACGCTCGCCGTCCGGCGCAGCTACGTGCCCGTCCTGATCGTCAAGCGCTCCACCCAGCGGCCGTACAACCGCGGCGTCGTCGAGCGCTCGCGCGGCACGAGCGCGACTGGCGGGCCGCGCGGCTACCAGCAAAAAAACAACGACCCGTACGACACCTACGGCTGGAACACGCAGGCGTTCCTGGATTTATCTTTCTAACATATGGCGCACAACGACCTTTTCACGCTGCTCGGCAAGGACTCTCCCGCCCCGATCCTGGGCGTCATCGTCGGCAGCGACATGACGAAGCCAGTCTGCAAGGTGCGCTTCGCTGACGGCGCGGACATGGGCGCGTGCGTCGCCTGGCTCAAGTCGAAGTTCATCGCGTGGTCCGGCCGCAAGGAGCAGCTCCTGTCGGTCAACCAGGACAACGCGGCGTTCACGGTCGAAATCAAAGGGTGAGCGAAGCGTTTTACAAGTTTTACAACTCCCATGCCCAGCCAAATCCAATACCGCGGCACCAGCGAGCAACTCCGCCGCACGATCCTCTCTTTCATCGCCTCGCTCTCGGGGCGCGCCGGCCACTTCGCGCCGTACGTCCGGGGAATCAAGCTCCGGGTGGGCATGGTCGTGCTCAGCCGCATCCAGGAGGCCTTCGTCGCCAAGTCGCTCGGCGGAGTCGGCGAAGACGGCATCGCGTGGCCCGCGCTTAAAAAACAGACCATCGCGAACCGCCCGCTCGGGCCGGGCGACAAGTCGCTCATGCGAGGCTACGGCGCGCACAACGGCCGCGACGTCCTGGGACGGATCAAGCGCGGTTTCTTGACGCCGGAACAGGACAAGCGCTGGCGGAAGATATTCGGCAGCCGCAAGGCGATGCTCATGGCCAAGCACGGCATGGACGCGGGCGCGGCGTCGGCGCGGGCCGCGCAGATCGCGTGGGCGACGCTCAAGGCAGAGGGCGCGAAGACCAAACTGGAGGTCCTGGGTAACCGCCGCGTGTTGATCGGCCGAAGTTCGGGCCGCCTCTTCAATTCGTTGAGCCCCGGCACCGCCAACCCCGAAGAGCACGCGCTCCTGGAGAACCCGCCCGACGCGCCCGAGCCGGCCGACCGCATCCTGCGCGAGGAAGTCGGCTCCGTAATCGTCGGCAGCGCAGTCAAGTACGCCGGCTCATTCCACGCCAAGCGACCGCTCTGGCCCGACCAACTCCCGGCGCCGTGGAGCGCGGCGATCGAGGAGGCAGCTGCCAGCGGCGTCGCGGAAGCGCTGGAGATGATTCTCGGCAGCGAGGCGGGCAAGAGGGTCGCGTGATTCAACGCCGGCGGCCCGTAGATGCTCCACTTTCCGCATGTCCCAAGCCGCCATCATGAAGGCCGTCCGCGACAAGCTCCGCACCTCGTTCAGCTTCACCGAGGCGTCGTGCGAGGTCGGCTTCGACGGCTCTCCCAAGCCCGCGTGCGGCGAGCACTACATCGCCGTCCACCCCGGGCGCTGGGCGGGAATCAGCGGCGACTGGGACCTCGGGGAAGAGTTCGAAGTCCTCGTAACGCATACACTCCGCATGGGTTTCGCCGGCAAGGACCGCTGGGGAATCGCCGTCTGGCTCGCCGAAGGCGGCATGGAAGAGATCATCCGCCAGACCGTCGTGGCGATCCACCACGACCAGGCGGTGCGAATAGCAGCGGACGCGTTCATAACGGGCGGTGCGAGCGGCAAGATGCTGACGCCGCTGATACTGGTCGGAGTGCAACCGCCGACCCCGCGCGGACCGGACTGGTTCAGCGCCGCGCCGGCCGAAGGCGACTACCAGGTCGCCGAATGTGGAGTCAGCCAGACCATCACGTTCGGCAAGTGCCAGCGAGTGCAGTCGATCCCGGACATGGACTAACGAGGTGTTCCGCGATGGCCTCCGAAACGATTACCTTCCAGACGACCGTCACCATTCCCGGCGACCGCCTGGCTGGATCCGACGTCACCGCCACGGCCGAGGGCCTCACCAAAAAAACAATCACCCTGACCAGCTTGCAGGTGGACAAGCAGTTCGACATCGCCTTCGACAAGGACAACGTCAAGGCGTTCGTGATCCACTCGACCGTCAACGGCACACTCGAAACAAACGCCACCGACGCGACGGGCGGCAACACGATCACGTTCTACGCCGGCGAGCCCTTCATCTGGCGCTTCGGCTTCGGCACGAACCCGTTCACCCAGGACGTCGCGACCGCTTACCTGACGGGAACCAGTTCCGGCGCCGCCACGGTGAAGATCTGGTATCTGCTCGACCCGATCCCGGATTGACGCGCTGAGAGGGGACCGCTCGCAACATGGTGCACTTCGACCCGCCGAATCTGTTTCGCCCAGGCTGCGCCAAGAACGAGCGGGCGTGCGACGGCAAGCCGGTCGGGATCGACCGGGAGCACGGCGCCACCGGAGTCGTCCGGGCCGTGACGTGCCGCGCGTGCATGAAGACCAAGGCGTTCCGGGTCGCGGCCAACCTGCCCGACGACGTGCCCGACGAGAAGGTGCACTGGCACCGCTCCGGGGAGCCGCTCTGGGCGTGCGGCATCCGGCAGGGACAGGCGACCGGCAGCGAAGACCAAGTGACGTGCCCGGAGTGCAGGGCGCAGTTTCCCGAGGACCAACATGGCGACCGTGAAGTCGTTTCGGTGCACGAACCCGAAGTGCCAGGCGAAGAGCGAGGGGAAGTTTCTATCTGAGAAGCCGACGTGCCCGCAGTGCAAGATCGGCGCGGAGCACGAGCGGTTCGGGAACCTGATCGTCCGGCTCGTCGAGGTGCACTTCGACCCGCCCAGTGAGGTGCCCGGCTTCGGCCTGGGCGTCCGCGCCTGCGACCGGTCGAAACCGATCCAGGCGGAGATGGGCGGCAACGGCATGCCGAACCCCTTCCACGCCGGCACGGGCGTCTTGCGAGCGGTGACGTGCGAGAAGTGCAAGAAGTCAGCCGCGTTCCTCAACGCCATGATGAGCGAGGAGGACGACGCGAGGGGCGTCGCGGAGGCGGCGTTCAGTCGGCTCGCGATGGGAGCGCCGGTGTGAAACTAACTGGTATTGACACGCGACAACGCCTGTTGTAACATATTGGGAGATAAGAACTTATGGCAATTACGGCGCCAATCGCGGGTGCGTACACTGGAACGTACAACTCCGTCGCGATCAACTACACGCGCTCTGGCTACAACATCAACTTCATGCTCCGCGCCGAGCGCGTCGACGAGACCGACATCTACGGCAACTCGCTGATCGACCTGATATACCGCGGCGCTCAGTTGACGATCGACACGATCGCGAAAGTGTACGCCGCCGGCTCGACCGGTCCGCTCGCCGCGTGGGCCTCGTCGTTCAACGGCCAGGTGTACGCCGCCGCCAAGCCGATCGCGCAGCTCGCGAGCACGGCCGCGGCCGCACTGGTGCTGACGGCCGTCGCCAACACGCCCGCGGCATCCAGCCCGGCGACGTTCACGGCGACGAAGAGCATCATCAGCCCGGACAACAACTTCAGCCTGATCTTCAACTCGCAGTTGCGCGAGGTGCCGCTGCGGTGGGACGTGTTGACCACTGATTCGGCTGGGACCGGGAGCATGTTCGCCCTGACCTGAGAATGGGCGTTAGGTAAATTTCCAGAGCGACATGCCTGTGAGAATTGGCGTAGGTATTTTGCCAGAGTATCATCGGGGCCGGGGCGCATGAGGCCCCGGCCCTTTTTCTTTGGTGCAAGATGACTGCCGAAATCCAGATCAACATCAACGATGACGGAAAAGACCCCGACAAGCCGTCGTCGCAACCCGCGCCGCAGCCCGCCCAACAGCCCCCGTCGGCGCCCGTCCCCGCGCGCCCGCCCCAGTCGCAAGCCGCCGCACCCCAGCCGCCCGCCGCGCCGGGGTCGGCCTCTCCGCGCGCCCCGACGAGCGCCGCGCAGCAGCCGACCCCGCCGCCGTCCGGAGCCCCTGCGCCGCGAAACCGCTTGACTCCTGCCGAGTGGGAAGAGTTCGGCAAGCGCTTCGGAGCAGCCGAGCGCGAGAAGATGCGCAGCGCCGGCGAGATCGCTCCCCCGGAGTCCGAGTCTCAAGCCGAAAAGCCTGCGCAAGCCGCGCGGCAGACGAAGCAAGACGCCGTCCCGCCCGACATCCAGCACGAGGTGAGCAAGCGCTTCGAGGCGCGCGAGAAGGAGCGGGCGATCGAAGAGGAGATGCGCCGCCAGGACGACGACTACCGCTACGAGCAGGAGAGAAAAGAAGAGGAGCGCGCCCGCCGGCAGCGGCTGCGCTTCACGAGCCAGCAGCAGCGCGACGAGGACTTCGCCGCGAAGCAGGAGCGCCGCGACGAGACGGCGGCGCAGCGCGAGGACAAGCGCCGCGAGCGGGACCGCGCCCGCCAGGAGAAGCAGCAGGCCCGCGACGAGGCCTTCGACGCGCGGCAGTCGGCGCGCGAGCAGGCCGAACTCCAGAAGCAGGTGAAGCTCGTCCCGGAAGCCGTCCCCCTGCACGACGAGGAGGCCTACCGCCGGCGCATCCGCGAGGGCATGGCCGAGCGGGAGAGACGGAAACGCTTCGAGGAGATGCGCCGGGAAGAGGACCCCAAGTACGCCGGCGAGGCCGACCAGCGCGACCGCAACAAGATGGCCACGACCATGGCGCAGGCCGGCGCGGCGATCGGCGGCAAGCTCGGCCGGGTGATGGGCGTCGCGTCGCTGGCGATGAAGTCGCCCGACCTGGTCAAGCTGGTCGGCGGGTTCTTCGGCGTCAAGCAGCCGGCCGAGCGCAGAGAGGAACCTGCCGCGGAGCGAGAGCGCGGCGAACCGCAAGAGCGGCGCAGGGCCGCGAAGGTCGACTCTTTCGACGCCGCCGAGGAAGCGGACCGCGCGGAGCGGCGGCGCGCCCCGGCGCGAGAGGACGAGGACGAACGCCGGAAGCGAGGCAAGATCGACGCGTTCGACGCCGTCGAGAAGGTCGACCGGGCCGAACGCGAGCGGACGCCGGCGAGCGCCGCGCCGCAGCGCCGGCAGGAGCAGCGCGACGAGCGCGTCGCCGCGGGGCAGCCGGCGAACCGGTCGAATACGGCGTCCACGAACGTCGCCGCCGGACAGCCGCCGCGCGCCCCGAGCGTGGTCGCGGCGCCGCCGTCCAATCCGCCGCCCCCGACGAGGACGAGCAACCCGACGGGCGCCCAGCCGCCGGCCGCAGGCGGGGGCGGGGCCATGGGCGCGATGACGGCAGCGATGCCCGTCCTGGGCGCGGGCCTCGCCGTCGCGGAGATGATCAAGGACCAGATACGCGAGTCCGGCGAAGCCAACCGCCGCATGGTGCGCGGCGCGGTGGAGTTCTCCAAGAGCGTCGTCAGCATGCAGGTCGAGTCCCGGATGGAGTCGGTCGCCGGCGTGTTCGAGTCGGTGACCGACAGCGTGTCGAAACTGTCCCCCGCGGCCGAGTTAGTCGCGCCGGCAACGAAAGAACTGGTGCGCGGACTGATGGAGATGGACCGCGTCGTCAAGGGCGCGGCGCAGAGGCTCTCGCAGTACGACGGCCGGCTCGCGCAGCAGAACGCGCAGCAGGAAGTCGCGGTGATGATCCGCGACATCAACCGGGCGCAGCGGTTCAGCGAACGACTGGCGGCCGCGAACGAGCAGCGGTTCCGCGCGGAGCAGCGTCTGGAGGACCTGTTCGACCGGTTCATGCCGCTCTTGCTGACGAGCCTGGAGAACTGGTTCCGCGGCGTCGAGATGATCCTCGCCGGCATCGACAACACGGTGAAACTGCACCTGCAGGCCATGGACAAGGCGCTCGACCTGTTGATGACGGTGAGTCCGCTCGTCGCGGGCGTGGAAGCGCTGACGGGGCGCGTGTCGGCAATCCAGCGATTGATCCGCGAGGCGCGAGAAGAAAACAACGTGGCGACCCCGGACCAGATGTTCGACCAATTCCTCTCGCTCCAGCGGCCGGCGGCCATGGTCAACGTCCAGCCTCAAGCGCCGGCGCCGGGCGGCGTGTTCAACTTCCCGCAGTGATGCCTAGACTGACCGTGGCAGGGATTACAATCCGGCGCAGGGATGACAGCCATGAACGACAAGTTCCTCACTGCCGATGCAGAGCGCGCGCTGGTATTACTGGCGCAGGCCGGGGACAGGGAAGCGCTCGGCAAGCTCATCGGCGGCATCGAGCGGCTGTTGTGGCAGAAGGCCCGCAAGGTCGCGGGGCGTTTTCCTCCGGCCGACCCCGCCGACCTGGTGCAGGAAGCGATTGTCAGGATCGTCCGGTCGATCGGCAGTTTCGACGTCTCCAGGGGCGTCCGCTTCAATTCGTATTTCGGCCGCACCCAGACCGAGATGGAGAGGCTGGCCGGCGAGAACGGCGTCATTCCGGGCGCGGGATTGTCGCAGCACAACCGCAAGCCGGCGACCATCGCGCTCATCAAGCGGCACGCCGGCCCCCTGGTCGCCCTCGACGTTCCGGACTCGGAGACCGGCATCTCTCTGGCCGAGATGATCGCGGACCACCGCGAAGAAGACGAGTGGGACCGCCGGGAAATAGCGCAGGTCGTGCGGCAGTGCGTCGAGCGCCTTCCGGCGCACTACCAGGAGATGGTCCGGCTCCGCTTCTACGAGGAGATGACCCTCGAGGAGATCGCCGCGCTCCTCGGCTGCGCCCGCCAGGCGGCGCAGCAGATGTCGACCCGCGCATTGAGAGCGCTCAAGGCCGAGCTTCTCAGGCAACCCCTGTTCTCCCACCACCGAGCGAGCGCGGCGTAACCTCCATATTCGACCCCACTTGCAGCACATCACGCTCGTGGGGTATCGCGCATGCCGACCCGAAGCAGTCCCCGTCCCTACTGGAACCGTCCTCTCCTACAACGGCTACACGTTCGGCGCCTACGGCGTAACCTCCATATTCGACCCCACTTGCAGCACATCACGCTCGTGGGGTATCGCGCATGCCGACCGAAGCAGTCCCCGTCCCTACTGGAACCGTCCTCTCCTACAACGGCTACACGTTCGGCGCCTACGTCAAGACTTCGGTCACGCGGGAACCGGTCATGTCCGGCGACGACCGCGTCGTCAAGTATTGGAAGGTCACCATCCACGTCTCGGGCTGGCTCACCCAGGAGGACGCGGACAACTTCGTCGAGTACGAGGTGTCGGAGATCGGCGACACGCTCGACGCGTTCATGGTCGACTTGCGGCGCACGCTCGCGCCCAACGGCAAGCGGCTGCGCTACGTCAGCAAGGGCTACGGGATCGACATGGACGTCAACTCCGACGAGAGCACGCACCGGGACGTCGCCAATGGGCCCAGGCCGGGCCGGCTCACGTGGCGGCCGCTCGGCGGCGCGCCGGACGGTTGCCACGGGGCTTTCTTCGAGTGGGAGATTTCGACGTGCATCGTCGAGTGCGAGTCGTTCTCTGCCAATCCGGGGCCGGACGTGCTCCTGGAGTGCTCGTTCACGGTGAACTACGACGTCGACGAGGCGGGCCTGGTCGTCATCACGCACAGCGCGGTGATGCAGATCCCCTCTTCTCTCCGCTCGGACGGCAGGCTCATCCGCAACATCGAGGACGCGATCACGGGCCGCGTGAGGAAGCCGCCGGACGGGTTCATCCGCCGGCACTCCCGCCAGTTGAGCGCGGACCGCGCGACGTGCCGGCTCACGATCGTGGACAAGCAACTGGAGGTGCCGCCGCCCAACGACTGCGTCGAGATCGAGATGCGCCAGCGCATCCGGCAACTCACCGCGGGCTCGCCCGTCTGGAACGCGACCATCAGCGGGAGAGTGCGCCTCTCTCCGACCGCGTCGAAATACCTCGCGCAGTCCCGGTTCTTCAACATCGCCTGCCAGCGCATCACGTACGCGCGGCGGAAGGCCGTCTCCACCCAGGGCGGCCCGCTCCGGACGCGGCGCGGCGTCGCCATCGGGACCGTCGAGATCGAGGAGGACCTGTTCAAGAACGAGGCACACTTCGTGGTGAACTACCGGATTCTGGGCGCGTACCTATACGAAGTGGCGCGCGTCTCCGGCTTGTGGCAGCCGCTCTTCGGGGCCAACAACCCGCCGCAGCGGTTCCCGTGGACGGCCCAATCGCACCGCGAATCCCTGGGCGAGAGCGCGCAGAAGTTCCGCGGCTACGTCGGGGCGCAGTTCTCGAACGACAACGAGGTCATCCTGCACGTCTGTCCGGACGCGGGGCCGGCGATACCGACCGAGGTCGTGGCCAACAACGGCCCGCAGGCGGACGAGTACGGCCTCATCATCGAGATCTACCCGCTCCCGCCGACCGAGTCGGACATGGAGCAGCTCGACGCGCAGGGGAATTTCCTGAACAACGGCGGCGCGCTCAACGACACCGGCGACGACCTGTTCCCGCCGGAGACCTCCTGGCTGCAGTGGACCTGCACCGCCGAGCGGATCGTCGAGCACAACCGCGCCAGGCACAAGCCGCTGTCCGGCACCGTCACGCCGCGGACGCCCATCGTGGACCCGATGGGGACCGCCGAAGACGTCGCGGAGGACAAGACGGCGCCGGAGAACAGTTGGGACGCGGACGTGCCGGACATCTTCCAGCGCGCCGCGTCGCCGTCGCTCATGCTGCGGTTGACGGGCAATGCGGTGAGGGTCGGGCACCGGGTGAACCCGCCGCGGCTCGTCACGTACGGCGGCCGGGAGCTGGCGCTGGCGCGGGAGCACATCGTCGAGCGCACCACCGGGATCGGCGAGGGCGCGGTGGTTTTCCGGACTGACTGGGTCCTGGAATACCTCATCGACGGGCCGCCCGTCGAGGTGCCGGTCTTGGCGAACCCGCTCCTGGGGACGAGCGGTTCCAATGGCGTTTCGGGGCCGCTGGAGTTCCAGGACCCGATCCAAAAGTAGCGCGGCGCTTTGCAGGCGCGGGGAATGGTTTGGTAGATTGGCCGGCGGAGCAACGACACCGGACAAGAGAAACATCCAACCATGGACATGCACATCGACACCGACGCCACGTTCAGGCTCGGCAGCGACCGCGTCGCGACCGTGGACGCCTACGAATTATCCGTGTGGAAAGAGGGCGTCTTCAAGGACAAGGGCGAGAAGCGGGGCGACACCAACTACGTCGGCCCGGAAGTGTTCGTGCCGCTCACCCAGGCGTACTTCAAGGAGAAGTGCGACGTCGAGCTCTCGTACCAGGAGGCGAACCTCATCTTCCGCAAGGCGCACCTTCCTTGGGAGATGCTCCAAAAAAACTCACAAGAGGGCTCTGCGGACGCCTCGCCGAGCTCGCCGCTTTCTACGGCGGAGGATCCACGCTTCGCTGCGTGACGGACCTGCGGCCGAACGAGATGCTGGCGCTCCTCGCCGCCAACATGCCCAGGCTCAAGGCGGAGAAGATCCTGGACGAGGGGGACATCGAGCACCTCGACGCGCAGGGCGTCTACGACCTGGTCTTGCAAGCGACGGGGTCGGAGCGGCAGGCGGACGAGGCGAGGCGCGCGCGGACGGCAGCGAGGCGACGACCATGAGATACACCGGATGGTGGGCGTGCGACTACCGGGATTTCGACGGCAGGCGGCGCGCCAAGGTGTTCGGGTCGCAGGAGGAGGCGATGCGGTTCGCCAACCACCCGCCGGGGTGGGTGAAGAGGGTCCTGGGCAAGCCGTGGATGTTGTAGAAACCCATCCCCATATCAGCTACGCCGCCCGCCCGCCGTAGGCGCTACGATCGCCCCTATGGCCACGTCCGCGACCACCAACGGCAAGGCGCAATCGAACGGCAAGGCGCAGTCCCCCTTCGCCGGCCGGCGCATCCGCAACTACCTGCGCCCCCTCGACACGTGGATGTTCCACCCGGCCCTGCGCTCGGGCCAGTTCCGCCTCTACGACGTCCCCGCGATGATGCAGGACAACGCGGTGATGATCGGCCTGATGACGATCTACGGCCCCCTGGCCGGCGCCAGGTGGGAAGTGCGGGCCGACTCCAAGGACATCAAGACGTTCGTCGACTACACGCTCCAGCGCTTCTGGCGGCACGACCTTTTCAAGTGCCTCCAGAGCCTGGTCCCATTCGGCACGGCCGTCGGCGAACCGCTCTTCGAGCAGGCGAGCGACACGGGCCTCTGGAACTACGTCGGATACGACGACTTCCACATCGCCGACGTGCAGCCGTTCCGGCGCGGTCGCCATTTGTCGCGCGTGCAAGTCTCTTCGATGGGTTCCATGCTGCCGAGTTTCGGCCAGGTGGAGGAATCCACGGAGGTCAAACCCAACGAATTGCGCTACCCAAAACTGTTCTGGTGCGGGCACAAGCCGACGTACGGGCGCCTGTACGGCCACTCCGCGCTGGAGGCGAGTTTCTCCCCGTGGATGGAGAAGTGCGGCGAGCACGGCGCCCTCTCCATCCGAAAACTCTGGGCGTTCTGCAACGCGTTCCGCGGCTGCTGGGTGAAGTATCCGCCCGGAGGAACACAACTTACGGCTGACGGAACGCTTATCGATAATAGGGATATTGCCCTAGAGTGCGCGGAAAATTATTGTACTGGGGCCTCGGGCGTCCTGCCGGGAGGCTACGACGACGCGGGAAAACCGCTCTGGGAAATTATCGACCCCGCTCAAAACGGAGACGTGAAAGGACTCATCGACTACCCGTCCCAACTCGACCGCGAAATCTGGCAGGGCATGGGCGTCCTCGACGAGGTGATCCACGCTCCCGACACCGGTGGGAGCTGGTCGGGACGCAGCGGCCCGCTCCTCATCTTCCTCAACATCGAGGACCTGTACGTCCAGGAGATCATCACCGCGTTCGACGTCGGACCGAGCGGCTACACCACGCGCAGCGAAATGTCTGGCGGCGTGATCCGGCCCCTCGTCATCGAGAACTTCGGCAAGAACGCCCGCTACGAGATCAAGCCCATCTCCCTCGTGCCCAAACCCGCCGAGCCGGGCGCCGGTGGAACTCCCGGCTCCGCGCCGGCCGCCGCGATGGGGCCGCCGCCGGGACCCGAGGGCATGGGCGGCGCACCGCCGCAGGCAGCGGGGCCGAATCCGGTGCAGCTGTCGCAGGCGCACTTCGACGACTGGTTTCCCAAGGTCGGCCTGGCGAAAGAGTGGGGCGTCGTCAAGGACACGTTCCAGGACGAGGCGGAGCGCGTTCGCTGGGGATGGATCCTCGAATCGAACCGCATCGACGCGGCGATGGAGGCGAAAAAGCTGTCGGTTGATTTGCCGGAAGACGAAGTTGCTTCGGTCTTATCAGACGCAGACGTCTCCCTCTCCCTCGACCCCACCGGCCACGCGCACAAGGACAAGGGCCCCGGCGGCGGCCAGTTCACCGCGAAGGGCGCCGAGGGCAACAGCGGCGCAGCAACGACACAAGCGCAGCCGGCCCAACAGCAAGACGAGCCGCGACCGCGCCGCCGCTACGTCCAGACGTCCGGAGAAGCCGACAAGATCGCCGCCGCGGTGATCGAGGCGCAGCCCCTGACCGCGCCGGAGACGCAGGCGATCGACGCCTACCGCAAGACGAAGTTCGTCTACAAGATCAACAACTACCTGCGCGGAACCGGGGGACTGGTCGAGAGGGCCAAGAACACGGTGCTCGGTGTTGGCGCCGACGCCAAGCAAGTCACCGCGCACCTCGACGCCGCCATCTCCAAATCGACGATCAAGGAGGACATGACGGTCTTGCGTGGCATCCGGCTGCCGCCCAATGTCGACTTGAACAAGATATTCAAGCCGGGGGGGGTGTACGAGGACCCCGGTTTCGTCTCGACCACCATGGCCGGCGAAGTGGCCGACATCTTTGCGAGCACCTTCTCCATGCAGTCCGTCGTCATGGAGATCGACGTGCCCAGTGGCTCCAACGGCTACCACATGCCGAGGAAGGAAGGCGAGCACGACGAGGCCGAGGTGGTGCTGCCGCGCGGCGCCCGCTTCCAGGTGCAGGGCGTGGCGAAGGAGGGCAACCGCTACAAGGTGAAGCTCGCCTACGTCGGGTCGGCGCCCACTTCGCTCTCGCAGGACGCGCCGCAGTCGCAGTCTCGGTCCAGAACGGCGCAGGCGGGGCAGGTGGACGACCGGAGCGGGCGCTTCATTTGGTTGCTGGCGGACCTCCGGTGGCGCGGGCCTGGGAAGGTGGCGCTCTCCACCGATGCGACCGGACACGAGCACAAGGGCAAGGGTGAAGGCGGCGGGCAATTCACTGGTGATGGCGGCGCATCCGGAGGCGACACGTCCAAGCCGGCCAAGCCAAAGCACGGCCAGCGCGCCACGGCATCGCACGCTAAATATCACGACCTGGTCGCGCAGGCAAAAGCAGCAAGGATCGATGCGTTCAACGAAGTGAAGGGGGATGCGGAGAAGATACAAGCGAAAGTCGCCGAGCACGAAGCGACGATCAAGGACGCCCACGTAAATATTCCCTGGGACTCTGAAAACGAGGACGAAGCCCCATTCGGCGATCTGGAATCCTACGTCGAGGATTACGACCCGGACGCCACGATCAGCGAGCGCTTTACCTGCCTCAAGGATATCGAAGTCGCTGCGAAAGCGTGCCTCGACGTCGAGCAGCCGGCCGAATTGCCCGACAATGCGCAACGTCAAGCGTGGTGGGACGAAGCCGCGAAAGCGAAAAACGAAATTAGCTGGGCCAACGACGCGCGAAAAGTAAAGCTCACTCCCGATGAAATCGGCGCACTGGTTGACGCCGCGAATGAGAAGCTCGAAGCGGCAGGCAACCCGCACAGCATTCAAGCAAGATCGCTCGGCAAAAAAACCGATGGAAGCTATTTCGCGGATTGGAGCAAGGGCGTTCATCTTGAAACCGACGACGACAAGACACCAAAGGGCTACACTCCCGACGAGTTGAAGGGAAACAAGGCTCGCTTGCAGTCGATCGTAAAAAGCGCCCGCGCCGCCCGCCAGCACCTGAAGACCTACGTCCAGCACCGTAAAGAAATGCAGTCGATCAAGTCCGGCGAACCGATGGACGTGCAACTGTCGATGGCCGACGACGCCACGGACTTCGCGGCGCTCCTGGAGTCGTTCGATCGGGACCTCTCCCTCTCCGCCGCCCACGACGTCACGAACCAACCCCGCGACCAGGGCGGCCGCTGGAAAGTCGGCGGCAAGATCGGCAAGATCATCCGCGAATTCGACGCCGAGCGCGGCGGGAAATCCACGCGCCTCTCCGTCGCCGACAAGGCGGGGCACCTCCACAAGGACAAGGGGCCGGGCGGCGGGCAGTTCACCGGCGGCAGTCACGGCGGACCGTCTCAAGGGACGGCGTCTCCGTCTCGCGAAGAAGTCGGTTCGCCCCACATCGGCAAGAAGGCCCTCGACGCCGCGAAGGACGCCTACCACACGATCCACAACGTCGGCTCGGAAGCGTTCCACTCGCTGCCCGACCCCGTGCAGAAGGCCGTCACGGGCGCCCTCTCCGTGGCGTTCTCGGGCTGGAACAAGTCGTGGGAACTCGCCGAGCGCATCTCCAAAGAGAAGGGCTCGACTCCCGAAGAGGCCGCCAAGACGCGCGGCGCGCTCGCCGCGTGGGACCTGGCCGCCTTCAAGCCCGTGTCGATCGCGGCGCCGTGGTTCGGCCCGGTCGGCGCCAAGGTCGTGCTCGCGACGTGGATCGTCCCGCCGGTCACGGCCGGCTACCTCGTCCACTCGGTCGTGCGGCACCCGATCGCGACGTTCAGCGCCGCGCTGGGAATGGTCCGCGACCACCTCGCCAAGGTGAAGCAGCTGCACGACGAGCACACGCAGCAGCTTTCTGGCGCGACGCCCGATCAGACGGCCCTCGTCGACGCCCTGGAGCGGCACGAGTTCGACGACTGGTATGTCGCTCTATTGCACGCGGCCATCCAGGAGACGAAGGACGTCGCCAGAGCCATCGAGTCCGCGGACGCGGTGTTCGAGGCGAACCCGAAGGACCGGTCGCAGCCGAAGGAGGACGACGCGCAGCAATTGTTCCAGGTGAAGAAGGACGTGTCGCTCTCGACCGACGCCACGGGGCACGAGCACAAGGGGACCGGCCAAGGCGGCGGGCAGTTCACGAGCAAGGGGCACGGCGGAAACACGGGCCCGCAGACCGGCATGGGCAGGCAGCACGAGCGCGCCAACCAGGAAGCCGCGGCGGCGCACGCCAAGAACCAGCCGGCGAAGATCGTCCAGCCGCGCGCGCCCCACCCGATCGAGTCCGAGCCGATCACCCCGCCGCCACCAGGCGGATACCGGCCCGACCCGGAGCAGGACACCACGGGCAACGGCGTCGCGGACGCTGCGCGAGTCGGAGTGCCTGCGATGATGGTCCCGCCGCCGCCGCCGATCCCGCGGCTGCCGAACCTCACCGACCACGAGCGCCGCGTCGAGCAGGGCTTCGCGAAGGCGTACGAGCAGAACCCCGAGAAGGTCGCCGGCGACTTCCTCGCGCTGGTCATGAAGGGCACCAAGCCGGGCGAGGCGCCGACGTTCGGCACCGACGACGCCAAGGTCCTCACCGACGTCTGGAGCGTGCAGGACCAGACCCAGCGCGCGCAGAACCGCGCCACGCTCAACACGCCGCTGCACCAGACCGCGAACGCGATCGCGAAGCGGGCATTCTTGCAGCACCTCGACACGCTCAAGCCCGGGGACGAGGTGCTCGTCACGGTCGGAGGTTGCGGAGCTGGTAAAGGCTACGCGCTCAAGAACGTGCCGAAGGCCCTGGAGATCAAGGCGCGGAGCAAATGCGTCTGGGACTCGGCCGGTGACCAGGACGCGACCGAGAACCCGTGGATACAGGAAGAGGCCGAGAAACGCGGCCTGAAGTGCAACTACGTCTACGTCCACGCCGACCCGAAAAACCAGTGGGCCCACCCCGAGCGCGGCGTCATCAAGCGCGCCGCCGATCCCGCCGACGGCCGCATGGTCGGCGCCATGGTGTTCGCCGACTCGTACGCGCTCGGCGCGAAGAACATGAAGGCGTTCCACGACCGCAACCAGCACAATCCGCACGCGAGTTTCACGTTCCTGGAGAACGCCGGCAAGCCGCGGGAACTACCGGGCATCCCAGAGGAAGCGTTAAAGTTGGACCGGCACGAACTGGCCGCGTTCGCGATCGACGCGGTGAACAAGTCGGACGCGCCGGCGCACGTGAAGCGCGGGGCGCTGATGGACCAGAGAATCTGGGGAGCGAGCGATTGAGCGAGAAGAACCACGACTTCGGTTCGCTGGTGTGCATCTACGCCCAGCTCCTGCCGCGCATCCGCGAGGCGGCGAAGGCGCTCGGCTACGCCATCGCCATCCACGGAACCATGGCGCGGGACCTCGACCTGCTCGCGGTGCCGTGGACCGACGGCGCCGCCGACCCATCGCGCCTCGTCGAGGCGGTCCGCGAGGCAGTCGGCGGCTACGTCATCGGCGACGTCGAGAACCGCGGCGTAATAACGGACGAGCCGACCAGGCAACCGCACGGCCGCCTGTCCTGGAACATCTGCTGGGGCGGCAGGCCGTTCATCGACCTCAGTGTAATGCCGAGGATAGCGAAATGACACCGAACCAGAACGCCTACGGATTCTGCCCCAAGTGCGGCGCACCCGGCGTCCAGCGCGAGCGCCGGCCGGACGGCAACGACAAGTGCCAGCACGGCCACGTCTACCCGTCGAAGTCCGCCCTCCCGGAAAAGCCCGCGTCGAACGCCGCGCCCGACGACTACGCCGAATGGCAGAAGCAAGACGCGGCCCGGCTCAACTGGCTCTGCCAGGAAGCGAGGAAATCGGGCATCGTGTTGCCGACGGGGGGACAGGAACCGCCGGCGCTCAATCCGGATGGGAGTTTGGCTACGGAAAAGGCCGTAGCTCCAAAATAGTTCCGAAATAGTTCCAAAATGAAAGCACTCCTCCACCCCGACGGCAGCCTGTCGCTCGAAGCCCGCGGCGAGACGCGGATCCTGCGCCCGGAGCACCCGAAGTACGCCGACCTGATGAAGCTGTACAATCGGCACGCCACGGTGTCGCTCTCCGTCGCGCACGCGCCCAAGGGCTACACGCACGAGCGCCCATTGACGATCGGCGGCCACGCCTTCACAGGGGGGCAGTTCATCCCCGGCCAGGTGATGGCCGACGCCACGCCCGGCGAGATCGCGAAGCTCCACGAGCCGGCCCCGCAGCAGTCGTCCGGCGGATACCGAACCGAAGAGCACGTCCCCCCTCCGGGCTACGGCGGCAACCCGTGGCGCGGCGGCACTCCCGAACCGGGCAAGGTCTATTCGATCCCGACGGCAGAGATCCACGTCGACCCGGAGCGGTTCCAGTTCAAGCAGAACGTCAACAAGGCCGGCGTGACCGACGAGTTCAAGGACGTGGGTTCGTGGGATCCCAACGCCGCGGGCACGCTCTTGGTCTGGTTCGACCCGCAGGCAAAAAAAACCTTCGCGATCAACGGGCAACGCCGGCGCGAGATGGCCGGGCGCATGGGCGTCCCGGAGATGAACGCTCTGTTCATCGAGGCGAAGGACGCGAAGGAGGCGCGGTCGATCGGCGCCCTGGTCAACATCAAGGAGGGCCGCGGCACGGCGATGGATGCCGCGAAGTTCATGCGCGACACCGGTTTCTCGGAACAGGACATGGTCAAGGCCGGCGTCTCGCTCAAGGGCAAGGTCGCTTCGGACGCGACGGTGCTCGTGAAACTCAACGACCGCCTGTTCAACCAGGTGGCGCGCGGGCAGCTGCCCCAGGACACGGCGCTGGCGATCGCGAAGCACCTGCCCGACCACAATCTCCAGGACCAGCTCGCCACGTTCCTCGCCAAGAAGCAGGAATCCGGCAAGGAGTACGCGCCCAAGATCATCGAGGACATGGCCAAGGAGATGGCCTCGACGCCGACCCACGAGACCACCGAGCACACGCTGTTCGGGGACATCACGAGCGAAGATTCGCTGTTCGGCGAGCGCAATGAACTGAAACAATTTGTCCGTACGGAACTCGCCAAGGCCGTCAACGACTTCAAAGCCGTGTCCAGCGAGCGCAGGGCCGAGACCGTAGGGGGGCACGGCAACGTCCTCAACGTCGAAGAGAACCGAAAAATAGCCGATCAGAACGCCCAGACGCTGGGAGTGTTCGACAAGCTGGTCAATTCCAGGGGGTTGATCTCCGACGCGCTCAACGAGGGCGCCAAGGAGTTCGCCGCCGCAAAGACGAAGCGAGGCAAAGATGCCGCAAGACAGAAGACCGTCGAAGCCGTCCGCGAGGCCGTCGAGCGCGAGTCCCGCGGAGAAACTCAGCGCCGAGGCGAAGGAGCGGATCTGCCGGGAGGCGCTCCGCCTGATGGAGGCGATGCCGGAGCAGGCGCCGCCGGCGACGCCGGACGAGGTGAGGCTGAGCCAGATGGCGTGAATGCCGGCGAATCAGCTTGGGAAGAACGAACGCGCGCCGGGCGCAAAGACGCGTTTATCGGCGCTGGTTATTTCGAGGATGCCGCCGAACGCCTTTCCAAGACCGCTTGGCACTACCTCAGCGACAAAGAGAAGGCAGACTTCCTCCATGCCGCCGGGCAACTGAGCACGCAAGAGGAAAAGCCCGATTCCAGCCTGGAATCCTTTACCGACACCGACCTTGAAAAGATGGCGTCTAAAGGCTCGCGCAACGAACGCAAGTTAGCCGGCAATGAACTGGCAACGCGTGAGAGGAGCAAAGCCGGTGCAGCGCAACCAGAAGCAGCAACGCCATCGCTCCCGCCGCAAGTCGTCTCCAAGTGGGACCAGCACTACGGCAAGTACGTCGGCACGTACAAGAACATCGACTTCAACAACCAACTGATGGCGTTCGACCACGACCCGGCCGCGCAGCACGAACTCGCGCGCTACTTCAAGGAGAAGCGGCCCGACCAGGCGGAGATGCTGGACACGTTCATCGACCCGGACGCGGCGAAGAAAGACCGCGGAGCCGCGAAGGCGACGTCGATCGACCCGAAGCACATCGCCGACGCCAAGAAGAAACTGGCGTCCGGATCGCTCCAGGTGAAGGGCAGCGCCACGAGCGAACCGGTCAAGTCCGACCTCTCCGGCGAGATGATCCGACGGCACGTCGAGTTGCCGAACGGCGCCAAGGTCCACCCCGATGAACTCCACCGCGCCGTCAAGAACGACGAAGGCAAGATCGAGTTCCACCCGCACGAGAAGATCACCGTCAAGGACCCAATGAACACGGGCGACGACGAGGCCAAGACGTTCGAGCGCGCTCTAGACGCCGTCGCAGCCTACCCGGGCCACGACGACCACCGCGTGACGCTCCAGACGCAGCACGGCTACACGGTCACGAAGACGCGCGGCGAGTGGCGCGCGATCGCAGACGCGCACGCCGGCGAATCGATGGCCGCGTGGTACGACCGGGAGAACCCGCAGGCGGTCAGTGATGCTGCACTGAAGGCCGACGAAGCGCCGAAGGCACCCACGGTCGGCGCCGAGCGCGACGAGGCGGAGACGGAGGATTTCTTCAAGGCCCCGGGCGAGCAGGGGAAGCTCTACAGTTGGGACACGCCGAACCTCAAGCCGGGAGACGTCCCTCTCCCTGAGTCCCTCACCCCCGGAGAAACCAAGGAAAACGCAGGGGAGCCGCCCTCACCCCCGGCCCCTCTCCCCTCTCCCCTCTCCCCAAATGCGGCAGGGGAGAAGACCGAACCCGCCAAGAGCAAGGGCCACGTTGCCTTCGTCGGCAAGCACGAGTATTACAAGGGCGCAGACAACCGGCTCTACAAGGCCACGGTCGGCGGCAAGATCAGCGCCAAGACGGGGAACCGCGCCGGCAACATGTCGTCCGAAAAGGAATTGGAGACGCAACGTGCGAAACTGGAAGCCGCTGGCAAGGCAAAAGCGCGCGAACGCGCCGGGGACCAGGCCGCCGAAGGACACGGGGAAGCTGGCGCACTCCCTGCTCGCTCCGCGGCCGGTGGTGGTGGTGGTTCGGCTGACGTTGATAGTGCTGGTCGTGCTGGCGCCGAAGAACCAATCAGCCCGCCGGCGAGCGCGGGACAGCCGGAGCGTTCACCGCATACCGCGCCGCCGGCGGAAGACATCCCCGCTGAAGCGAGGCCCAAAGAACCCGGCTTCACTGGCGAGACCACGGACGCGCTGGGCCGGCACTACCACTGGAAGGACGGTAAGCGCGTGCCGGGTCCGGAAGAAGCCGCGGCGCTCGGCCGCGTCAAGGGCGCGATCGAGGAGGCCTTCGGCGTCGAGCCGGATATAACCGAGAAGGACGGCCGCTTCGAGATCTCCCACGGCGACACGTTCGCGAGCGGGGACACGCTCGAAGGAGCGATGAACGACTGGATCAACCACCGCAAGCACGACGAAGAGTGGATCAAGAATCTACCGGAGGTGGAACGTGACGACGAACTGGAAGGCGCTGGCGGACAAGGCGGTCGAGGAGGGCTACCAGCCGGGGAACGAGTGGGAGGCGATGCTGCGCCGGCACCTGAACCGATGCTTCCCGGAGCGGGTGAAGGAGCTGGGGCCGAACCTGGAGTCGTACCTGCGGGCGGCGACGTTCGAGGCGATGCTGTTCGCGGAGAGGCTGGAGGAGCAGGGGACGCCGAACCAGGACGCGGAGGAACTGGCGCTCAGGCAGCTGCTCCCGACGGCGCCGGACGAGATCGATCGGCCGAGCCGGTCGGAGATGGAGCACGCGGCCGAGGACCTGGAGGCAGCGACCCTCAGGGGCCTGCTGAGCACTCCTACAACGAACCGGCTACCCCGGAAAACCCCACTGACCTCGCCGCCGGAAACTACCGGTACGGAGAACTGAGCTTCGAGGGGATCGGCCTCAAGACGAAGTTCAAGCAGAATCTCGAGGCGATCCGCACCCTGCGCGCGATCGAGCTGGATGGGCGCACCAACGCGACGCCGGCCGAGCAGGCGGTCATGGCGAAGTACGTCGGCTGGGGCGCTTTCCCCGGCATCTTCAAGGACTACGGCGACGAGGATTTCGACCCCGACCAGAAACAGCAGTGGAAGAACGAGGCGGAGGCCCTCAAGGCGATCCTGTCCGACGAGGAGTGGCGGGCCGCGCGCGGCAGCATCCTCAACGCCCACTTCACCAGTCCCGACATCGTCAAGCTGCAGTGGCAGATCGCGGATCGGCTCGGCTTCAAGGGCGGCCGCTTCCTCGAGACGTCCGCCGGCATCGGCTACTACCTGGGCATGATGCCGCCGGAGATGGCGAGCCGAACGCACGCGTCCGCGGTCGAGAAGGACGTGCTCACCGGCAAGATGCTGAAGATGCTCTACCCGAGCGCCAACGTCAACGTCCAGGGCTTCGAGGAGCACGTCTCGCCGGACAACTTCTACGACCTGGTGGCCTCGAACGTGCCGTTCGGCGACTACACGCTGCACGACCCGCGCTACAACAAGTTCCGCGCCAACATCCACGACTACTTCTTCCTCAAGTCGCTCGACAAGGTCCGTCCCGGCGGCCTGGTGATGCACATCACCAGCACGGGCACCATGGACAAGCTCGACCCGGCCATCCGCGCCGAACTCGCGAAGCAGTGCGACCTCGTCTCGGCGATCCGCATGCCGGACACGACGCACAAGGACAACGCCGGCACCGAGGTCGTCACGGACATGCTCGTCCTGCGCAAGCGGCTGCCCGGCGAGAAGCCCAGCGGCCCGGACTGGATGGGCACGGTGGAAGTGCCATGCCCGCGCTCGACGTCCAATCCGGATGGCGGCGAACCGATCGTCGTCAACCGCTACTTCGCGGACCACCCGGAGCAGGTCCTGGGCGAACTGAACCGCACGGGCAAACTCTACGGCGGCGACCAGAAGAACGTCTCGCGCACCGACGACTACCAGGAGAAGCTGGACGAGGCCGTCGCGTCCCTGCCGCAGAACATCATGTCGCAGCCCAAGAAATCCAAGGCCTTCGAGCCGGAGTCGATGCCGGCGCCGGGCAACGTGCGCCCCGGCGGCTTCGCGGTGCAGGGCGGCAAGCTCTACCGCCACGAGGAGGGCCGGCTCGTCCAGCAGGAGGCCAACGCGAAGAACCTGGAGCGCATCCAGGGCCACATGGCCGTCCGCGACGCGACCCGCGCCGTCATCAACGCGCAGACGAGCGGCCAGGACGCGACCCAGGCCCGCGCCGAACTCAACGAGGCCTACGACGAATTCGTGGCGAAGCACGGGCCCTTGAACAGCGTGCAGAACAAGCGGGCATTCCGCGGCGACCCCGACGGCCCGCTGCTGTTAGCGCTCGAGAAGTGGAACAACGAGTCGAAGACGGCCGCCAAGTCGGACATGTTCACGAAGGACACGATCAAGCGCGTGGCGCCGGTCGAGCGCGCCGACAACCTCACCGACGCGCTCGGCGCGTGCCTGCACGAGCGCGGCCGCGTGGACGTGGACCACGTCGCGAAACTGGTCGGCCAGGACGGCGAGGCCGTCAAGCGCGGCATGGTGCAGGAGGGCATCGCGTTCGAGGACCCGTCCGAGGGGTTCCAGTCCGCGGCGCACTACCTGTCCGGCAACGTCCGGCGCAAGCTGGCGATCGCTCGCGCCGCCGCGGCCAGCGACCCGAAATACCAGGCCAACGTCGAGGCGCTCGAGAAGGTCCAGCCGGAAGACGTGGACCACACCGACATCTCCGCGCGGCTCGGCGCCAACTGGATCCCGGCGACCGACATCACCGACTTCGCCGCGCACCTCCTTTCCGGCAACCGCGACGACTTCGACATCAAGTACGTGCCGCAGACCGGCGACTGGAACGTCTACTACACGAACAAGGGCAAGCGCGGCGTGGGGGAGAGCGCGGCGGCCAACTCCGTGTGGGGCGTCGAGGTCGAGGCGTCCAACGGGCAGAAGCGGCACGTCGCGGGCTTCCTCGACGTACTCAAGGCGGCCCTGTCGGGCCGGTCGATGACGATCAAGACGAGCGTCGAGGGACCGGACGGCAAGGAAAAGGAAGTCGTCGACGTCGAGGCCACGGACGCGTGCCGCGCCAAGGTCCAGGAATTGAAGGACGCCTTCTGCGGCGAGAACGGCGACGGCTGGGTGTGGGAGGACGACGCGCGGCGCGGGCGGCTGCACCGCTACTACAACGACAACTTCAACAACATCCGGCAAATGCAGTACGACGGCGCGCACCTGAAGTTCCCCGGCATGAACCCCGCGTTCAAGATGCGCGACTACCAGAGCAACTTCGTGTGGCAGGTCGTCACCACCGGCAAGGGCCTGGCGGCGCACGACATGGGCACCGGCAAAACCGCCACGATGATCGCGTCCGCGATGGAGTTGCGCCGGCTGGGACTCGCCAAGAAGCCGTGCATCGCGTGCCTCAAGTCCAACGTCGAGGCCATCACCCAGGACGTCTTGAAGCTGTACCCCGGCGCCCGCGTCCTCTCCACGGCCGACATGTTCACCGCGGACAAGCGCAAGAAGACGATCAGCCAGATCGCCACGGGCGACTACGACATCGTGGTGATGACGCACGACAACATGAACATGCTGCAGATGCGCCCCGAGACGCAGGCCAAGTACATCAACGAGGAACTCGACGAACTCCGCGCCGCCAAGGCGGCGCTGGAAGAGGAAGACGCGAAGGCGGCGTCGACGAACTTCGGCCGGCGGCGCGGCAAGGGCGGCGGCAACAAGCACTCGGTCAAGGCGCTGGAAAAAGCCGAGATGAAGCTGCAGGCCAAACTCAAGGAAGCGCTGGCGTCCGAGGGCAAGGACGACGCCGTCTACTTCGAGGACCTGGGCATCGACCAGCTATTCGTGGACGAGGCCCACAAGTTCAAGACTCTGCCCGTGTACACGAAGAAGGACCGCGTGAAGGGCATCCCGACCGGGCGCAGCCAGCGGGCCACGTCCATGCTCATGCGCACGCGCTGGCTCCAGGAGCAGCACGGCGGCCGCGGCGTAGTCTTCGCCACGGGCACGCCCATCTCCAACACGATGACCGAGCTGTACACGATGCAGCGCTACCTGCAGCCGGAAGCGCTCAAGGAGCGCAACATCGACAAGTTCGACGCGTGGGCCAACCTCTTCGGCGACGAGCAGACCAAGATGGAGTTCACCGTCGCCGGCGAGTACAAGCCGACGACGCGGTTCTCCAAGTTCGTCAACATCCCGGAACTCATGCAGATCGCGCGGCAGGTCATCGACGTGCGCGACACGCCGGCGTCCGTCGTCCGGCCGAACCGCCACGACCACGTCGTCGCCGCGCCCCAGACCGACCGGCAAGCGAATTTCATGAAGTCGCTCAAGGACCGGGCGGAACAGGCGCGGAAAGTCCGGCCCGGCACGCCCGGCGCCGACAACATGCTCAACATCTGCACCGACGGCCGCAAGGGCGCACTGGATTTACGCCTCGTCGATCCGCACTCGCCCGACGACCCGCAATCCAAGACCAACCTGGCCGTCGCGAACATCGTCAAGATCGCCAAGGAGAACCCCGGCCAGGCGCAGCTCATCTTCTCCGACGTCGGCGTCAACCCGATGAAGCTGAAGGGGGGAGAGAACAGCGGCGGCGGGGACGACGACGACCGGGACCTCGACGAACCGTCCGACCTGGAGAACGACGCCGTGGGCCTGCGCTGGTACGGCGACGTGATCGACAAGCTGGTCAAGGGCGGCATCCCGCGCGAGAAGATCGCCGATTTCTCCAAGCTCAAGGACCAGGCGAAGGAAGACGCCCAGGCGGCCCTCCGGCGCGGCGACATGCTCGTCGGCATCGGCTCCACGCAAAAAATGGGCACCGGCGTCAACATCCAGGACCGCGTCAAGGCGATGCACCACCTGGACGTCCCGTGGGTGCCGGCCGACATCGCCCAGCGCGACGCGCGCGGGTGGCGCCACGGCAACCAGAACAAGGACATCGACGTCTACCGGTACGTGACCGAAGGCTCCCTCGACCAGACGTTCTGGCAGACGGTCGGCACGAAGGCCAACTTCATCAACCAGATCATGAGGTCGGGAAGCCCGGCGCGGTCCGTGGAGAACGTGGACACCGAGCAGCTCACGCCGGAGCAACTCATGGCCGCGGCCAGCGGCGACCCGCGCGTCATGGAGAAGGTCAGCCTCGACGAGGAACTGAAACAACTGCGCCGCGCCCAGGTCCGCCACGACAAGGAGCAGGTCAAGCTCAAGCGGGCCCACGCGGACACGACGCAGCAACTGGCCGACCTCGCCGAAGTGCACGCCCAAAAGACGAAGGACGCCGAGCACCTCGCCGCCAATCCGGACTTCCAGTTCGCGATCGGCGACACGGCGCACGCCGAGCGGAAGGACGCCGAAGAGGCGCTGGCGTCGTCGATCAAGGCGGCGGAGGCGGAGGTCGACCGGAAGAAGAAGGCCAGCCCGTACTCGTACTACTCCTCGCGCGAGGAGCAGCCGATCGGCGCCTACCGCGGCATGGACGTGTTCCGCGCCGGCCCGGTCGGCGGCGGCACCGTGTTCATCCGGACCCCCAACGGGCACGTCTACCCGACCAGCGGCACCGTCCAGGGCATCGAGTCGATCGCCCGGCGCATCCAGGGCAGCTACGCGCAGGAGACCGCCAAGAAAATCGACCAGGCCAAGAACGACCTCGTCAAGGTCGGCCAGAACATCGGCAAGGCCTTCCCCAAGGCCGCCGAACTCAAGGAGAAGGCCGAACGCGTCAAGCGGCTGGAAGAGATGCTGGCACCGAAGAAGGAAGAGGACGAACCGAAGCCCGGCGTCTCCATGTCCCAGGCAGCCTCCATCGTCGATCCGCTCGACGTCTCCGAAGACGTCCGCGCCGAAGCCCTGCGCAACTTGCGGGCGATGTTCCCCCTGTCGGACTACGCCGATTTGTCCGGACCCGCCTGATTTGGTACGAATGTTCCCCGCCATGAACGCGCGCTTTGCCCTCGTCTCAACCGAAGAACTCGAATCCCTGTTGTGGGGACTGCCTCCTAAAGAAGCGGGGCAGGAGTTCTTCGACGAGGTCCGGGAAGAGCTGGCGCGGAGGATCAAAGAGCGGGTACAATCGCCGGTCTTGGAAGTCGAACAACTGGAGGAGCGCTGAATGATCAAGCCAACCGTCGGACGCGTCGTGTGGTTTTTCCAGCGTGGCAAGTGCCACTTGCGGGGAGACCAGCCGCTGGCCGCGATGGTCGCGTGCGTGTGGTCCGACACGTGCGTCAACCTCGTCATCTTCGACGGCAGCGGGAACCCGATGCGGGACCCGCCGACGTCGATCTTGCTCGTGCAGGACGGCACGACGGTCCCCGAAGGCGGGCACTACTGCATGTGGATGCCCTACCAGGTGGGGCAGGCGGCCAAACGCGCGGCCACTCGGAACTCTCGCGAGTTAGCTGGGCAAGCGTGGTGCAAAGAAAAGACGTCCCGCACGGTGATGGACCCGGATTTGGCGGAAGAGTTTGCCCTGATTCTGGACGCTCAAAAAACTCCCGAAAACGCGCTGGCCATCCTGAAGGACGCGATGCCTTCCCCGGTCGTTCAAGGCGACTACGCGTGGTCGTGGCACTCGTCCGTCGCCTGCTGCTGCATGGACGAGGGGCTGTCGCACGAGGCCGCCAACAGGGCGGCGAGTCGATTCATGCACGTGGCGTTCGGCGTCGACACGTCGAAGGCGCGGCCCGCCTCCAGTCGAGCATGAAGTACGCCATCCAGCGCGGCATGGAGAAGGCCTTCGACGCGCGGCGCCCAGACGAGCCCCAAGGCCACGCGCCGAAGCTGACCGACCAACTGCCCAGGGACGTGCCCGCACTGGAGCCGGGCGACTGGAAATACTCGGACGTTCTCGGCGCTTGGATCGGGTGGGACCTCTCGCCGAAAAAGAACGCGGCGCTCTACCAAGCACGCGCAGGATAACTGATGAGCGACAGAGCAATCGAATCCATCTGCCTCGCCGTCATCTGCGTGGCGTGGCTCGTCACTGCGGCGTGGTCGAAGCGCTGGCCGTTCGGAGACTCTTGAATATGTTCGGCATGACCCTGTCCCAGTGGTGGAGCCACACCATCGGCCGCCCCCGCAAGGGCGCCGCGCCCAAGAAAACCCGCGCCGCGACGCCGGGCCGCACGCCGGTCAAGTGGGTGCTCCTGCCCGATCGGCTGACGTGCTCGGCCTTGACCAAGAGCGAGGCGCGGGCCGATTTCAAGAAGCGACTCGGATTGTCCGATCGCTTGCCGGTGGGGAAGATGGTCGTCAGGGCCGGCAAGAGCGAGATGGCCGCGTAGAATGGATATCGCAGAATTGTGATAGGGGAGTCGAGTATGGGATCGATCCGGCTTGCGCAAGAAACCAAGAACAAGATCGTCGGAGAATTAACCCGGGCGGTTCGCGCGGGCAACGTCATGCTATTGCCGCAACCGGAGCGGCGCGGCTTGATCGTCCGCTGTCCCGAAGGCGAGACGACGTACGGCGGCTGGAAATGGAGCAACATCGAACTCGCGCAGTACATAGCCGATTCGTACAACGACGGCCGGGAAGTGATCATGCCGAGCGACACGGACGAGCACGGCAACCGGCTCTGGGAGATCGTCGATCCGAACGTGCAGCCGTCGGTGCTGATTCGGCTCAAGCGCGGCTGTTACATCGACACCGCGCGCGTCGTGAGCGTTTGCGCGACGGACAACTTCGTCGAAGTCGCATTGGCGTGGGACAACGGCGAGCGCGTCTACGAGTCCATTGAAACGGCGAGCGCCGAAGCCGCGGTGGCGCTCGCGGACGAAATCGCCATGAACGTCAACAGGGCGCGGTTCCCGGTGCGCGCCGCGACGGTGCCGGACCAGCCAAATCAACCTCCCAAACACCTCGCGGACGAGATGTTCGCCGAGACGCCCGAGTCGACGCTCAGTCTGCACGAAGTTCTGGGCTATGGGAAATATGGGAGCGCCCTCACCGACCCCGACGAACACGTCGACCACGAGCACGACATCGGCGGCGAGGGGAGAATCACGGAACCGCCCGCGCAGCAGCAGCAGCCGATGCAGCGTCTGCGCAAGTACGCGGCGGTCGCCACCATTACCGACCCGACGCGCAAATGCACCTGTCCCGCTTCAGACATGCTCGCTGAAGGTTGGCGCTGCGCGTGCGGGGCCGCGGAGAATGGGGCCTGACAGATGAGCCGCATCTACGAGAGCCGTTGGTATTCACTGAGCCTTGCCTTGCTGCAGTTGGGCGCGGGGATTTCCGGCTTATTGAGCGAGCCGCAACGGACGTTTTACGGCGGCGCAATGCTCTTTTTCTGTGGAGTGAACTGCGTCTATTTTCTGGCGCACCCCGACTTAGTTCGGAAAACGTTTTGAAGACGATGAAGCAGCAACGTGACGCATTGATGTGGTTCCAGGCCGGAAGTTGTTCGACGTTGGCCGCCATAGATTTGGTCAGCGAAGATTACGTCGGCTTCTGGTTTTTCGCCGCCCTGGCCGTCTGGTATATCGCCATTGATTTTTTGATTCGCCCATCTGCGCTGCCGCTGGAAGCCGGCGATTGAACCAAAGGAGCACGGATGCGCACCGCCGGATACTTCGCCCTCCTCTTTGTCCTGATCATGTGGCTGACCTACCACGTTCTCCAGCGCGTGGACGAGTTCTTCCAGTTGGTTTCGCAATGACCAGACCATACGCCGTCCTGCCCGTCTCAGCGCCGACCTACGACGAGTTACGGGAGAAGCTCGATAAGGCCGGCTACTCGCACCAGTTCATCCAGCGCGAAGACTGCGAAGTGATCGGCCTGAACGGCATCGCGATCAAGGCGAAGCACGAGCCCGCGGTGAAGGCGTTCGGGTCGATCTATTGCGGAGACTGCAACTACATCCTCGCTTTGGAAGACGGGCCGGTGCCGGAGAAGTGCCCCCACTGCGGAGCCGCGCCGCAGCAGGCGGCGTAGTAGCCGTTACTCTCGCCCGTCATGCCAGACACCTTCACCGAACAGATCGAAACCGTCTCCGAGCACAAACAGGCCGCCGACGAACTGGCCGCGCGAGTCATCCGCAGGGCCGAAGCGGCGGGCCTCGCGGTGTCGTCCGAAGTGAGGCGCGAGGCCGTCGCCCTGATGCGCCGCCTGGTGCGCTCGAAACTCGTCCCCGCCCGGCTGCTCTCGGAGTTCCTCGACTCGTTCAAGGCGATCCTGCGCAAGTACGAGCCGGTCCTCGCGAGGGTCATCAGCGATTCCCAGATAGCCGGGTTCCTGGAAGGGGGACACGGGGTCGTCAGGAAGATCCCGGAACTCGCCGAATCGCCCCTCGACCGATCGATGGAGAGCATATTCGGGTTGAAACCGCCGCCGCCCGACTGGTCGAAACTCGGCTACGGCGAGGGGGACGCGGAGCCGATCTTGAAGTTCCCGATCATCCAGGAAGCCGCCACGGACCTCGCGAGGCGGGGAATCCTCACGCCGGAGTACTTCGAGACGCAGGCCGGACAGGCGCGGCTGGAAGGGCTGACGCTGGCGCGGGTCGGGTCGCTCGACGCGCTGGAGAAGATGCGCGATGCGCTCATCGACGCCGTGGTGGACGGGGACACGCTCGGAATGTTCAGGGCGAAGGCGAAGGAGGCGTTCGACAAGAGCAGGCTCTCGCCGACGCGGCAGGAGATGCTGTTCCGCAACCACGTGATGAACGCCTACGCGCGGGGCCAACGGGCCGTGGTCGAGCAGCCGTTAATCCGTTCGATTGCGATGTGGGCCTGGAGAACGGAGATTGACGATAGCCGACTCACGGACCTTTGCCGCGTGTTGTCGCGCAGCGGCCTTGAAAATATGCGCGGACAACGAACGAGCATCTACTTTGTTGAGGACGAGATGTGGCGGCGAGTTGCTGCACCGTCGCATGCGGGCTGTCGATGCGGCGCAATTTTCCTCACAACGAAGCGCGCCGCCGAGAAGGGCGTCGCCGTAGCCAAGAAGTGGCACGAGACGGGTGTGCGGCCGCCCGACGAGGAGCTGTTCGTGCCGTTCCCGGACCTCTCGGACGTGCCCCTGAAGGAGCGGGAGGCGTTCGGGTCGTGGCAGTCGCCGTGGGCGATGGCGGCGTGAGTTTTGACAGGCCCGTTGCGATTCGTTACGTTCTCCGCATGGACTTCAGCACCTTCTTTTTCGGCGGCACGGTCATCGGCATCCTCGCCTCGCTCTGGGGCTACATCAAGATCGGTTTCTGGAGGTTGGTCAACCTCTTGATCGTGCGCATCCGGTTGCAGGACCAGGCGGGCAGCGCGGTCGCATACTATTGCTGGTCGAACTTCAAGCACTCCCCGCTCGGCGAGAAGCAATACGACGCCTTCATCGCGTTCGTGCAGCCGACGGGGCGCAACCAGGTGGTGGGCTACGAAGAGGCGGGCCGGGACTTCCTCATTTTCTGGCACGGCTGGTGTCCGCTCGTCCTGTTCATGGATTACCCGCCCGGCAATAATGGCGGCATGAACCCATGCGCCGCGCTCACCGCCATTTTCCTGCGCGGCATGTTCGACGCCGATGCGCTCGTCGTCGAGGCGATCGACCGGTGGAACGCTCGGCAGCACACCGGCGACAACAAGGGACGCGGGCGCTTCACGATCAACCGGCTGTTCGGTCACGGACCTGGTCTCGCGAAGAGGATGCGAGGCAACGAACGGGACGAACCGAAAGCCGTTACTTCGCTCAACAGGGAAGAGATCCCGCCGAACCGCCGCTACCTCAAGTGGCGTTTGGACCAGCTCGGCACCAGCCCCGGCGACGTGGACCCGTTCTCGATCCTCGCCTTGCCCGAGAACGCCCTCGACGTCGTGGAGAAGGTCCGCCGCTGGGTCAAGTCGGAAGAGTGGTACAAGGACAAGCGCATTCCCTGGCGCATGGGCCTGTTGTTCTACGGCGTTCCTGGCACGGGCAAGTCCAGCGTGGCGCGGGCGCTCGGCCAGCACTTCGACCTGCCGATCAACATCTTCGACCTCTCCACGTTCGGCAACGAGGATTTCTCGACGGAATGGACGCGCGTCTTGTCGAACACGCCCTGCATCATGCTCATCGAGGACATCGACGCCGTGTTCAACGGCCGCGCGAACCGGCTCGGCGACGGCGAGGGCGGCTTGACGTTCGACTGTTTCCTTAACTGCCTGTCCGGGGTCAAGGAAGCCAACGGCGTGCTCGTGATCATCACGACCAACCACCCGGAAGTGCTGGATGAAGCATTGGGCAAGCCCGATCGGTCCAGGGGCGAGACGAGCACGCGGCCGGGCCGGATCGACTACACGCTCGAACTGGGGCCGCTGGACGAAGCGTGTCGCCAGCGCATCGCGGACCGCATCTTGGCGGACTGCCCGGAACACATCCCGACCATCGTCGACGAGGGAGACGGCGACACCGGGGCGCAGTTTCAGAATCGGTGCGAGCAAGTCGCGCTGGCGGAGTATTGGAGCCGGCAGGACGCGCGGCAGGAACGGCAATGCGCCGTGCCCGTCGAGGTTTGATCCCAGCCCTTTTTTGACACCCCGCCCCCTCTTCCGTTAGTTTCCATCTTCTCTCAGAGCCCCCCGGACTGGAAGCCGGCCCCCAGTCCGGAGCGACACGCGTGCAGAACCACGTCCTGCAGTCCCACCTGAACATCGTCAAGATGCTCGAACACATCCTCTCGGAAGGGCGCGTCGTCATCCTCGGCAAGGTGGACGGCGACTACTCGGGCGGCTGCACCGGGAGGCGGCCGAGCACCTCGCCCACGCTGGAAGGGTGCGTCGAATTGCTGACGGGCAACCCCCGGAAAAAGATCTGCATCCGCGAGGACTGCCCCACCGCCGGCGTCGCGAAACCGCTCGACTGCTTCACGACCGATTTTGACTCGCGCGACGGGCACTCCAGCGTCTGCAAGCTCTGCGAGTCGGGACGAGTCGGGCGGCACGCGCGCCGCAGGAAGATCGCGGCGTTCTTGACGGGCGGGGCCAAGCAGCTGCCGGACATCGCCTCGGCCACGCGCATGGCGGACCGCGAGGTCGACGTGCTCATGCGGCACAAGTGGTTCGAGTTCGCGAACGGGGTTTACCAACTGACTCAGGCCGGCACGCGCGCCGCCTCCAGGGGCGAGCCGGAAGAACCGACCGAGGAGAAAGGCTGACCATGCAAGACCACCTGCGCGAGATTTTCGGCAAGCGAGTGAATTTGAAAGACCCGGCCGCCGTGGCGCACGAGCAACTGTTGTTCCAGATCAACCGGGAGCTGGACCACGCGAACATGCGCGAGGCGGTGCAGAACTACTGCGACATCGCGGTGGTGAACTTGCCAGACCCTACGACTTACCGCGGGCCATGAGGACGAGTTTTTCGAGGCAGGCCTTGGCGTCGAGGGAGAAGTCGATCCACATGTGGGCCAGTGAACCGACGATGTCGGCATTGAGCATCTCGTCGGCCTCGTCGCAGGAGCGGGCCTTGTCGGCGAGCTGGACGGTGAACGAAGCGACGCGCGGGTGAGCGTTGACGGTTCCGGGCATGACGGCGACGGAGCAGCACCAGGCGAAGAATTCGAGGCGCTTGGCGGGCGAGAGGTGTTTCAGGAGGCGGACGATCTCGTAGCGGTCGTCGCGGTTGTCGTAGTTCTTGATCTGCGCGGGATTCGACTTGGCGCGGGGAGTAGCGCCCAGGAGGGCGGAGCGGGACTGGGGCAGGGGAGGTCCGTGTTGAGGCATGACGGGCGACGCTAACCAGTACGGCGACGCATCGGGAAGAGCGAGGGGCCATGTTCACGGCAAATCTCCACGACGGGGCGACGACGATCCCGCTGTACCACGCCAAGACGGAACTCGACAACCTGGTGCGGCTCGAAAAGCCGATCCCGGCGGAATTCTACAACGCCAACAGCATCCGGGTTCCCAGTGGAGAAGAGCCGGCGCGCGCATGGGTGTTGTGCCGGCGGGAAGATTTGGACTCGCTCAATCTGAACGCGCTCCAGAAGCTGACGTTCACTTACACCGACGAGAAGACGCACGTTGTCGAGACCCGGGAGTTCAAGGCGCTGGTGATTTGCAAGGAGCCGCTCTGCCTCACGCCGTCCAACACGGCCAGCGACCCGGACGCGGCTTATCTCGTCGAGTTGGCCGATTCGAGATGGCGGGTGCACAACCCGCACTTCTCGGTGCCGATCAACAAGCTCTACAACGTCAGCTCCAACGTTGCGGGGAGCGCCCCGACCGACTTCCTCACGTCGTCGATGCGCTCGGCGGCCATCACCGGCGCGACGAACGCCACGCCGATCGTCGTCACGTCGAACGGGCACCGGCTGTCCACGGGGGACACGGTCATCGTCGAGGGCGTCGAGGGCAACACCGCGGCCAACGGGACGTGGGAAATCACGGTCGTCAACGACGACACGTTCTCGCTCGACACGTCCGTGGGCAGCGGTTCCTACACGACCGGCGGCACCTGGTATTCCCGCTGGACCTGGGACGAGATGGTCGGCAGCATCTGGGGCCACATGAGCACCCAGATCGGAACCTACGATGAGTTGCCCATCGAGCCGGACGGCTACCCGACGGGGTGGATATTCCAGGGCAAGTCGGCCTGGAAGGCGCTCTGCGAGGTGCTGCGCCGGATCGGCTGCACGGTCAAGCCGGACCTCTCCCAGGACGCGGGGAGCCAATTCACGATCGTGCAGGTCGGGGACGAAGACGCGACGCTCGACGCGGCGCTCGACGCGGCCGACGCGGAGAACCGCAAGGTCCACGACTGCGACTACCAGACGATCGTGCGGGGCAAGGTGCCCTACGGCGTGCGCGTGCACTTCCACAAGCAGCACGAGGAACCGACCGCCATACCGCCGTGGCTGGAGAACTTGGCGCCCTACACGGTGGACAAGGTCGGTCCGGACGCCGGGGCCGGCGCGGAGAGCGGCATCTACCACCCGCTCTGGGACGACATGCCCGCCATCTACGACGACACGGAGACGCTGACGAACTCTTCGGCGCTCAACGACCGGGCGCAGGAACGGGCCGACGACTACTACCGGATGCTCAGGGAAGAGGGGGGCGGCCGCTACGTGCGGCGCTATGCGGGATTGCTCGACCTCGTGCCGGGATCGACGGTGGACTACGTCTGGTGGTCGGCGGATTCGAGCAACGGGATCTTCACGGACGTGCTGCGGCAGCCGCCGCCGCCGAGCTTGAAGGATGACTACGCGGACGGGGGGACGGTGCAGGATCTGGTGAGGTTGGGGTTTCCGGCGACGGTGATTGAATGGAGCGAGACCACGCCCGGCATTCTCACGACCGGCTACCAAGTAGGCGTCGGCTGGAAGGTCACGACGCACGGCGATAGTGTTGTCCCGGATGATACTGGCGGTAACGGCGCATGGGTTGTCACGGGCCGCGGCGTTGATGATGTCGTCTCAAATTGGCACGCGGGCATTCAAGAGTGCTTTGTGGCTTCGTACGCGCCATTCGGCGGGCTGCGAGCCGTCGTCTGGGGCGGATTAGGCGGGACTGTGGATTTGTGCCTCTCCACACAACTGCCGAGAAAAACCACGCAGGCCGACTGTATCGTTAGCATCACTCAACCAGACCGTCTTGGCTCGTTGCGCCCTGTCGATTTTGTTTTCGTGGCTCCGAGCGGCGCTGGCGGCGCAACAACAACCGATGCCACCGGCGTCCCGGTTGCTGTTCCGTTTACCGAACAGTTTGAGGTAGACGACACATCAGATTTCACCACTGATGACATAGTGATAATTACTTACGAGAGCTTCGCGGAAGAATTGATCCACATGTACGGGACCGTCGCGACCATCGTTGATGGCACTCACGTGGACATAATCATAGACTCGGTGCAGCGTGGCACGGCTGGCGCTGACATCCCCGCAGGGGCAGTTATTCAGATCGTTGATTACTTACAAGGAATGTCGATGTTCGCCTATTACACCGAGGACGACGGCGATTGGGACGGCGACCCGCCGGAGACGCAACAGCAATTCAATGAACGAATCCGCGCGGCGGTCGCGGGGCTTTTGGGGACACCGATCCCATGAGGCTATTGCTTCTCAACCGTGATCGTGTCCGGCCAATGAGAAATATTCGCGCCCGGCTGCAACTTCATCACGAATGGAGTCATGAAATTCCAAGTGCCTTGCGGTGCTGTGTAATGAGCATTGCCGACCGGATTCTCGATAGGACGCTGCGGATCAAATGTGTTCGTGTGCATGAAGAAACGGAAGTGCCACACGTTCGCTGCGTCGCGGTGAAAATCGGTGTAGTCGAAAATAGTGCCAGCGCCCTTCGGAACGGCTGGCGGCGGCGTGAGATTGCCGGCACCGACGTAGAAGGTCAATTGCTGACCGACTTGCCCGCCATCCCAGACCATGCACTTGTGGATAACGCCCGTCGTGGTTGGCGGTTGGCCGATGGCGGCAATGGAGAAGAAAAGGCAGGACATGAAAACGAACGCGATTTTTCGCATGACGTAACTCCAGTTAAAAACTCCCAAACACCCGTTCAATTTCTTTCCGCTTCGGATGATCTGATGGAAGCACAGTCAACACAAAAGAGCCGTTTACTTGCACGCGAACCCTCAATAAGCCGTGGTCCTTGAACCCCTGGCTGCTTAGAGTTCGAAGCTCCGCAGCCTCGACACGGTCACTGGCGTCGAGTTTCGTGACCATGATTGACCCCTTCGGCTCGGTCCGAAAAGACCGCGTCGCGCCGAGGCCAAGATTCAACGGCTGGAACTCGAATTCCTTCACCTTGATTCCGTTCGCGTCAAAATGACGCACAAGATCATCGAAGCTCTTGTTGTTATTGCCGACCGCGAGATGCTGAACTGCTGCGACGGGATCGGTGCGGCCCGTGTTCCACATATACCCGCCGAAGCAAGCCAGTGGGCACGCGCACATGGCGAGCGTTACCGCCGCTCCTCCGCCCATCAAAAGTAGCTTTCGTAGAGACGAAGACATACCGACATGACGCCCTTTCTTAGAACGGCTCTGCCGCCATCCCCGGTTCTAAGGTCGGTTCGGCGGCACAGCCAAAGAACGCTGTGTATACCTACCCAATTGTGGGGCACTCCGGGCCAGAAATCAATCCCCAATCCGAGGATTTATGGCGATTGCTCCCGGCCGCATCGTGAAAAGCGTTGGGCCGTCGCCGACGGCGAGTCAAGCGACGACCCAGGCAGTTCAACCGCGAACATCATACCACGGATTACCATTGCTGCGTCGAGTTGATCAAATCCGTTGACGCTTGGATCAGTGTGCCGTAGGTCATCGCCAGCTTACGATCCCAGGAGTGTGTTTTATGCGACGCTGAATCATGGCCAAAATCGCCTCTCCATCCTTCGTTAAGACATAGCCAGCACCGTTGCATTTGTCGCAATAGTGCCATTCGCCGTTGGGCTGATACGGATCACCGTCGCCGTTACATTCGTCACAGAGAATTTCAAGAATCGGCAGCGCTTGCGCCGGTGCAATTGATCGATCTTCACTTTCAATCATGAGGACACCTTATGTCTCAAGAGCCACCACGCAGGCCATCGGCCGACGAACCAGAGCAGCACAAACCCGGCCCACACGAAAAACTCCACTCGCTCTACCCGCTCACGTTTGAGCAAGCCGTGGAGCGCGCATTGCAGTATAAGCCCGCCAAGGAAAAGACGCAACCACGGCCGCGCGACCGGAAGCCGAAGAAGTGACTAGCTCGAGCGGCCAGCGTTTGATGGTGCCGCCGGACACCGCGTCGGCGAAATCCAACGCCACGATCCTGGCAAAACTGATGGATTCGACTCCTTGGCTGTGCGAGTGTCGCACAGCGGTCAACGTGGCTTGACAAGGTCGGCCACCGCTCTAAGTCGTTGCAGAAGCAATACGGCCTGCGTATTGGAATTGTCCAACTCGCCAACATCCGCGAAATGATCCGGCTTTGCTACGCAATTCCAACTTGCGACGCAATTGGGTAGGGGTGCTACGTAATTGAGGACGCCGCCTTTGACGGGCAAGGTATTTAGTTTATCATCAGCCGATGGTCGAATCAAAGAAACGACTTGAAGATCAGCACGACGCCCTCCACAAACTTCACGAGTTCTTGGAGAAATGGAAGAACCGCCTTACCATTGACAATTTGAGGCTGCACGAACGCTACGTCAAATGTGAAATTGAGGTTCTCGTAAAAATCGGCACTCGGACGACCGTCGAACCACTCGATTTCAAGAATTTCGTCGCCGTCCTGAAGTTCGCTGAAGCGGCTGTTGACTTTCGCGGGCGGCGTGTCAGTAGGTCTGCCGTACCAAACATAGGCGACCTTACCAACCTTGAAGGAGACTCGGGGCGCGCGGCCACTGGCACGAAGTTTGAGATTTCTGAACCCGAATACGGTGACAAACAAGAGGCGGTGCTTGTTGATGTTGTCGAGCTTGCAGAGAAACGCGAGCGTTTTGTCCCCACTCACGTACGGCTGGAGCGCGCGGATCATGTGTTCCGCGCGCGGCGCGACTCCCTTTATTTTTCCAGAGAATTCGGCTTCCTTTTTGGGCGCAGTCTCGAAACAAGGGAAATAGAGGCGGCCCCCGTCTCCAACCAAATTGCCGTTGGCGTCGACCAACTGGTAGATGAGGTGATCGAGGGCGCTCCTCAAGTGGTGAATCGCCTCTCCGATGATCACAGCAACCATGGCGGAGATTTGCTCGCGAATCTTGAACCGAAAGACATCCGTCTGCGCGTGTTGATCGCGCACGATACGATACGAGTCGGATTTGCGAAAGGACTCGATTCGCCCTTCGAGGTCCGCGATGTGTTGTTTGGCCCGTTCGATTTTTAGCACGATCCCTGACAGTCTTGCGGACATGCACATCTCCAAATATCGCTACTTCTTCGTCCCATCCGGATTCCGCTCAAACTTCTTCGGCCTGTCCCAGTTCGCGCTCTTGCACTTCGGACACACGCGCGGCTTCTCGTCGTCGCGCGGCAGCCACTCGTGACCGCACCGGCACCGGCACCCAACCAGCGGCACCATGCCGATGACCTTCTCCGCAGCTTTCACTTTCGCCGCCATGATATGCTCCTCCAAAAAAAGAAATCCAAAATATCTACTAGAAATATACACCACGAGTATTGACAAGTCAATGCCATCGTCTATACTAATGGTATACAACAATGGGGGCCAGCAGGGAGATAAAGATGGACGCCAGGGAGCAACGGGGAATCATCATCGCGGCAATGGTCAAGCTGAATCGAACCAAAGAGGGCTGGCTTGTCCCATCGCAGACGTGCGCCAAGGTCTACACCGTCGATCCGGTCGCGGGCAAATGCACCTGTCCCGATCATCAGGAAGCGGGCTACAAGTGCAAACACCTCTACGCGGTCGAGATCACGATCAAGCGCGAAGTGAGCGCCGACGGCAAGACGATCACGGAAACCCAGTCCATCACGTTCACCGAAGAGCGCAAGTACACTCAGAACTGGGAAGCGTACAACGAGGCCCAGCGCGTCGAGAAGAGCCGCTTCCAGGTTCTCCTGCACGAACTCTGCAAGGGCGTCCAGGAGCCGCCGGCCAGCGCTGGCAAGCGCGGCCCGAAACCGCACACGTACCGGGACTCGATCTTCGCGATGACGTTCAAGGTCTACTGCGGATTCAGCACGCGGCGCTCGTCAACGGACTTCGCGGAAGCCCACGAGAAGGGATTCACGTCGCGCCTGATTCCGGGCATGAAGGTCTGCCAGTTCCACGAGAACCCGGCGTTCACGCCGATCCTGCAAGCGCTCATCGCGCAGAGCGCGCTGCCGCTCCGAGCCGTCGAGTCGCAATTCGCAATCGACAGCAGCGGGTTTTCCGGGTGCCGGTTCGACAGGTGGTTTGAGGAAAAACACGGCGGCGAGAAAGTGCATCGCGCCGAACACACATGGGTCAAGGCGCACGTCGCGTGCGGCACGAAGACGCAAATCGTCACGGCTGCGGTTGTGCTGGAAAAGAACTCGGCAGACTGCCCGCAATTCTCCGGGTTGAGCAAGGCGACGGCGCAGGGATTCAGGATCGGCGAAATGAGCGCAGATAAAGCCTACCTGTCCGGCGAAAACGTTGATGCTATTTTCGGGCTTGGCGGCGTGCCGTTCATCGCGCCGAAGACGAACACGACAGGCGGCATCGGCGGGTTGTTCGAGAAGATGTTCCATTACTTCCAGTATCGCCGCGAAGAATTCATGCAGCACTACCACCGAAGGTCGAACATCGAATCTTGCTTCTCGATGCTGAAGAGGAAGTTCGGCGATAGCTGCCGGTCGAAGTGCGACACGGCCATGAAAAACGAGGTCCTGAGCAAGCTGCTGGCGCACAACTTGTGCGTGCTGATTCAGGAGCAGCACGAGTTGGGGATTGATCCGGTGTTCTGGCAGGAAGACAAGACGGTGGCGGCGTTGCCGATGAAGGCATGAAAAGCGATGGGCCGTCGCCGACGGTGAGTCAAGCGACGGCCCAGGCCGTTTTACCACCGGCATCATACCACGGATTGCCATTCTTGCCAATCAACCATCGCGTCAATCACGCATTGGTCGAGGTCGCCTGCATCTTCCAGGAACGCGAGGAATGCCTCGCGGCCACGTCGTCTTGGCGCTGGCAAACGACGCCATTCGTCCTGCAATCGTGCCACCACATCGGGCCTGCCAAACTCAACAAGCATGTCGGATTCTGCCCATCCCTTGGCATCGCGCGATTTGACGCACTGCGTCTGATTGTGCTCCATTGGAGCGGTCCTCACAGGGACATGGGGCGCGCGGGGAAGCTGGTAGGCATAACCCGTTGCGCCCCGATTGCTTCTCCAAGCGGGGGAAGTGCGCAGCCGATGCGCAGCGTTAAACACGCAAGGTTGGGGCGATTGTAATCAGTGGGATTGTCGCGGATTTGCGAAAGGTGTTCGGTAAAACGGCCTAGCGCTCGTCAAAGGACGCTCCCTGTTCCATTCTCGATTATAGAGCTAAAATGGCGGCATTCAAGGCTGCTACGCATTAACCCGGCCTGCTACGCAATTCGGTCGAAAATGGGGAATGCGTAGCAAAGCCAAATGATCCCGGCTTTGCTACGCATTCGCGTTTTGCTACGCATTCGGAATGCGTAGCAGGCGGTTGTTACGCAATTGATCTTGTAAAAAATCGAGATAAATATCATTCTGTAGGCAAACCACGGAGGGTTTGCCCA
>Ga0208185_1000049_pt1 | contig 73819 bp, 65 predicted proteins | sample EasRivMeERMLT700_FD_187532 | JGI IMG/M metagenome (GOLD analysis project Ga0208185, IMG submission 187532) | Soil microbial communities from meander-bound floodplain in the East River, Colorado, USA - East River MetaG ERMLT700 (SPAdes) (version 2) | ecosystem: Environmental > Terrestrial > Soil... | reverse complement strand
GAGCATGACCGCCGCGAACATCACGCTGTAGGCGCCGACGGATACGCCCAGGCCGCTTACCAGCGTGAAAGCCGAGTTCGACACCCAGGCGAGAATGCCGATCTGCGCGCACAGGATGAGGAGGAACGGCGCCACGAAGCGCCGCTCGCCGAGGACCGTCCGGAAGGTGCGCGCGATGTCCGCCGGGTGCGCCGAGCGCCGCTCGCTGGGCACGGTTTCACGCAGGCCGGCGCCGGTCGCGGCGATGAGGAGCGCCGCGGCGAGCGCCAGGCACCAGAACACCGCCTGCCAGCCGCCGCTGACGACGAGCAGCGCGCCGCCGAGCGGCGCCGCGATCGGCACGATGCTGAAGACGATGGTGATGCTGGCGAGGAGCCGCGCGGCCTGCTCGTGCGCGTAGAGATCGCGCACGATCGAGCGCACGATGACCGCGCCGCTCGACGTCGCCAGCCCCTGGACCAGCCGCGCCGCGGTCACCGCGCCGATCGAGTCCATCGCCGCCGCGGCGACCGAAGACACGAGCAGCAGGCCGAGTCCCGCGAGCAGCACCGGCTTGCGGCCAAAGCGGTCCGACAGCGGGCCCCACAGGAGCTGCCCCATGGCGAGGCCGAGGAAGTACGTGGTGAGCGTGAGCTGCGCGGCGGCGACGTCCGCAGCGAGCGCTTGCGCGAGCACCGGCAGCGCGGGAAGGAAGAGATCCGTGCCGAGCGCGGGCAGCGCCATGAGCACGCCCAGCAGCACGGTGAGTCGGAGGGAAGTTTCCTGCTTGTTCAAGTTAGGATGCGGATTGTAAATGCAGGTCACGCTCGCCAACTGGCGCACCGCGCCGTTCAACCGCTGGGCATTCCATCACGTGCGCGAGCTCGTGCCGTCGGCCGATATTCCGAACGATCCCGCGCGCGTGCGCCGGCTCGAGCCGCAGGCAGTCGAGCTGCCCCCGGACTTCGAGGCATTCCTGGGCGAGACCGATACCGATGGCGTCGCAATCCTGCATCGCGGCCGGCTGCTCTTCGAGCGCTACGCCAACGGCATGACCGACGAGACGCCGCACATCCTCATGTCGGTGTCGAAATCGATGCTGGGCCTGCTCCTGCATGAGCTGGAGATCGACGCCGAGCGCCAGGTCGTCGACCTCGCTCCCGAATTGCGCGACACCGCTTACCGCGGCGCGACCATCCGTCACCTTCTCGACATGCGCGCCGGCATCGCCTGGGACGAGAACTACCTCGCCATTTCCGGCCCGATCATCGAATACCGGAAGGCGAGCGGCTGGAATCCATCGGGGCCGGGCGAGACTCCCTCCGATCTGGGGTCATTCTTCAGGCACCTGAAAGAGACCGACGGTCCCCACGGCGGCCGTTTCCATTATGTATCGCCGAACAGCGACCTGCTCGGTTCGCTCGTGGAGCGCGCCACCGGACGGCGCTACGCAGAGCTGATGAGCGAGCGGATCTGGAAAAAGGCCGGCGCCGAGCGCAGCGCCTACATCACGGTCGACCGGCTGGGCGCGCCGCGGGCAGCCGGCGGCATGTGCGCCACGCTGCGCGACCTCGCGCGGGTGGGGCAGTGGCTCATCGAGGAGAAGCCGGATTTCCTGGAGAGCCTTCGACAAGGCGACGCGGGCGCGTGGGCAGCCGGGGATCTGGTCCAGTACTTCCCCGGGTCGCCGATGCGTTACCGCAGCCAGTGGTACGTGCTGGACGCAAATAGGGATGAAAGGGCAGCACCCCTGGCGTTCGGCTTCGGCATCCATGGGCAGAACCTGTTTGTCGACGCGGCCAATGAAATCGTCATCGCCAAGTTCTCTTCGCAGGCGGCGCCGCTCGATGCCGCGCGCATCTCGCTCACGATGCGCGCGGTGTCGCGGTTGAGGAACTTCCTTGCCTGAGCGCTGGCAATTCTGGATCGACCGCGGCGGCACGTTTACGGACGTCGTGGCGCGCCGGCCCGACGGCGCCCTGGTCACGCACAAGCTGCTCTCGGAGAACCCCGGGCGCTACGACGATGCCGCGATCGCCGGTATCCGGGAGATTCTCTCGGTGGGGGCTGGAGAGGCCATCCCGGTCGATCTGATCGATGCGGTCAAGATGGGCACCACGGTGGCGACCAACGCGCTGCTCGAGCGCAAGGGCGAGAGGACGGTGCTGTTCATCACGCGCGGATTCCGCGACGCGCTGCGCATCGCCTACCAGAACCGCCCGCGCATTTTCGACCGCCACATCGTGCTGCCGGAAATGCTCTACTCCAGGGTCGTCGAGGTCGAGGAACGGGTGGCCGCGCGGGGCGAGGTGGTGTGGCCCTTGAATGAAAGCGATACCCGCGACAAGTTGGTTCAAGCCTACGGCGAGGGCTATCGCTCGATCGCCATCGTGTTCATGCACGGCTACCGCTTTCCCGAGCACGAGCGCAGGACGGCCGAGGCTGCGAAAGCCGCCGGCTTCACCCAGATCTCGGTCTCCCATCTCGTCAGCCCGCTGATGAAGCTCGTCGGGCGCGGCGACACCACGGTGGTCGACGCGTATCTCTCGCCGATCCTGCGCCGGTACGTCGAGCAGGTCGCCGCCGAGCTGCGCGGCGTGCGGCTGCTCTTCATGCAGTCGAACGGCGGCCTCGCCGACGCGCGGCGCTTCCAGGGGAAGGACGCGATCTTTTCCGGCCCCGCGGGCGGCATCGTCGGCGCGGTGCGCGCCTCGGCAGCGGCGGGGTTCGACCGCATCATCGGCTTCGACATGGGCGGCACCTCGACCGACGTGTCGCACTACGCGGGGGAGTTCGAGCGCGAGTTCGAGACGCGCGTCGCCGGCGTGCGCATGCGCGCGCCGATGATGAGCATCCACACCGTCGCGGCGGGCGGCGGCTCGATCCTGCACTTCGACGGCGCGCGCTATCGCGTCGGCCCGGATTCCGCCGGCGCGAACCCGGGGCCCGCCTGCTACCGGCGCAACGGGCCGCTCACCGTGACCGACGCCAACGTCATGCTGGGCAAGATCCAGCCCAAGTACTTTCCGCGGGTGTTCGGCATTGGGGGCAACGAGCCGTTGGACCCGGCCGTCGTGCGACAAGGGTTTCGAGACCTCGTCTCGAAAATCAAAGACGGCCGCAGCGCCGAGCAGGTCGCCGAAGGCTTCGTGCAGATCGCCGTCGGCAACATGGCGAACGCCATCAAGCACATCTCGGTGCAGCGCGGCCACGACGTCACGCGCTACACGCTGTGCTGCTTCGGCGGTGCCGCGGGCCAGCATGCCTGCCTGGTGGCCGACGCGCTGGCGATGACGCGCGTCTTCATCCACCCGCACGCCGGCGTGCTTTCCGCCTACGGCATGGGGCTCGCCGACCAGGTCGCGATGCGGAGCCGCGCAGTGGAGGCGCGGCTCGAAGGCTGCGACCTGGAGGAGATGGCGCAGGCGCTGGCGATCGAAGCGCGCAGCGAGCTCGTGACGCAGGGCATTTCGGCGGAAAAAATCTCGGTGAAGAGGCGAGCGCATCTGAAGTACGAGGGCACCGATACGGCGCTCTTGGTGGCGCTCGGCCCGGCGGCCGGCATGGCGCGCGAGTTCGAGGCCGCCTACCGCAAGCAGTTCTCCTTCCTGATGCCCGGCCGGCCGCTGATCGCCGAAGCGGTGTCGGTCGAAGCGTTTGCTTCAGGCGAAGAGATCCAGGAGCGGGCCGTGGCTGAAAAGGCCAAGGCAAACCCCGCGGAAATCGTCCGGATGTTTACCGGCGGGCGCTGGCACGATGCGCCGCTCCACCGGCGCGAGGACCTCGGCCCCGGCAACCGAATCGACGGGCCTGCGATCATCGCCGAGGCGAACGCCACCACCGTGGTCGAGCCCGAGTGGCGCGCTACGGTCACGGAACTGAATCACCTGATTCTCGAGAGAACGAAAGAAAAAGTGAGGGGCGCGGCAATCGGGACTGCGGTCGACCCGGTCATGCTCGAGGTATTCAACAACCTTTACATGTCGATCGCCGAGCAGATGGGCCTGCGCCTGCAGAACACCGCATACTCGGTGAACATCAAGGAGCGGCTCGATTTTTCCTGCGCCCTGTTCGACGCCGAAGGCAGCCTCATCGCCAACGCCCCGCACATGCCTGTGCACCTGGGGTCGATGGGCGAGTCGATCAAGACCGTGATTCGCCTGAATGCCGGGAAGATGAAGCCGGGCAACGTGTACGTGCTCAATGCCCCTTACAACGGCGGGACGCATCTTCCAGACGTAACGGTGATTACGCCCGTATTTGATTCAGGGGGAAAAGAGATCCTGTTCTACGTCGGATCGCGCGGGCATCACGCCGATATCGGCGGCATTACGCCCGGCTCGATGCCGCCGGGGTCCCGGGTGGTCGAGGAGGAGGGCGTGCTCATCGACAACTTTCTCCTCGTCGAGCAGGGGCGCTTTCGCGAGAAGGAGACGGTTGCGCTCCTCACTTCCGGCAAGCACCCGGTGCGCAACGTGCAGCAGAACATCGCCGACCTGCAGGCGCAGATCGCGGCCAACGAGAAGGGCGTGCAGGAGCTGCGCCGGATGGTCGAGCAGTTCGGGCTCGACGTGGTGCGCGCCTATATGCGCCACGTACAGGACAACGCGGAAGAATCGGTGCGCCGGGTGATCGGGGTGCTGAAGGATGGCGCGTTCGAGTACCCGCTCGATAACGGCGCCGTCATCAAAGTGGCAATCAAGATCGCAAGGGACCGCAGGGCCGCAAGGATTGATTTTTCTGGTACGTCAAGTCAACTGCCGAACAACTTCAACGCACCCGCGGCGGTATGCATGGCCGCGGTGCTCTACGTGTTCCGCACGCTGGTGGACGACGAGATCCCGCTCAACGCCGGCTGCCTCAAGCCGCTCGAGGTGGTGATCCCGGAGGGCTGCATGCTGCGGCCGCGCTATCCCGCCGCGGTGGTCGCCGGCAACGTCGAGACCTCGCAGTGCATCACCGATGCGCTCTACGGCGCGCTCGGGGTGCTCGCGGCTTCGCAGGGCACGATGAACAACTTCACCTTCGGCAACGAGCGCTACCAGTACTACGAGACCGTCGCCGGCGGCTCCGGCGCCGGGCCGGATTTCGACGGCGCCGACGTGGTGCAGACGCACATGACGAACTCGCGCCTGACCGATCCCGAGGTGCTGGAGTGGCGCTTTCCGGTGCGGCTCGAGAGCTTCGAGATCCGGCACGGCTCGGGCGGCGGCGGCCGCCGGCGCGGCGGGCACGGCGCGGTGCGGCGCGTGCGTTTCCTCGAGCCGATGACGGCGGCGATTCTGTCCGGGCACCGGCTGGTGCAGCCGCACGGCCTGGAAGGGGGAGAAGCCGGCGCCGCGGGGCGCAACTATGTGCTGCGGGCCGGCGGCGGGGTGAGCGAGCTCGGGCCCTTCGACCAGACCGAGATGGCCGCGGGCGACGTATTCGTGATCGAGTCCCCCGGCGGCGGCGGCTATGGCACTGTAAAATCGGGGAAAGAATGAAAGCTAGCGCCACATGAACGCGAGCGCGATCTACTCGAAGTCGGGGAAGGGAGTCCAGGAAGCTTCCGGCAAGACGAGCCACCTCCAGCGCTCCGATCGGGCGGTGCTGGCCGCCATCGACGGGCGCGCCACCCTCGCCGACGTGGCGCAGAAAGTCGGCAAGAGCTTCGATCCCGCCTTCGAGAAGGTGATCGAGTCGCTCGACAAGGGCGGTTTCATCCGCGAGGTGTCGGCGGGGGCGCCCGGGACGGCCGGATCTACCAGACCCCCCGCCGCGGGCGGCAAGCCTGCCGCCGCATCTGGCAAACCCGCCGGGCCGATGGACATGGGTTCGGATCTGGACTTCACTACCGCGCTGTCGATGCCGAGGGGGAAAGCCGCGCCGCCGCAGGCGCCGCCGAAAGCCACGCCGCCGCCTTCGCCTGCCGAGAAGGCCCAGGCTACGAAGTCGGCCCTGGAGCAAGAGGACGCCTTCGCCAAGGCGCGCGAGGAAGCCGAGCGCAAGAAGCAAGCCGACCGCGACCGCCTCAAGGCCGAGGCCGAGGCGAAGATGCGCGAGGAGACCGAGGCCAGGCTGCGCGCCGAGACCGCAGCGAGGCTCAAGGCCGAAGCCGAGGCCAAGGCGAAGGCGGAAGCCGACGCCAAGATCAGGGCCGCAAACGAGGCGGCCACCAAGGCGGCCGCAGAAGCCAAGGCAAAGGCCGAGGCCGAGGCGAAGAGGGCGCGCGAGGAAGCCGAACGCGCGCGCCGTGAAGCCGAGGAGAAGGCGGAGCGCGCCCGCAAGGAGGCCGAGGAAAAGGCGCACCGCGAGCAGGAGGAGCTCAGGCGCAAGCTCGAGGAGGAGCGCGGGGCGCGCGAAGAGGCCGAGCGCCGGACGAAAGAGGAGGCCAAGCGCCTCGAAGAAGAGCGCAGGAAGCTCGAGGAAGAGCGCAAGCGCCACGCCGAAGAGCGGCGCCGCGAAGACGAAGAGCGCACGTTGCGGCGCATCCAGGAAGAACGCGAGCGCGTCGACCGCAAGCGTGACGCGGCAGAGCGCAAGAAGCGCAAGGAGGAGCAGGAGGAAGTCGAGGAAGAAAAGAAACCCGCGCCGAAGCAGAAGGAGCCGGAGCCGGCGCCGCCGCCCGCGGCGGCCGCGGGCGGCAGCGGTTTTTCGGACACGCTGCTCGCCGATCTCGACTCGTTCACCACGCGCGACGACCAGGACCAGAAGGAGAAGGAAGAGGCGGCGCGCAAGGAGCAGGAAGCGGCCGCGGCGCGTGCGCGCGAGGCGGCGGCGCTCCGCGCGAAGGAGGAAGCCGAGCGGCAGGAGCGCGAGGCGAAGGCGCGGCGCAAGCAGGAGGAGTCCGAACGCAAGGCGCTGGACCAGGCCGAGCTGCGCGCGGCCGAGGAGCGCGAGAAGGAGCGCCTGCGCGAGGAGGAGGAAAAGCGCAGGCAGGAGGCCGAGGAGCGCGAGAAGAAGGCGAAGCAGGAGGAGCAGGCCGCGGCGCAGGCGACGCGCGGCACGGCGTTCGACGCCGGGCTGCGCGCCAAGCGCGAGCGCGATCTCATGGCGCGCGCGCCGAGAGCCGCCGCAGCGGCGAGGGCCGAAAGGAAGGGCTGGGGCAAGCCGATCGCGCTGACGCTGTTCCTGCTCCTGGTCGTCGCGCTCGGCGTCGCGCACGTGATGCCCATCGACACCTCGGAGTACGAGCGCGCGGCGAGCGATGCGCTTGGCCGTCCGGTCAGGATCGGCTCGGCGAGGCTGTGGCTCCTCACCGGGCTGCAGCTCAAGTTCAGCGAGATCAGCCTCGGCGAGGGTGTCCAGATGTCCGAGGTGCGCGCGTTTCCGGAGTTCGACGCCCTGACCGGACCGCGAAAGGCGTTCAGCCGGATCGAGGTCGACCGCATGAAGATCGAGCAGGACGCGGTGGGACAGGCGCTGTTCGCCAAGGTCAAGGCGGACAATTTCAGCGTCGGCCGGGTCGTGATGAAGAACGTCGAGCTCACCGGGCCGCTCGTCCTGCCCAAGGGGCTCGAGTTCGAGCTGGTCTACGACGGCGAGGGCATCGTGCGCGAGGCAGTCGTGCGCGGTCCCGAGGCCCTCGCCGCCAAGCTGGCGTTGAAGGGCTCGGCGATTGAGGTGGAGATGACCGCGTCGAGCTTCACGCTGCCGTTCGCCCCCGAGATCTCGCTCAGCAAGTTCTCGATGAAGGGCGCGGCGACGCCGCAGGGGCTCTCGGTGTCGGAATGGGACGGCGCGCTCCTGAACGGAACGGTATCGGGCACGGCGAACGTGCGCTGGGGCGAAAGCTGGACCGTCGAGGGCGTAGTGACCGCCCGCAATATCAATGCCGCCGTGTTCGCGCCGGCGCTGCTTTCCGACGGCAGGGCCGAAGGCAGCGGCAAGTTCTCGATGCGCGGGCAGCCGGGCAAGCTCGCCTCGACCGGCCGCCTCGACGGCAGCTTCACCGTGACCCGGGGCGTGCTCGGCAGCATCGATCTGTCGCGCGCGATCCAGACCGGCGGCAAGGTGGCGACCGGCCGCACCCAGTTCAACGAGATGAACGGCCAGGTGACCTATGACCGCGGCGCGGTCTCGCTGCGCAACATCACCATCGGCGCCGGCCAGCTCAACGCCGGCGCGAGCGCCGACATCGCGCAGAACGGCGCGCTCTCGGGCCGCATCGTCGCCGACGTCAGGGTCGCGCAGCAACGCCTGAGCGCGACGCTGAACCTCGGCGGCACACTGACGGAGCCCCAGGTCAGGAATTAGTACAAACCGCCCCGTGCAACGCCTTCTGCAGCTCCGAGGCCCGCGCGCGCTGTCGGAGTCCCGCCTCACCAAGCTGCTCGCGTCCCTGAAGAAACTCGACCCCGGCGTGCGCTCGGCTTCGGCCGAGAGCCGCTACTTCGTCGAGACCGCCGGCGAGCTCGGCGCGCCCGGGCAGCGCCTGCTCGAGCGCCTGCTCGACGACGGCTCGCCCCGGCCGCCGCCGGCCTCGGGCGCCCTCTACCTGGTGGTGCCGCGCCTCGGCACGATCTCGCCGTGGTCCTCGAAGGCGAGCGACATCGCGCGCAACTGCGGCCTTGCGCGGGTCAGGCGGATCGAGCGCGGCATTGCGTTCCATATAGAAGGGGCGAAAGCCGACCCATCGCCTCTATTGCACGACCGCATGACCCAGACGGTGCTGCGGTCCTTCGACGAGGCGGCGAAGCTCTTCGAGCACGTGCCGCCGCGGCCGCTGCAATATGTTTCCGATATCAAAAAGGCAAACCGCGATCTCGGCCTCGCCCTCAGCGAAGACGAGATCGAATACCTCGAGCGCGCCTATCGCGGCCTCGGGCGCGATCCCACCGACGTCGAGCTCACCATGTTCGCGCAGGCGAATTCCGAGCACTGCCGGCACAAGATCTTCAACGCCGACTGGATCATCGACGGCGAGCGCCAGCCGCAGTCGCTGTTTTCCATGATTCGCCACACGCACGCGGTGAGCCCGCAGGGCACGGTGCTCGCCTATTCCGACAACGCGGCGATCCTCGAAGGGCGGCCGGCGCAACGCTTCTTCCCCGATGAGAGGCGTGTCTACGGGAAGAAAAGCGATCTGACGCACATCGTCATTAAGTGCGAGACGCACAACCATCCGACGGCGATCTCGCCGTTTCCGGGCGCGGCCACCGGCTCGGGCGGAGAGATCCGCGACGAAGGGGCGACTGGGCGCGGCGCCAAGCCGAAGGCGGGATTGGTCGGATTCTCGGTGTCGCACCTGCGCATTCCCGGGTACGAGCGCCCGTGGGAGCGTGACGGCATCGGCAAGCCAGGGCGCATCGCCGCGGCGCTCGACATCATGCTCGACGGGCCGATCGGCGCCGCCGCGTTCAACAACGAGTTCGGGCGGCCGAATCTGTGCGGCTATTTCAGAACTTTTGAGTTTCAAAACCGGGGGTACCACAAGCCGATCATGCTCGCCGGGGGCCTGGGCAACATCTCCGCCGGGCACGCGCACAAGAAATCGATTCCTCCGGGGAGTCTTCTGATCCAGCTCGGCGGCCCGGGGCTCGCCATCGGCATGGGCGGCGGCGCGGCCTCGTCGATGGGCGCCGGGGCGAACGTCGAGGACCTCGACTTCGACTCGGTGCAGCGCGACAACGCCGAGATGCAGCGCCGCGCGCAGGAGGTGATCGACCGCTGCTGGCAGCTCGGCGCCGCGAACCCGGTCCTGTCGATCCACGACGTCGGCGCCGGCGGGCTGTCGAACGCGCTGCCCGAGCTCGCGCACGGCGCGGGGCGCGGGGCGCGCCTCGAGCTCCGGGCGATCCCGTCGGAAGACAGCGGCATGTCGCCGCGCGAGATCTGGTGCAACGAGGCTCAGGAACGGTATGTATTGGCCGTTGCACCGGAAAATCTCCCCCTGTTCAAACGCATTTGCGAGCGGGAGCGCTCCCCCTTCGCCGTGGTCGGCACCGCGACCGACGACGGCCGCCTGGTGGTCGAAGACTCCATGCTGAAAGAGAAGCCCGTCGACGTGGATCTCGCTATGGTCCTCGGCAAGCCGCCGAAGATGCTGCGCGACGTGAAGCGCATGCGCTCCGGGCGCACGGCCCTGTCGCTGAACGACATCACCCTCGTGGCGGCGGTGAGCCGGGTGCTCCTGCACCCCGCGGTGGCCGACAAGACCTTCCTCGTGTCGATCGGCGATCGCACGGTCGGCGGCCTCTGCGCGCGCGATCCCTTCGTCGGCCCCTGGCAGGTGCCGGTGGCCGACTGCGCGGTGACGCTTCTCGACTACGAAGGCTATGCCGGCGAGGCGTTCGCCGTCGGCGAGCGCACGCCCCTCGCCCTGATCGATGCGCCGGCTTCGGGGCGCATGGCCGTCGGTGAGGCGCTGACCAACATCGCTTCGGCGGCAGTGTCTCTGCCGAGTGTGAAGCTCTCCGCGAACTGGATGGCTGCGGCGGGTTACCCGGGAGAAGACGCGGCGCTCTACGACACCGTAAGCGCGGTAGCGCTCGAGCTTTGCCCGGCGCTCGGTATCTCGATCCCGGTGGGCAAGGATTCGCTCTCGATGCGCACCGCGTGGGACGACAAGGAGGTGGTGGCGCCGCTCTCGCTCGTGGTGTCGGCCTTTGCGCCGGTCGCGGACGTGCGCGCCGCGCTCACGCCGCAGCTGCGCACCGACGCGGGCGAAACCGAGCTCGTGCTCGTCGACCTGGGGCGTGGGAAGAACCGCCTCGGCGGCTCGATCCTCGCGCAGGTGTTCTCCCAGCTCGGCGATGACTGCCCGGACCTCGACGACCCCGCGCTCCTGAAGGGCTTTTTTTCCTTCATTCACGAATACCGGGAGCTGCTTCTCGCCTGCCACGACCGCTCGGACGGCGGCCTGTTCGTCGCGGCGTGCGAGATGGCCTTCGCCGGCCGCTGCGGCGTCACGCTCAGCCTCGACGCGATCGCGTTCGATGCCGCCGCCGACGACGTCGACGCGTTCAAGCGCGACGCCGGCGAGCAGCTTGCCGGCCGCGCCAAGGACCTCGCGCTGCATGCGCTTTTCTCCGAGGAGCTGGGCGCCGTGCTGCAGATCCGCGCCTCGGACCGCGCACGCGTCATGGCCGCGCTGCGCGGCGCCGGCCTGGGCGAGCATTCGCACCTCATCGGCAGCCTCAACCCGCGCGACGAGCTGCGGATCACCCGCAACAACCGCGTAGTGTTCGCCGCCCGGCGCGACCAGCTGCGGCGCGCCTGGAGCGAGACCACCTGGCGCATGCAGACGCTGCGCGACAACCCGGAGTGCGCGCGCGAGGAGTACGACCGGATCATCGAGCCGAATGATCCGGGCCTTTCGGTTTCGCTGACTTTCAATCCCAAAGAAATCTTTGTGGGAACCGGAGCGCGCCCCCGCATCGCGATCCTGCGCGAGCAGGGCGTGAACGGGCAGGTGGAGATGGCCGCGGCGTTCGACCGCGCGGGATTCGAGTCGGTCGACGTGCACATGACGGACCTGATCGCCGGGCGCGCGTCGTTCGAGGGATTCAAGGGCTTCGCCGCCGGCGGCGGCTTCTCGTACGGCGACGTGCTGGGCGGAGGGCAGGGCTGGGCCAAGACCATCCTCTTCAACGCGCGGGCGCGCGAGGAGTTCGAGCGCTTTTTCGCACGCAAGGACACCTTCGCGCTCGGCGCCTGCAACGGCTGCCAGATGATGGGCGCGCTGCGCGAGCTTGTCCCGGGCGCCTCGGGCTGGCCGCTTTTCGTGCGCAACCGCTCCGAGCAGTTCGAGGCGCGCCTCGTCATGGTCGAGATCGTGGAGAGCCCGTCGATCGTGTTCGCCGGCATGGCCGGCAGCCGCATTCCCATCGTCACCGCGCACGGCGAAGGCAGGCCGAATTCGGCAAACCCCTCGATCGTCTGCATGAGATATGTGAACAACCGGGGCGAGCCCACCGACACCTATCCCTACAACCCGAGCGGCTCGCCGCAGGGCATTATCGGCCTTACCACGCCGGACGGGCGCTTCACCATCGTCATGCCGCACCCCGAGCGCGTGTTCCGCAACGTGCAGATGTCATGGTCGCCTCCCGGCTCGGGCGAAGACTCGCCCTGGATGCAGCTCTTCAGGAATGCGCGCCGCTGGGTGGGGTAGGGTGTCAACTAGTCTCCTTAGAGGACGAAACCTTCGAAGTCTCGCCTGAGGAAGAAAAGGCGCTACTTGCCGCCATCGCCCAAGCTGAGCGAGGCGAGGTCATTTCCTGGGAAGGACTGCGGGAGCGACTTCGCCGCTGCGGGTGACGCGCCCGACAACCGGAGTGGTACGCTAGACACATGAGTGACGCTGACGTTGCCGAAATACTCAAGCTGCCGCCCGCAGAGCGAATGCGGCTCCTAGAGATCATCTGGGCAAGCCTTGCCTCAGACCCGTCCTCCGTGCCCTTGGGCGATGCCCATCGCGCAGTGATTGACGAGCGTTTAGCCGAACACGAGCGTAACCCCGACGACGTCGTTTCTCGAGACCAGGTGCTCGCCGAAGCCCGGCGACGCTAGTGGCTCTGCCGGTCGTTTACCGTCCGAAGGTCGGACGGGATCTCGCTGGCGGATTCTGGTACTACGAGGGACAAGCTCCGGGCCTTTGCGCGCGTTTACGGCGAAGTTCGCCGCGCCCTCATTTCGCGCTTCCCGTACGCTGTCTTTTACCGCGTCGAATCCAGGCGCGTAGTCGTGCTCACAGTCCTCCATACCGCCCGTGATCCGAAACTCTGGCCACAACCTCGATGACGTCCTGATCGTCGGCGCGGGAATCGGCGGGCTCACGCTTGCGCTCGAGCTCGCGCGCCGCGGGATCCCGTGCCGCATTTTCGAGTCGGCGCCCGAGATCAAGGCGGTCGGGGTCGGCATCAACCTGCTGCCGCACGCCACCCAGGCCCTCGGCGAGCTGGGCCTGGAGCCGGCGCTCGCGCGCGTCGCGGTCGAGACCGCCGAGAGTGTCTTTTTCAACCGCTTCGGCCAGCTCATCTATAAGGAGCCTCTGGGCCGCCGGGCGGGCTACCCGTGGCCGCAGTTCTCGATCCATCGCGGCGACCTGCAGGCGGTCCTGCTCGACGCGGTGAAGGCGAGGATCGGCGCGGAGCGCATCCACCTCGGCTGGCACTGCCTCGGGTTCGAGCAGGACGCATCCGGCGTGCGCCTGCTGTTTCGCGACCGGCAGGGTGTGGAGGGCAGGATTGCCGTAGGCTGCGACGGGATCCACTCGGTGATCCGCAAGCAGCTTTATCCGGCCGAGGGCGAGCCGCGATACAGTGGGGTGAACATGTGGCGCGGGGTGACGCGCTGGAAGCCGATCCTTTCCGGTGCGAGCATGCTGCGCGCGGGCTGGCTTGCCACCGGCAAGCTGGTCCACTACCCGATCCGTAATGACGTAGACGAAACTGTCGATGGCACGAAACGGCAGCTCGTCAACTGGCTGTGGGAGATCGAGACCCCGCAGTACAAGCGCTGGGACTGGAACCGGCCGGCGCGGGTCGAGGACTTCATCGCCGGCGCCGAGAGCTGGGGCTTCGACTGGCTCGACGTTCCTGCCTTCCTGCGCGCCTCGGAGCTGGTGCTCGAATACCCGATGGTCGACAAGGACCCGCTGCCCGCCTGGAGCTTCGGCCGGGTGACGCTGCTCGGCGATGCCGCGCATCCCATGGTGCCGCGCGGGTCCAACGGCGCCGGCCAGGCGATCCTGGATGCCAGGGTCTTGGGAGAAAAGCTGGCCGGGGATGGCGACTCAGCCATTTCCTTGAAGGATTACGAAAGCGAGCGGCTCGGGCCGACGTCGAACGTGGTGCTGGAGAATCGCCGCAACCCGCCCGACGCCATCCTGCGCGAGGTCTACGAGCGCACCGGCGACCGGCCTTTCCAGCGCATCGACGCGGTGATCAGCCCGCAGGCGCTGGCCGCGCTCTCGGACCGGTACAAGCAGGTCGCCGGACTGCGCCGATGAACATCCTGCATCGGCTGTTCCCGGCCGGCCATTTCGTCATCAGCGTGCTGTTTCTCGTCGCCGGCGCCGCGCTGATCGTGATCGCCGCGGTGCAGCTCTGGCAGGGCATTCAGCTCTTCGAAGCCGCGGCGCTCAGCCAGCGCCTCAATGCGGTGCTGGAGAGCATCGCAGTGCTCACCGTGGCGGTGGCGGCGCTCGAGCTCGGCCAGACTATTCTGGAGGAGGAGGTGCATCGCCAGGCGCAGATGAGCGCGCCGACACGCGTGCGCCGCTTCCTGTCGCGCTTCATGGTCGTGCTGGTGGTCGCGCTGTCGCTCGAGACCATGGTGCTGGTGTTCCGCGTGAGCCAGGAGGCGCCCGAGCAGCTACCCTACGTCGCCACCGTCGGCGTCGCCGCCGCGCTGCTGCTCGTCGCGTGGGGCGTGTTTATCCGCCTGAACCGCAGCGCCGAGGAGCTCGAGCCCGAGGCGATGCAGGCCGCCAAGCGCGAAGACCGCAAGATCGAGAAATCCGCCAAAGGAGAAGAGAAACCATGAGCATCACGCGCCACGACCCGACCAGCATCCTTTCTAACGCAGTGCAGCATGGCGACACCGTCTACTTGGCCGGCGTGGTCGCGAAGAACCTCGAGCAGGACGTCAAGGGGCAGACGAAGCAGATCCTGGACGAGATCGACCGCCTGCTCGGCAAGTGCGGCTCGAGCAAGTCGAAGGTGCTCTCCGCCACGATCTGGGTGACCGACATCCGCAACCGCGCGCCGATGAACGAGGTCTGGACAGCCTGGGTCGACGCCAAGAACCTGCCGGCGCGCGCCTGCGTCGAGGCGAAGCTTGCAGATCCGAAAGCGTTGGTCGAGATCATGGTGATCGCCGCCCGATAGCGTTGCATAATGCCTGTCTGCGGCCGGCGGCGTTGGCCTAACATGGGCTGTGGCCTCTTAGGGAGGAGGGGCTCCGTGCTCATCAGCATCGGTGACATCGCGGCGGAGTGCCCGCAGTGCGGCGGCACGGACTTCGAGACTCTGTCCGACGGGCCGCTGCGTCTGGCGACCGAGCTGAGGTGCACGGGCTGCGGCGAGCACGTGAAATACCTGCTGTTGCTCGACCACATCGGCGAAGAGGCGATGCGCCGCGCGAACAGGGCGCTCGGCGAGCTCAAGAAGCAACCGAAAAAATAGGTTTCTGACAAAGGCTGGCGCGCTTTTTTCAAATCCTGAAGTTCTCCTGACAGCGGTCCGGGCGGGCCTCGCCTATGGTGCAGCGATGCGTCGAGTCGCTGTCCTGGTGATCGAGAGGGGTGCGGAAGCGGGGCTGATCTGCGCCGCGCTGGCGCGCAGCCCCGGCGTGCGCGTGATCGATGCGCCGGACGTGGCCGGTGCGCTCGCGCGGCTGGACCAGGACCCGTTCCCGGTGGCCCTCGCCATCGCGGGCGAAACCACGCTGAACGAAGACGCGGACGAGGTGGTCAGGCGCCTGGGCGGCCGCGGCATCCCGGTGGTCGGGGTCGCGCCGGGGCTGCCTGCGGCGGCCCGGCAGCGCGCGCTGGCCGCCGGCGTGCGCGAGATCCACGACCGGCCGACCGAGTGGCGGCCGTACTCGGCGCTGATCGACTCGCTCGTCGCCCGCTTCACTCCAGCAGGTTTACCACCGCGTCGAGGCCCGACCAGTTGAGGGCGCAGGTGGCCTGAGCCCGCACCACGGGCTTGGCGCGAAACGCGACCGAAATTCCGGCTTGGTTCATCATCTTCAGGTCGTTCGCGCCGTCGCCGATGGCGACGGTGTGCTCCTTTCGTGCGCCGAGCTGCGCACCGATCTGGAGAAATCTCTTCATCTTCGCATCGGCATCGACGATGTCGCCGACGAGCGCGCCGGTGAGCTTGCCGCCCTTCACCTCGAGCACGTTGGAGAGGGTGTGGTCGATGCCCAGGCGCGCCTTGAGCCGTTCGGTGAAAAAGGTGAATCCTCCCGAGACCAGCAGCAGCTTCACGCCATGCTTGTTGCACGCCGCAATCAGCGTGTCGGCGCCCGGGGTTAGCTTCAGGCGTTCCTCGTAAACCGTATTCAAAGAAGTCTCCGCGAGCCCGGCAAGCGCCGCCACGCGTCGCCGCAGGCTTTCGCGGTACTCGATCTCGCCGCGCATCGCCTGCGCGGTGACCCCCGCGATCTCGGCCTTCTTGCCGGCGAGCTCGCCGAGCTCGTCGATGCATTCGATGGTGATGAGCGTCGAGTCCACGTCCATCGCGAGCAGCTTCAGGTCGGCGAAGCGGCGGCCTTCGGGAATGAAGGCGTAATCGATGCGGCGCTGCTCGCAGTAGGGACCCACAGAGTCATTGCGCACGGCGTTGCGCAGCCGGAACGCGCGCTTGGAAACCGGCTCGATGCGCGTGGTGCCCGAGAGGCGTGCGATCTCGTCCGCCTGAGCCTGCTGAAGCTCCGGGCCCTGGATCACCAGGTTCATGAAGAAAACGTGGTCTGTCCCTGGTTCAGGCGGCGAGCTGGTGGAGGATGTCCTTCACCGCCTGGGCGCGCTCCTGCCAGGCGGGGAGCTTCGCCTCGATGCGCAGCTTCTCGGGGCCGGTGAGCCTCGCGCTGCGGCCTTTCTTGCGGATGAATTCGATCACCTTGGCGCCGTCGAGCGGCGGGTTCTTGATGAACTGGAGCTGCACCGCCTCGTGCGTGGCGTCGACCCGCGCGATGCCCAGCGGCCGCGCGGCGATGCGCACGCGGTGGCATTCGACGAGCGCGCGCGCCGGGTCGGGGAGCTCGCCGAAGCGGTCGACCAGCTCCTCGCGCAGGAGATCGAGCTGCTCGCGGGTCTCGGCATCGGCCAGGCGCTTGTAGAGCGAGAGCCGCTCGTGCACGTCGCTGCAGTAGGTCTCGGGCAATAGCGCCGGGACGTGCAGGTTGACCTCGGTGGAGATGTCGACGGCGTCGTCGGCCTCGGGCGCCTTGCCGGCCTTAAGCCTTCTGACCGCCCGCTCGAGCATGCGCGCGTAGAGCGAGAAGCCGACTTCCTGGATCTCGCCCGACTGCTGCTCGCCGAGCACCTCGCCCGCGCCGCGGATCTCGAGGTCGTGCATCGCGAGATAGAAGCCGGAGCCGAGCTCCTCCATCATCTGGATGGCCTCCAGGCGCTTCACGGCGTTCTTGTTCAGCGCTTCCTCGGGAGGCGTCAGCAGGTAGGCGTAGGCCTGGTGGTGCGAGCGGCCGACGCGCCCGCGCAGCTGGTGCAGCTGCGCCAGGCCGAAGCGGTCAGCGCGATTGATCACCATCGTGTTCGCGGTCGGAATGTCGATGCCGGTCTCGATGATGGTGGAGCAAAGCAGCACGTTGAAGCGCTGCGCGGTGAAGTCGCGCATCACGCGCTCGAGCTCGCGCTCGCGCATCTGGCCATGGGCGACCGCGAGCCTCGCCTCCGGGAGGAGGCGGCCGAGTTTCTCCTTCATCCTCTCGATGGTGTCGACCTCGTTGTGCACGAAGTAGACCTGGCCGCCGCGGCGCAGCTCGCGCATCACCGCTTCGCGGATCAGGCCCTCCGACCAGAGAGAGACGAAGGTCTTGATGGCGAGGCGCTTCTCCGGCGCGGTGGCGATCACCGAGAAGTCGCGAATCCCTTCCAGCGACATCGCCAGCGTGCGCGGGATCGGCGTCGCGGTGAGCGCCAGGACGTCGACCTCGGTGCGCAATTTCTTGAGCGCTTCCTTCTGGCGCACGCCGAAACGGTGCTCCTCGTCGATGATCACCAGCCCCAGGCGCTTCAGCTTCACGTTCCTGGAGAGCAGCTTGTGCGTGCCGATGACCACGTCGATCTCGCCGCTCTCGAGTTTCTTGATGATTTCCCCCGACTCTTTCGTACTTCTGAATCTTGATAATTCTGCGATTCTGACCGGCCAGTCGGCGAAGCGGTCGGAGAAGGTCTGGAAGTGCTGCTCGGCGAGGAGCGTGGTCGGGCAGAGGATCACCACCTGCTTGCTGTCCGCGACCGCGACATACGTGGCGCGCAAAGCGACCTCGGTCTTGCCGAAGCCGACGTCGCCGCACACCAGGCGATCCATCGGCTTGCCCGCGGCCATGTCGGCGATTACCGCCTCGATCGCCGCGGCCTGGTCGGGCGTCTCCTCGAAGCCGAAGCCGTCGGCGAATGCTTCGAGGTCATGCTGGCGAATGCCGAAGGCGTGACCGTGCCGGGCGGCACGCTTCGCATAGAGCGCGAGGAGCTCGGCCGCGGTGTCGCGCACCTGCTTCGCCGCGCGCGCTTTCGCCTTGTCCCACTGGCCGCTGCCGAGCTTGTGCAGCGGCGCTTCCTCGGGCTGGGCGCCGCTGTAGCGGCCGATCACGCCGAGCTGCGAGACCGGGACGTAGAGCTTGTCGTCGCCTTCGTACTGGAGCAGCAGGAACTCGGTCTTGCCGTCCCCGACGTCCAGCGTGACGAGACCCTGATACCGCCCGATGCCGTGCTGCTCGTGCACCACCGGCTCGCCGATCTTGAGCTCGGAGAGGTCGCGCAGCATGCCCTCGACGGAGCTGCGCTTCTCGGCGGCGCGCCCGCGCCGGCGCACCACGCCGGCATAGAGCTCGGCCTCCGTGACCACCGCCCAGCGCTCCCCGGGCAGGACGAAGCCGTGCGACAGGGGCGAGACGCTGAGCATGCATTTCGAAGATTTTTGAATGAAGTCTTCGAAGCTCGTGCAAACGTCGGGCTTCAGGCCGTACTCGGCGAAGTAGCTCGCCATCGTCTCGCGCCGCCCGGGCGACTCGGCGGCGATCATCACGCGCAGGCCCGAGGTCTCCAGGAAATCCTTCAGTCCGGCGAGCGGATCCTGCGCGCGGCGATCGACTGCGAGCGGGGGAAGCGGCACGGCGCTGACCGGGCCCTGGTCTTCATCGGGCTTGTCGATGAGATCGATGCGAGCGAAAGTCTGGGCGCGCCCGTAGAACTCCTCGGCGGGAACGAAGAGCTGAGCCGGCGCGAGCAGCGGCCGGTCGGGATCGCCGCCCGCCATCTTGTGGCGCGAGCTGGCGTCGCGCCAGAACTCCTGGATCGCGCCGCTCACGTCGCGATGCAGGGCGAGGGTGCTGCCGGCGGGGAAGTAGTCGAAGACCGTCGCGACGCTCTCGAAGAAAAGCGGCAGGTAGTACTCGATGCCCGCCGCCGGCACGCCGTTCGAGACGTCGCGATAGAGGCGCTTCTTCGACGGGTCGCCTTCGAACAGCTCGCGCCACCGGCTGCGGAACCTCGCCCGGCCGGCGTCGTCGAGGGGGAACTCGCGCGCCGGCAGCATGCGGATTTCCTTCACCGCGTACACGGTGCGCTGGGTGTCGACGTCGAAAGTTTTGATCGCCTCGACCACGTCGTCGTCGAGGTCGAGCCGGTAGGGCAGCGCCGATCCCATCGGGAAGAGGTCGATCAACCCGCCCCGGAAGCACACCTCGCCCGGCGAGACCACCTGCGTGACGTGCTGATAGCCGGCGACCGCAAGCTGCTGCCTCAATGCTTCGATAGACAGGCGGTCCCCGGTTTTCAGAAAAAACGTATGCGCTGCCAGGTACGCCGGCGGGCACAGGCGCACGAGCGCCGTGGCGGCGGGCACGATCGCGACGTCGAAGTCGCCGCGCTGGATGCGATAGAGCGTCGCCAGCCGCTCGGACACCAGGTCCTGGTGCGGGGAAAACTGGTCGTACGGCAACGTTTCCCAGTCCGGCAGCAGGCACACGCGCAGCGGCGGCAAGAACCACGGGATCTCCTCGAGCAGGCGCTGCGCGTCGAGCGCGGTGGCGGTGATGACGGCGAGCGGTTTCTCGGTCTGCGCGAGGCGGCCGAGCGCAAGCGCGTCCGCCGAGCCGGCAAGCCGGGTATAGCGTCTACGTGCGGGAAGCGAATCGCGGTGCATCAGAGGGTGACCTATGTAATTATATCGTCCTGAATTAAAAGAACTTCCCGTGTCTGTCTACGCTCTGATTCCAGCCGCCGGCAGCGGCACGCGGCTCGCTGCCGACGTGGCCAAACAATACCTTTCTCTCGCGGGCCGGCCGATGCTCTGGCACGCGGTGCGAGCAGTTTGCGTGCCGCCGGTCGAGTCGGTGTTCGTAGTGCTCGCGCCCGGCGACAACGCCTTCGCGGCGCACGACTGGAGCGCGTTCGCCGGCAAGCTCGAGCCGCTCTACTGCGGCGGAGAAACGCGCCGCGATTCGGTGTACAACGGGCTGGTCGCCGCGATGGCGGCGCTGGAAGCCGACGACTGGGTTCTGGTGCACGACGCCGCAAGGCCCTGCCTGCCGCGCAAGGACCTCGAGGCCCTGATTCGGGAGACGCACAATGACGAGGTGGGCGGGATTCTCGCGCTGCCGGTCGCCGAGACGGTGAAGAAAGTCGCCAAGGACGAGGCTGGCGCGCAACGGATTTCCCGCACCGAAGACCGCTCGCAGCTCTGGCTCGCGCAAACTCCGCAGATGTTCCGCGCCGGATTGCTGATGCAGGCGCTGCAGCGGGCGAAGGGCACGCCGACCGACGAAGCCGCGGCGGTGGAGCAGCTCGGACTGAAGCCGCGGCTGATCGCCGGCAGCCGCGAGAACCTGAAGGTGACGTGGCCCGAGGACCTTGCGATCGCCGAGGGTATTTTGAAGGGACGCAAATGAGAATCGGGCAGGGCTTCGACGTGCATCCGCTGGTGGCGGGGCGCAAGCTCATCGTCGGAGGGGTCGAGATCGCGCACCCCAAGGGGCTCGAAGGCCACTCGGACGCCGACGTGCTGCTGCACGCCATCTGCGACGCGCTGCTCGGCGCCGCCGGCCTCGGCGACATCGGACGGCACTATCCCGACAGCGATCCTTCCTACGCCGGCGCGGACAGCCGCGGGCTGCTGCGCGACGTGGCGCAGAAGCTGAGGGAGAAGAAGCTGAAGGTGCTCAACCTCGACGCCACGATCCTCGCGCAGGCGCCGCGCATGGCGCCGCACATGCCGCGCATGATCGCCAACATCGCCGCCGACCTCGGCATCGCGCCGGCGGCGGTCAACCTCAAGGCGACCACCACGGAAGGGCTCGGTTTCGTCGGCCGCCTCGAGGGCATCGCGGCCCAGGCGGTCGCGCTCATCGATTGACATGTATTCGCCGTCCTACAACCGGCTGGAGGACCGCGTCGAGCTCGTCGAGTTCATGCGGGCCAACAGCTTCGCCGTGCTGGTCACCGGCACCGGCGGCACGCTTCATGCCTCTCATCTCCCGGTCCTGGTCGACGCGGTGGACGGCAGAATCCGCCTCGACATGCACATGGCGCGGAACAACCCGCAGTGGCAGGAGTTCTTCGACGACGAGGTGATGGTGGTGTTCTCGGGCCCGCACGCCTACGTGTCGCCGCGCTGGTACGAGGAAGAGGAGCGCGTGCCGACCTGGAACTACGCCGCGGTCCATGCTTACGGAATTCCCAAGCTGATCAATGAGAAGAGGCTGAAGCACGAAAACCAGCGCCGCCTGGTGGCGATGCTCGATCCGCAGTGGCTGCCGCGCTTCGACGCCTTGCGCCCGGAGTACGTGGACCACATGCTCGCCGGTATCGTCAACTTCGAGATCGCGGTGACGCGCCTCGAGACGCGCTGGAAGCTCTCGCAGAACCGCAGCCGGCGCGAGCAGGAGCTGATCGCGGCCGAGCTGGAGAAATCGCCCGACTCGGCCGAGCGCGCATTGGCCCAGCTGACGCGCAAGCACCTGACCGGAAATTGAAGATCGTCGTCATGGGCGCCGGCCTGGCCGGCGTCACCACCGCCTGGACCCTCGCCCGGGACGGCCACGAGGTCGTGGTCATCGACCGCGAGCCCGAGGTGGCCGCGGCGGCGAGCTACGCGAACACCGGCATCATCGCCGCGAGCCGCGCGTATCCCTGGTCGGCGGGCGAGATCGGGCGCGCGCTGCGCCGCTCGGCGCTGCGCCTCGACCCGGAGCTGTGGCTGTGGGGCATCCAGCATCTCCTCCTGAGGAGCGGCGGCTCGTACCGGCGCGTGCTCGAAGCGAAGGTGCGGCTGGTGCGCTACTCGCAGCAGGTCATGCACGACCTCGCCGGCGAAACCGGCTTCGCTGGATTCAAGCGCGGCGTGCTTTACCTTTATCGCGAGGCGCGGGGACTCGACGAGGCATGGGAGCGCGCGGCGGCAATGCGCGCCATGGGTTTTGCGATTGAATTGCTGCAACCCGCCAAAATCGGCGAACTCGAGCCCGCCATCGACGCGTCCCGGCTCGCCGGGGCGTTGTTTGCGCCGGGCGACGAGTGGGCCGACGCGGCGGCGTTCTGCCGCGAGCTTGCCGCGCGCTGCCGCCCGCTGGGGGTCAACTTCTACCTGGAGAACGAGATCCTCGCGATCGAGCCGGTCGACGTGCGCGTGCGCGAGGTGGTGACGCGCCGCGGGCGCGTGCGCGGCGACGCCTTCGTCTGCGCGCTCGGGGTGATGGACCGCAAGCTGCGCGAGCAGCTCGGCACCCACGTCCCGGTCTATCCGGTGAAAGGGTATTCGGCGACGGTCCCGGTCGTGCGCGGCGACGCCGCGCCGCGGCACGCCATGATCGACGAGTCGCGCAGCATCGCCTTTTCGCCCATGGGAGCGGAGCTGCGCATCACCGGCGGCGCCGAGTTCGCCGGCTACGGCAGGGAGCACGAGCCCCAGGACATCGCGCCTCTGTACGACGCGGTGAAGCAGCTCTTTCCCGCCGCTCTGGACTACGCTCGCGCTCGCGTGCGCGCCTGCCAGCGGCCGATGACGCCGGAGAGCACGCCGCGCTTCGGCACCGGCAAGTACCAGAACCTGTGGTTCAACATCGGCCTCGGCCACATGGGCTTCGCGATGGCGGCCGGCGCCGCGCGCATCACGGCCGAACTGGTCTCGGGCCGGACGCCGCCGATCGATCTCGAAGGCCTCCACATCCGTCGGCACTGATGCGAATCTTCTTCGCGATCTGGCCGCCGGCCGACGCCGCGCGGGCCTTGGCGCAATGGGCCCGCGAAGCGCAGCGCAAGACCGGCGGCAAACCGACCGACGAATCGAAGATCCACCTCACGCTCGCTTTTCTTGGCGAAGCCGACCCCGAAAGAGCGCTACGGGCCGCGGGCAAGGTCCAAGGTGCTGCGCATTCGCTGCCGATCGAAGAGGCGCGCTATTGGCGGGAAAACCATATCGTCTGGGCCGGCCCGCGCGAAACTCCGCCGCCGCTGCGGGCGCTGTTCGACACCCTCAGCATCGAGCTATACCGCGAGCAGTTCATCCTCGAGCGCCGGCCCTTTGCCGCGCATGTCACCCTGATCCGCAAGGCCCGCGCCGCCACGCTGCTGCCGCCGCCGGCGCTCGACTGGCCGGTGCGCGAGTACCTGCTGGTGCGCTCTTCGCTGTCGTCGAACGGTCCTACGTATGAGCCGCTCGAGCGTTTTGCTCTCGGCCGTCCTGCTTAGCGCATGCGCGCACCAGGGGATTCGGCCCTGTGAGCCGACCCGAACGCTATACGTCGTCAGCCACGGCTGGCATTCCGGGGTCGTGGTCGAGCGTGCCGACCTGGTGAAGCAGATGCCGGCGCTTGCACCCGAAATCGGGCGCGAAGGCTACGTCGAGATCGGGTGGGGCGAGGAACGCTTCTACCCGGCGAGGGAAACGACCGTGGGCATGGCGCTGCGCGCGCTGCTGCAGCCGAATAGCAGCGTGCTGCAGGTCGTGCCGTTCGCCGGTGCGCCGCGCCGGTATTTCGCCGGCAGCGAAATCGTCGAAGTGCGCACCGACGACGCCGGATACTCGGCTGCGCTCGCCGCCATGGCCGCCAGCTTCAAGCCGGACCTGCAGCGGCTCGGGCGCAGCCTGTACGGCGAGGGCTGGTTCTACCGCGCCGAAGGCTCGTTCCACCTTTTCAACACCTGCAACACCTGGGTTTCTGCCGTCTTAAGAAATGTGGCTTGTTCAGGCCCGTAGCGCAAGGCGGGCGACTAGCCCGCCGCCCTCGCGCGGCGCGAGCTCGAACGTGCCGCCGTGCGCGCGCGCCACGCGCTCGACGATCGCGAGGCCGAGGCCGGCGCCCGCCGGGCCGCTGCGCGCCGCGTGCAGCCGGGTGAAAGGACGCTTCAGGCGCTCGGCCTCGCCGGCCGGGATGCCGGGTCCGCGGTCGCGGACTTCGATCACCGCCGAGCCGGAATTCTTCTTCAATTCGATTTCAATGGGCTCTCCTGCGTAGCGCAGGGCGTTATCGACGAGGTTGCTCACCGCACGGCGTACTGCCATGCGGGCGAACCGGAACGGCCCGACCGCGTCTTTTCTCAAATGAACGCTTTTTCCGAGGCGCGTGTAATGCTCGGCGACCTCGTCGAGCATCGTGCCGAGGTCCTGGCGCGATTGCTCCTCGTTCACGCCGCGCGCGAAATCGAGGAACTGGCCGATGATGGCGTCGATCTCCTCGATGTCGGTGACCATCGCCGCGAAGTCGCCGCGAGTTTCGTCCGTGTGCATTTCTTCCTTCCTCGCGCCGCTCATCTCGAGCGCGAGGCGCATGCGCGAAAGCGGCGTGCGCAGGTCGTGCGAGATCCCGGCGAGCACCATGGCGCGCTCGCGCTCCATGCTCTCGAGGTCGCGCGCCATGCGGTTGAACGCCGCGCCGAGGCTGCGCAGCTCGCGCGCCCCTTCCTCGGCGAGGGGCTGGTGCGCCTCGCCGCGCCCGATGCGCGCCGCGGCGCGCGTCAGCGCGGCGAGCGGCCGGGCGATGCTCGAGGCGATGAGCCAGGCGCCGGCGAGCGCCAGCGCGAGCAGCGCCGCGCCCCAGCCCAGCCACTCCAGGCCGAACTCGAGCTCGAAGCGCTCGCGCGGCAGCATGACCCAGAACTCGTCCTCGTCGATGAAAAAGCTCACCAGGAATCCTTCCTCGCCGTCGCGCGCATACGCGAAGCGCGTGTCGGCGCCCGTGACCTCGCGAACCTTCCGGATGACCAGGTTCAGGAGCGGCTCGTCGGGCACGGGCTCGAGCTTCTCGCTCGCGGTGGCGGGGAACACGCGCAGTCCCTCGGTCTCGTTCAGCTCGATCAGCAGCTCGCGCCGCAGGAACGGATCGGCGCTGACCAGCGCCGCGCGCGTCAGGTTGACGGTGCTGACGGTCTGCTGGGCGAGCTCGCGCGAGCGCGGCTCGCGCTCGTAAAGCCGGTAGATCTGGAAGGAGGCGAGCACCGCGGTGACGATCAGCAGCGCGATCAGCAGGAACGACCGGGCGAACAGCGTCACTTAGGCTTGATCGGGCACGAAAACGTAGCCGAAGCCCCAGACCGTCTGGATGTGCTTCGGGTGCGAAGGATCCTGCTCGACGATCTTGCGCAGGCGCGAGATCTGCACGTCGATCGAGCGGTCGAACACCTCGTACTCGCGCCCGCGCGCGAGCTCCATCAGCTTGTCGCGCGACAGCGGCTGGCGCGGATGCTGCACCAGCACCTTGAGCACCGAGAACTCGCCGGTGGTGAGCGCGACCTGCTTGCCGCCGCGGGTCAGGGTGCGCGTGGCGAGGTTCAGCGAGAACTCGCCGAACGCGAAGACGCCGCCCTCGGCCGGCGCCCCGGGCGGACCGGCGGGCGCGCGCCGGCGCAGCACCGCGACGATGCGCGCCAGCAGCTCTCTGGGGTTGAAGGGCTTGGGCAGGTAGTCGTCGGCGCCCATCTCCAGCCCGACAATGCGGTCGACGTCGTCACCCTTGGCGGTGAGCATGATGATCGCCGGCGCGCTCTGCTGCGCCCGCAGCCGGCGGCAGATGGACAACCCATCCTCGCCCGGCAGCATCAGGTCCAGTACCACGAGGTCGTAACGGTCGCGCGCGAGCTGCTTGTCCATGGCGCCCGCATCGGACACGGCTTTCACGTCGTACCCCTCTCCGCTGAGATACTTGACCAGGAGGTCGCGGTGACGCTGGTCGTCGTCGACGATGAGGATCCGGGTCTTGAGCTCGCTCATAGGTTAAGAGGCAGGGCAATAGATTGTTACAAAACGACAGCCGACCGCAAGACTAGCCGCGTAACATGGCGGCTCGATGATGCTGCGTGCCGCATTGGCTTTGATCCTCGCCTTGAGCGCCGTCAACGGCGCCGCTCAATCCGGCAAGCGGCAGGACGGCGGCCGCGACCGGCAGATGAGCCAGGAAGAGCGCCAGCGCATGCGCGACGACGTGCGCGACGCCTATCGCGAGCGCCAGGAACGCCCGCAGAAAGCGCGCCAGCAGCAGATGTCGCCGGAAGAGCGCGGCCGGCTGCGCCGCGACATCGAGGACGCCAACCGCGATTTGAAGCGCTAGAACTTGGTCTGTCCCTGATTTCCTTCGGCCTGGCGTGCCGGATCGTTGGCCGCCGGTCCCGAGGAATAGAACCTGCACGTGTTCTTGCCCGCCTGCTTCGCCGCGTACATGGCGATGTCGGCGTGCTTCATGAGCGCGGTGGCGTCCGCGGCATCGTCGGGGAAGATGCTGACGCCGATGCTCGCGGTGACGCTCGCGCGCGCCCCCGGCAGGGTATAGGGCCGTACCGTCTCGACCAGCAGCTTCTTCGTGACGACCTCGACCGGCTCGGTGTCCTGCACCTCCTCGAGCACCACCAGGAACTCGTCGCCGCCGAGGCGCGCGATGAGGTCGCTCGCGCGCAGGTTGTCGCGCAGGCGCCCCGCGAGCTCGACGAGCAGCGCGTCGCCGGCGTCGTGGCCATACGCATCGTTGATCTCCTTGAAGCCGTCGAGGTCGAGGAACACCACCGCGATCTTCGAGTTCTTGCGGCGCGCGCGCTGCACCGCCTGATCGAGCGCCGGCATCAGGCTGGTGCGGTTGGCGAGGCCCGTCAGCGGATCGCTGTAGGCGAGTGAGGCGATACGCAGGCGCGCGAGCGCGATTTCCGTGATGTCGCGGCCGACCCCGCGGTAACCGGTGAACGCGCCTTGCGCGCTGAAGCGCGGATCGCCGCTGACCGACAGGTACCGCACGAGGCCGTCGGGCATGCGGCGCGCGAACTCGAAATCGCGGAACGGCTTGTGCTGGTCGAGTTGCGCGCGGTGCGCTGCCCAGCCGGCCTCGTCGGGGCTCTCGCAAGGCAGCTCCCACGCCGCTTTCCCGATGGCCCCGCGCCCCATCTCGGGCGGCAGGTAGCCGGGCCCGTGGACGAGCTGGGTGTAGCGGTGCGCCTCGTCGGTTTCCCAGAAGAAGTCCGACGACATCTGCGTCAGGCTGCGGAAGCGCGCCTCGCTGTCGCGCAGCGACGCCTCCGCCTGCTTCCTCTGCAGGAACTGGCCCACCTGGCTGCCGATGACGCGCGAAGCGGCGAGCAGGCGCTGGTCGGGCTCGCGCGCCTTCAGGCTAGAGAAGTTGAGCACCCCGATGGTCCTGCCCTCGGCGAGCACCGCGAAGGCGAATCCGCCGCGCAGGCCGGTGCCCTGCCACGCGTTGCGGTCGCGCACACGCGGGTCGCGCGTGATGTCGGGCGACCACACCGCTTCGCCGGACTGCCACACCGTGCCGGTCAGGCCTTCGCCGGGCCGGAAGACGAACGCGCGCGAGCGCTCGATGAACGACGCGATCGTCGGGTCGGCGGTCGCCCACGCATCCTGGAAGCGCAGCAGGTCGGCGTCCACCCGGAAGTACCGGCCGCAGGCGAAGCCCTCGCTTTCGCACACCCCCCGGATCACGTTCTTCAGGCCGGCGGCGGCGTCCTCGGCGGCGGCGAGCAGGCGCGCGACCTCGTGCTCGAGGCGCAGGATCTGCTCGGCGCGCTTCTCGTCGGTGACGTCGCGCCCCACGCCGCGGTAGCCGGCAAAGCTGCCGTCGGCGGTGAACACCGCCTCGCCGCTGATCCGCATGTACCGCATCAGGCCGTCAGGCATCGTGCGCCAGACGAGCGCATCGTGAAACGGCTGCCGCGCCGCGAGCAGCGCGCGATGGTTGTCCCAGCCGCCCTCGACTTCAAGGCCGCTCTCCCAGCGCCGCGCGCCAAACAGGCGCTTCAGCAATCCGGCGTCGCCCCCGGCGACCTGCCGCCCTTCGAGCCGCGTGAAGCGGAACTCGGCGTCCTGCTCCCAGTACCAGTCCGAGGAAAGATGGGTCAGGGCGCGCCAGCGCGCTTCGCTCTCGCGCACCGCGCGCTCGGCCTCGGCGCGGCCGAGGAACTGGCCGATCTGCGTGCCGATCGCGCCAAGCGTCTGCCACAGGCGGTTGTCGGGCTGGCGCATGCGCCGCGAGGTGAACTCGAGCACCGCGACGATGCGCTCGCCGGCGCGGACTGGAAACAGCGCGACCGCGCGCAGCCCGGTCTCTTCCGCGAGCTGCTTGCGCAGCGCGCGCGGGTCGGCGGTATAGTCCGGGACCCAGATCGGCTCGCCCGTTTCCCACACCGTGCCGACCAGCCCCGCGCCGGGGCGGAATTCGAGGTTCCTGGACGCTTCGACGTAGCGCAGCGCGCCAGGCTCTCCGGGCGCCGCCCAGTGAGCGATGCGCCGCAGCACGCCGGCCGCCGCATCCGGGGTCCACAACTCGGAGCAATCCCAGCGCAGCGAATCGCAGATCGCCTCGAGCGCGCCGTTCAGCGCCTGCGGCGCGCCGTGCGCCTCGGCAAGGCGCAGTGTGACCGCGTGGTCGAGCTTGAGGAGCTGCTGGATGCGCTTCTGCTTGGTGATGTCGCGGCCGATGCCGCGGTAGCCGGTGAAGCGGCCCCGGGGGTCGAACGTCGGCTCGCCGCTGACGCTGATGTAGCGGCGCGCGCCGTCGGGCAGGTTGCGCCACATAAGCACGTCGCGGAACGGCGCGCGCGCTTCGAGCACGGCGCGGTGCGCGTCCCAGCCGCCTTCGATCTCGACCCCGGTTTCCCAGCGCTTCTTGCCGAGGATGCGCTGCGCGAGGCCCTGCTCAGTGGCCGCGTCCTTGCGCACCTCGACGCGCGTGAAGCGCAGCTCGGCGTCCTGCTCCCAGTACCAGTCCGAAGTGAGGCCGAGGAAGGAAAAATGCGGGGCAGGCGCGGTGGCAGCGGGTTGCCGCCGTGCGGATGCGCGTGCTGCCGGCGCGCGCTTCTTCGCCGCTTTCGCCATAGGCCCCCTTCCTTCCCCGCGGTCAATCTACTGGACGTTTATCTGCGCGTCCAGCACCTATATCAGATGGGAGATCGAATTCGCATAGTAGGCAAGAAGCGGTATTTCTTCCTGCCGCGCGCGAAATAGTCCCTGGTCCTCCTCGACGAGGCGACGCAGGCGCAGCATGCGCAGGCCGACGGTCAGGGCGTAGTCGAAGTCGCCGCGCGGGATGTAGACGTGCGCGCCCGCGGCCTGCAGGCGCGCGAGCAGCCGCCCGACTTCGGCTTTGAGCTCGAGCGCGGAAAGCGCGCGCTGCGGCTGCGAAACGAACACGCTGGCGATCAGCGGCACCGGCAGCACCGGCACGATGCGGCCGACGGCTTGCATCAGCTCGGTTCCGAGGGCAGCCACTGCCGCGCGCCGTTCTTCCCCCGAAAGCGCGTGGTAGTCGATACCCCGCTCCCGCATCGAGATCGGCGTTCCGAAGTTGACGCACGCGTAGCCGAAGCGATGCCACTCGCTGCGCAGCATCAGCGACGCGTTGTGCAGCACGAAGCGCAGCGTGTTCCAGAGCGCCGTTGTTTTCCCGTGTTTCGTTTCCAGCAACAAGGAGCGATCCTCCAGCACGCGGTCGTAGTTGAGCCCGAGCGGCACGAACACCAGGTCGCGGTCGCCGCCGATGCGAAAGCCGCGCAGCATGTAGTCGAGCACGCCGAGCTTGGGCTCGCGCATGCGGCCGTCGCGCGTGAGCCCGCCTTCCGGGAACACGGCCTGCGGCACGCCGGCCTCGGTCGCCATGGCGATGTAGCGCTCCAGCACGCGCCGGTAGAGCTCGTCGCGCGAATTGCGCCGCACGAAGTAGGCTCCCATCGCGCGGATCAGCGCCGAGAGCGGCCAGATGCGCGCCCACTCGCCCACGGCGTAGGACAGCGCGGCCTGGTCGGCGGCGAGGAACCCGGCGAGCACGTAGTCCATGTTCGAGCGGTGGTTCATGACGCAGACCACCGTCGCGTTGGGGTCGATGCGCTCCAGTCCAGGGCCATCGACGTAACCGATGCGCACGCGGTAGAGCAGCCGCGCCAGGCGCCGGCCGAGCCAGTAGCCGGTGCGGAAGTAGAGGTAAGCGTTGAACGCCGGCACGATCTCGCGTGCATAGGTTTCAACACGGTTCAGCACCCGCGGCAGCGGTTGGTGATGCTCTCGTGAAAACTGCTCGGCGGCCTCCTGCACCTTCGGGTCGGTGAGCAGCCGGTGGATCAATGCCTGGCGCCGCGTGCGCTGGAAGGGTCGGATGCCGATGCGCAGTCGGGTCGACACGTCTTCGATCACCCGGTTGGCGGGATGCGTCAGCATCCAGCGCAGCGCCGGGATCAGAAGATGCTCATACAGCGCCCACAGCGCGAACAGTCCGGCGGCGAGCACCAGCCAGAGCGGCAGCGCGACGCTCTCGGTCATTTCCTCTCCCGGGAGAAGAGATAGAGCCCGCTCGCGATGACGATCGGCGCGCCGATCCAGACGCCCGGTCCCGGCACGTCCCCGAACACGAGATAGCCGAACGCCGCCATGTAGATCACCTGCTGATAGAGAAACGGCGCAATCACGCTGGACGGAGCATAGCGGTGCGCCAGCGCGAGCAGGTAGTGCCCGCAGCCGCCCAGCACGCCGAGCAGGCAGGCCACCGTCCATTCGAGCCAGCCGCTCGGCGACTCCCACGACGCAAGGGCGAACGGCGCGAGCCCGATCGCCGCGCCGACCGCGGGAAGGTACTGGATCGTCTCGGGCGAGTCGTAGGCTGCCAGCCGGCGGGTCATCATCAGGAATGCGGCGTACAGAATCGCATTGACCACGGCGGCCAGCATCGCCGGGTGGAAATCCACGCCCCATGGGCGCACGATCACCAGCACGCCGGCGAAGCCGGCGGCGATCGCAACCCATCGCCCGGCGTCGAGCTTTTCTCCCAGGAGCGCCGCGCTGGCGAGCGCGATCATGAGCGGCACCGAGAAGAAGATCGACGACGTGACGGTGAGCTGCAGGTACTGCAGCGCCCAGAAGTTGATCCCGGTCATGACGATGAACATCAGCGCACGCAGCATGTGCCATCGCAGGTGCGTGGTCTTGATCAGGGAAATGCCCTTGACGGGGAAGAGCACGATGCCCGCGAACAGCGCATGCGTGGCGAATCGCAGCCAGACCACCATGATCACGGGCATGCCCCCGACCAGCCACTTCGCGCTGCCGTCGAGCAGCGAGAACAGCAGGTAGCAGAGCGAGACCAGGCCGATGCCGATCAGCCGGTTGCGCGCGCTATCCGCGTGGAGCAAGACCGGCCTTGTAGTCCTCGAGAGGAAACTCGCTGCCGTCTGCGTTCTCGAGCCGCCAGCCTTCGGCCTTGAGGTTCTCGAGCAGCTTGAGAACCAGCGCGGAAGCGAGCCACACGGCATGGAACGAATCGGTGCCGCGCACGTCTTCCGGATGCGTTTCGAGGGGCGCGATGGCGATCGCGCAGGCCCAGCGGCCGTCGCGCTCTTCCTTCGGCCGGCCGATCTGCGCCTTGAGCGGCACGCGCTCACCGTCGGGGCGCACGCCGATGACCTCGAGCTTGGCGACGAGGTTCTTCACCAGGGAATCTGCGAGCCGTCGTGCGAGAAGAATTTTCCGGAATCGGCCTTGCTCAGGCCGGCGATGACCCCGCGCAGGCCCTGCACCGACTTCTCCGGCGTCAGCGGCGCCTGCGGCCCGCCCATGTCGGTGCGCACCCAGCCGGGGCTGAGCGCGACCACGATGATTTCCTGGGAGGCGAGCGTCGCGGCGAGGCCCTTGACCAGCATGTTGAGCGCCGCCTTGCTCGTCGAGTAGGGAAGCGTGATGCCGCTCGACTCGCCGATCGATCCCAGGCGGCTCGACATCATCGCGATCGTCTTGCGGCCGCTCGCCGCCACGTTGTCGAGCAGGGCTTCGGCCACTGCCGCCGGGCCGAGCAGGTTCACCCGCAGGATTTCTTCCCACGATTCGAAATCGAAGCTGCCGGGCGTCATGCCTTTCCTGCCGGTGATGCCGGCGTTGCAGAAGAGGAGATCCACCGGCTCGCCCTTCACGCGCGCGGCGAACTCTCGAATCTGCTTTCGATTCGTCATGTCCATGTCGCGGCGCTCGGTGCCGATGACCTTCCAGCCGTCGCTTGCGTATTGGCGCGCGAGCTCCTTGCCCAGGCCGCGGCCGGCTCCCGTGATCAGTGCGGTCGGCATGTCAATCGAGTTTCCCCATTCCGGGGAGCAGCCTGCCTACGCGGCGCGCGTAGGCGCGGTACTGCTCGCCGTAGCTGCGCGCGAGGTAGCTTTCCTCCTCGGCGATCTGCTGCCGGATCGCGATGCACGCACCGACCAGAATCAGCGCGGACAGCAATGTGGGCAGGAGGAGGGTGTAGCCGGCGAGAACCGCGATCAGCGCAAGGAAGATCGGGTTGCGGCTGAATCGATACAGCCCGCCGGTGACGAGCCCCGGACGGGCGCGCTCTTCGATGCCGATGCGCCATGAGGCGCCGAGGTCGAGCATCGCCGCCGCCTGCAGGAGCAATCCGCCGAACAACAGCACCGCCCCCAACGCGTGGCGGATGCCCGGCGCCGCGCGCGAGTCGGCTTCAGAGAGCGGTAGCGATTCCGGCGATCCGGCCGCGACGATGGCCTGGCCGACGAGCAGCACCGGGAGCACGAACAGCATGCCATCACGCACTTTTTGCGCCGGGCTTCCCTTGAACAGCACGACGCCCCACGTTCCGTGGCGGCGCCGCTGCAGCCACGGCCGCCACACAAACACGATCGCAAACAGGATCAGGGTACCGGCGAGCGGCAGGTATCTAAAGTGCTGCAAGCACCGCCCCAGTCACATCGCGCGTGCGCGCGCTGCCGCCGAGGTCCGGGGTGAAGATCCTCTTCGCCGTGACGGCCTCGATCGCCTTCATCAGCCGCGCGGCGGCTTTCGCCTCGCCCAAGTGCTCGAGCATCATCGAGGCGGTCCAGAAGGTGGCGATCGGGTTGGCGATGCCCTTGCCGGCGATGTCGAACGCCGAGCCGTGGATCGGCTCGAACATGGAAGGAAACGTGCGCTCGGGATTGAGGTTCGCCGTCGGCGCGATGCCGAGCGAGCCCGACAGCGCCGCGGCGAGGTCGGAAAGGATGTCGGCGTGCAGGTTCGTCGCCACCATCACATCGATCGCCTTTGGCTTCAGCACCATGCGGGTGGTGGCAGCATCGACCAGGATCCGGTCCGTCTTGACGTCGGAATACTGCTTCTGAACTTCAAAAAAAACCTCATCCCAGAGCACCATGCCATGCCGTTGCGCGTTGGACTTGGTGACCAGCGTCAGGTGCTTGCGCGGGCGCTTGCGCGCCAGCTCGAAGGCGAAGCGATGGATGCGCTCGACGCCCTTGCGGGTGAACACCGAGGTCTCGGTGGCGATCTCGTCGGGCAGTCCCTGGTGCACGCGGCCGCCGGATCCCGAATACTCGCCTTCCGTGTTCTCCCGGACGATCACCCAGTCTATGTCCGGGACGACACTGCTCACCCCGGGTAACACGCGCGAGGGCCGCACGTTCGCGTACTGGTCGAAGCCCTGGCAGATCGCGAGCCGCAGCTCCCACAGCGAGACATGGTCCGGCACATTGGGCGCGCCGACCGCGCCGAAGAAGATGGCGTCGAACTTCTTCAGCTCCTCGAGCCCGCCTGGCGGGATGTATTTCCCGGTTTCCAGATAGCGCTTCGAGCTCCAATCGAATACCTTGGCGTCAATCCGGAAATTTTCCTTCGAGGAAAGCGCTTGCAAGACCTCCATGCCCGCGGGAACGACCTCGTTGCCGATGCCGTCTCCAGGAATAGCGGCGATTCTGTAGGTGTTCACGGATTGCGATGAGAAGGCAGGGCGCAACCGGATCTTATCTTGCAGCGTTGCTCGGCGGCGCGGTGCTGCTCGCGGCTTGCGGTCCGAGCGGCGATTCGGTCAATGGGGCGCCCCCGGGTGAGCCGCCAGTGCTCGCCGCGCAGCGGGTATTTCCCGCGCTGAGCTTTGCCCAGCCGGTGGCGCTGCTGCAGGCGCCCGCCGACGGCACGCGTTGGTTTGTGGTGGAGCAGGCCGGGCGCGTGCGCGTGTTCGCCAATATTTCGCAGGCCGCTGTGTTCGACACATTCGTCGACATCAGCGCGCGGGTGACCTCGGGCGGCGAAATGGGGCTCCTCGGCATGGCCTTCCACCCGAATTTCCCGGCGAATCCGCGCGTTTATCTGTCGTATACCAACGAAACTGCCGGGGTCCGTGTCTCGCGTATCTCCGAATTCCGCTTGGATCTCAGCGGCGACCTCGACCCTGGCTCGGAGATCGTGCTGCTGAGCATCGGCCAGCCGGAGACCAACCACAACGGTGGGCAGATCGCCTTCGGCCCCGACGGGTTGTTGTATATCGGCATCGGTGACGGTGGCGGCGGGGATGACCAGCACGGCGCGATCGGCAACGGTCAACTGATGACCACGCTTCTCGGCAAGATGCTTCGCATCAACGTGACGCCGGGAGGCTACTCCATCCCGCCCGGCAATCCGTTCGCCGCCAACCCCCGGTGCGGAATGGGTGGCACCGGGACGCTGCCCTGCCCGGAAATCTACGCGTCGGGATTCCGCAATCCGTGGCGCTGGAGCTTCGATCGGACCACCGGTGCGCTGTGGGTGGGCGATGTCGGCCAGGGCGCGCTCGAAGAGATCGATCGCGTGACGCTCGGCGGCAACTACGGCTGGCGCTGCCGCGAAGGCACGCGCCCGACCGGCCTTGCTTGTGGCTCGGAGCAGGGCCTGCTGCCACCGGTCGCCGAATATGGCCGCACCGAAGGCAGTTCGGTTACGGGCGGCTACGTCTATCGCGGCAGCGCGATCGCGGACCTGCCGGGTCGTTATGTGTTCGGCGACTTCGTGACCGGCAGCCTGTGGCACATTGCCGCCGACACATCGCCGACTAGGGTGATGCGTGCCGGATTTCCAACCGGGCTCAACATCGCCTCGTTCGGTGAAGATGTCGCCGGCGAGCTATTTATCGTCGACTACGGCGGCGGGATCTACCGCTTGAGGTGAACGGGAGAGAAATTCGCCGCGACGCCGGCCGAGAAGAAGTGAGCTAGGCGGCGACGGGCGAGGCGCTGCGGACCGCCTCCGCGACCGCGGCGCCGACCTCGGATGTCGAAGCCTTGCCCTTCATGTCCGGCGTGCGCGGGCCGTCGACGATCACGCGCTCGATGGCGCGCACCACGTCGGCGGCCGCGGCCGGATGGCCGAGGTGCTCGAGCATCAGCGCGCCCGACCAGATGGCGCCGATCGGGTTGGCGATCTTCTTCCCGGCGATGTCGGGCGCCGAGCCGTGCACCGGCTCGAAGATCGACGGCGCGGTGCGTTCGGGGTTGATGTTGCCCGAGGCGGCGATGCCGATGGTGCCGGCGGTCGCCGGGCCGAGGTCGGAGAGGATGTCGCCGAACAGGTTGGAGGCGACGATGACGTCGAAGCGGTCCGGGTTGAGCACCAGCTGGATCGTCAGTCCGTCGACGTGGTACTGGTCGGCTCTCACGTCGGGATACTTCTTCTTCATCTCGGCGAAGCGCTCATCCCAGTACGGCATGGTAATGGTGATGCCGTTCGACTTGGTGCACGAGGTGAGGTGCTTCTTGCGGGTGCGGGCGAGCTCGAACGAATACTTCATGATGCGGTCCACGCCCTTGCGCGAGAACACGGATTGCTGCATCACGGCTTCGGATGCAGTTCCTTCAAAAATCCTACCCCCCACGTTCCCGTACTCCCCTTCCGTGTTCTCGCGGATCACGACGTAGTCGAGGTCGCCGGGCTTGCGGCCGGCGAGCGGGCAGGGCAGGCCTTCGAACAGGCGCACCGGCCGAAGGTTCACGTAAAGGTCGAACCAGCGCCGGAAGTTGATCAGCAGGCCCCACGCCGAGATGTGGTCGGGAACGATCGCCGGGTTGCCGGCGGCGCCGAAGTAGACCGCGTCGAAGCGCCGCAGGATGTCGGGGGCGTCGTCGGGGCACATCTTGCCGTGCGCCTTGTACCAGTCGCAGCTCCAGGGAAACTCCTGCCACTTGAAGCGCAGCCCGTGCCTTGCGCCCACCGCTTCGAGCGCGCGCACGCCCTCGGGCATGACTTCGCGCCCGATCCCGTCGCCCGGGATCACCGCGATCGCATGTTCTTTCATGTGCCCCAGTATATAGAATCGCCACATGCGGTTCGCGGCGATCGAGACCTCCACCGAGTGGTGCTCGCTCGCCGTCTGGCGCGACGGCGAGATCGCGGCGCTCGAGCGCCGCGCCGGCCACCGGCATTCGGAGTTCGCCCTGCCCATGCTGGAAACTCTTCTGGGAAAAGACAGGCTGGATGCGGTGGCCTTCGGCGCGGGCCCGGGGGCGTTCACCGGACTGCGCATTGCCTGCGCGCTGGCGCAAGGCCTTGCCTTCGCGCGCGGCCTGCCGGTCTTCGGCGTCCCGACGCTCGAGGCGCTGGCGCAGGAATCCGGCGCCACGCGGGTCGTCGCGTGCATCGATGCGCGGATGCGCGAAGTGTATTATGCGGCGCTTGAAAAGCGCGCCGGGCGCTGGCACGAGGTGATCGCCGCGCAGTGCGTCGCGCCGCAGTCGGCGCCCCGGCCTCCGGGGGAAGGATGGGTCGGCTGTGGGAACGGCTTTTCAGTTTATGGAAACATGGGAATGAGCCGCGTTTTCCCTGAAATTCATCCAACGGCCGTTGCGGTCGCGCAACTGGCGGCACCGCGGCTCGCTGCCGGCGAAGGCGTGGACGCGGCGCTCGCCGCGCCGATCTACGTGCGCGACAAAGTTGCGTTCACCAAGGAAGAGCTTGAGCGCCGTCCTTAAGGACGTTCCGGAACTCGTGTTGATGCGCGAGCCGGACCTCGAAGAGGTCTTGGTCATCGAGACCGCCATCTATACCCACCCCTGGACGCGCGGCAACTTTGCCGATTCGCTGCGCGCGGGCTACGAGTGCCGGGTGCTCAGGCTGGGCGGCGAGCTTCTGGGCTACTTTGTGCTGATGGTCGCCGCCGGCGAGGCGCATCTGCTCAACCTGTCGATCGGCGCGGCCCACCAGCGCAACGGCCATGGCAGCTGGCTCCTCCGCGAAGCGATGGCGTTCGGGCGGACGCTGGGCGCGAAGAGCCTGTTTCTCGAGGTGCGGCCGAGCAACCGCGGCGCGCAAGCGCTGTATACGAGGTTTGGCTTCCGCAAGATCGCGGTGCGCCGCGGCTACTACCCCGCGCACGCGGGCCGCGAGGACGCGCTGGTCCTCACCCTGCCGCTGGCATGAGCAGGCGTGCGGTGGTTCTGGCCGAGATGGGCATCAAGCCCGTCTGGAAGTTACGTACGAAACCAAGGGTGGAGACGCCATCTCCTTCCGGGCCCCCGGCTAACGAATGGATCCCTCTAAAGGCGGCGGTCTCCGGCTGCACGAAGTGCGGCCTGCACAAGACCCGCACGCAGACGGTGTTCGGGGTCGGCGACGAGAACGCCGACTGGATGCTGATCGGCGAGGCGCCCGGCGCCGAGGAGGACCGGCTCGGCGATCCGTTCGTCGGCCAGGCGGGCAGGCTCCTCGACAACATGCTCGCTGCGATCGGCCTGTCGCGGGGCAAGAACGTCTACATCGCCAACGTGCTCAAGTGCCGGCCGCCGGGGAATCGGAATCCGACGCCGGAAGAAGTCGCGCAATGCTCGCCCCACCTGCTCAAGCAGATCGAGCTCATCAAGCCCAGGCTGATCGTGGCGATGGGGCGCTTCGCGGCGCAGACGCTGCTCGAAAGCGACTCCTCGATCGCGAGCCTGCGCGGCCGCGTGCACCGCTATGCCGGCGTGCCGCTCATCGTGACCTACCACCCGGCCTATTTGCTGCGCACCCTGGAAGACAAGGCGAAGACCTGGGAAGACCTGGTATTCGCGCGCAAGACGATGGCGGGGCTATGAAGAGAAGGAGGTTTGTCCCTGAGGGCTTGGGTTGCAGCCCCTGGAGTTACGTCCCCCTTCCCCAAAGGCCGCAGTAGCGGCGAAGGACGAACGGCAGGTTGTTCTGGTAGCCGGGCCAGTTCTCGTATTTCGGCAGCTTCATCTCTTTCTCGACGCCATCCCAGCACTTGCCCTCGCGCGCCGCGACCTTCACCGCTTCGGAAGCGTCGCGCCACAGGGTCAGCTGGTCCTCGACGTCCTTCTTCGTGCCGAGACGATCGTTCGGCTGTCCCGGATGCCCGGGAATCAGACGTTCCCAATCCATCTTCAGCACTTCCTGGGCGAACTTCTCCGCCTCGAGCGGATAGAAGTCGATCATGCCGCGCCCCGGGAAGGCGCCCACCGGCAGAACGTCGACGATGAATACCAGTTTCTCCTTCGGCAGGCGCATGACGATGGTGCTGTCGGAGTGGTTGAGGCCGTGGTAGGAAAGCTCGAGCACCGTGCCGCCGAGCTTGAGGGTGCGGCGCTTGTCGAAGGTCTCGTCGGGCAGCGGCGTATGCGGATCCTTGATCATCTCGAGCCGCTCCTTCGCGCGCTTGTGCGAGATGATCTTCGCGCCGGCGTCCTTGAACGGCTGACCACCCGCGATGTGGTCGAAGTGATGGTGGCTGTAGATCAGGTACCTGATCGGCTTGTCGCTGACCTTCCTGATCTCTTCGATGTAGGTCTTCGCCGCCTCGGGGCGCCCGTAGGCGACCGGGTCGGTGGCGATAACGCCGTCGCTCGTGACGACGAACATCGCCTGATGGTTGCCGTATCGGAAGACGTAGACGTTGTCGGTGCCCTCGACCTTGGTGGTCTGGAACATCGGGCGCTGTCCTTGAGCCTGGACACCCAGAGAAAGCGAAACGGCGGCAATCAATGCCAAAACCCTCGTCATGGTGAACCTCCTCTGCCGCGGAACAGCCGGAGCGGAGGCTTTATTCCCGGACCTTGTGCGGGTCCTCGGCGCGGGCGAAGGCGAGCAGGCGATCCATTTCCTCGCGATGCCTGCGGCGGTTGCCCAGGTACCAGATCTGCACCACGGTCATGGTGCCGGCGACGAACAGGCCGTACACCACGATCACGGTGTAGATCGAGTAGCCGACGTTGAGCAGCAGCGAGTAGAGCGCGATCATCACCAGGATCGAGCTGTTCTCGTTGAAGTTCTGCACCGCGATCGAGCGCCCGGCGCCGACCAGGTGGTGGCCGCGGTGCTGCAGCAGCGCGTTCATCGGCACCACGAAGAAGCCGGCCAGCCCGCCGATCACGACCATGAGGATCATCGCGAGCCACGCTTGGCTCACCAGGTTCATGACGATGACGACAATCCCCATGACGATGCCGAGCGGGATCACGCGAACCGAGCGGTCGAGGCTGACCGAGACCGAGGCGAGCACCGCCCCGAGCGCGATACCGAACGCGCTGACCCCCTGCAGGATCGCCGCCTTCGAGAGGTCGAAGCCGAGCGCGGCCCGCGCCCACTCGATGAGAATGAACTGCAGCGTCGCGCCCGCGCCCCAGAACAGCGTGGTCGTGGCGAGCGAGATCTGGCCCAGCCGGTCGCGCCAGAGATGGCCGACGCAGCGCCAGAAATCCTTGAGGGTGTCGAGCGGGTCCGCGGGCAGCTTCTTCAGCGTCACGCCGGTCTTGGGCACCTCGAGGTTGAAGAGCGCGGCGATCGCGTATACCACCACGATGAGCGCGATCGCCGCCTCCGCCGGCGTGTCGATCGAAGTCTCGATGAGCGGCATGTCGAAGTGCAGGAGGACGCCGGACACGCGCACATGGATCAGCAGGCCGCCCAGCATGGTGCCGAGGATGATCGAGGCCACCGTGAGGCCCTCGATCCAGCCGTTCGCCACGACCAGCTGCCGGTGCGGCAGGTATTCCGTGAGAATCCCGTACTTCGCCGGCGAGTACGCGGCGGCGCCCAGGCCGACGATGGCGTAGGCGATCAGCGGATCGACGCCCCACAGCATGGTCAGGCAGCCGACGATCTTGATGGTGTTCGCGATCAGCATCACCTGGCCTTTCGCAAGGCGGTCGGCGAAGGCGCCGACGAAGGGCGCGAGCACCACGTAGGAGATGACGAAGAAGAACTTGAGGTAGGGCGTGAGCCACGACGGCGCTTCGGCCTGGATCAGCAGCGCGATCGCGGCGACCAGCAGCGCATTGTCGGCGAGCGACGAGAAGAACTGCGCCGCCATGATGATGTAGAAGCCGTAGTTCAAACGAGGCCTTGTCCCCCCCCGGCAGGTCTCTTGTTGCCGTTTTTTCGCCGCGGCGCTTTATAGCACAATAACCCTTCATGCCCCGGCCGATCCGCGCGACGATTTCCGCAGCCGCGCTCGCACATAATTTGACAGTGGCCAAGCGCCATGCCGAGGGCGCCCAGGTCTGGGCGGTCGTCAAGGCGAACGCCTACGGCCACGGCGTCGAGCGCGCGGCGCGCGCGCTGGCCGCCGCCGACGGCTTCGCGGTGCTCGACTTCCAGGAAGCGCTGCGCCTGCGTGCCGCCGGCGTGGCGAAGCCGATCTTGATGCTCGAGGGCTTCTTCACCGCCGCCGACCTCGAGCTTCTGCCGAAGCACGCGCTGACGCCGGTGATCCACAACCCGGAGCAGGTCGAGATGCTCAGGCGCAGCCCGCTCGCCGGCGAGATCGACGTGTATCTCAAGGTGAACAGCGGCATGAACCGCCTCGGCTTCGGCGTCGAGGGCCTGCGTCCGGCCTACAACTCGGTGCGCATGCACCCGCAGGTGAGGAACGTCACGTTCATGACGCATTTCGCCGACGCCGACGGCGCCGGCGGCGTGAAGGCCCAGTTCGAATGGTTCAACGAGCTGACCAAGTCCTTCGAGGTGCACAGCCGCTCGCTCGCCAACTCCGCGACGCTGCTGCGATTCCCGGAAGCGCGCGGCGACTGGGTGCGCCCGGGGATCATGCTCTATGGCTGTTCCCCGTTCGCAGACCAGAGCGCCGAGCAGCTCGGCCTCAAGCCCGCGATGACCCTCAGCTCAGAGATCATCGCGATCCAGCAGCTGCAGCCGGGCGAGCGCGTGGGCTACGGGTTCTCGTACGAGGCGGTCGGGGAGATGACGCTTGGCATCGTCGCCTGCGGCTACGCCGACGGCTACCCGCGCCACGCGCCGGCCGGCACGCCGGTGCTGGTCAACGGCAAGCGCGCGCGCATCGTTGGACGCGTATCGATGGACATGATCAGCGTCGACATCTCCGGCCTGCCCGGGGCGTACATCGGCACCCCGGTCACGCTGTGGGGCGAGGGACTCTCGGCCGACGAAGTCGGCGCCGCCGCCGGCACGTTGAGCTACGAGCTGCTTTGCAAGCTGAGCACCCGTGTACCCATTGTTGAAGTGACTTGAAAAAACCCAAAACCGCCTACGTATGCTCTGAATGCGGCGCCACCGCGCTGCAATGGTTCGGCTCCTGCCCGTCGTGCGGCACCGCGGGGACGCTGAGCGAGTCCATCGCCGAACGCGGCTCCGGGTTTCGGCCGAAGTCCGCGCCCGCGACGGTGGGCCTGGCTGAAGTCCAACCCAAAGACCTCGAGCGGATCCCGACGGGGATCGGCGAGCTCGATCGCGCGCTCGGCGGCGGGCTGGTCGCGGGGCAGGTGGCGCTGCTCGGCGGCGACCCGGGGATCGGCAAGTCGACCCTGCTGCTTCAGGCTTTGACCAGCATGGCCAGCGCCGGGCCGCTGATCTACGTTACGGGAGAAGAATCGGTGGAGCAGGTGGCGCTGCGCGCGCGGCGCCTCAGCCTCGAAGCCGCGAATGTCCGCATCGCCGCCGAGACGCAGCTCGAGCGCGTGCTCGGCGCGCTGGAGGCGGCGCGGCCGCGCGTGGCGGTGATCGATTCGATCCAGACGCTCTGGTCGGAGAGCCTGCAGTCCGCGCCCGGCTCGGTGGCGCAGGTGCGCGAGTGCGCCGCGCAGCTCACGCGCCACGCCAAGCGCGCCGGCACGGCGCTCTTCCTCGTCGGCCATGTCACCAAGGAAGGCGCGATCGCCGGGCCGCGGGTGCTCGAGCACATCGTCGACACCGTGCTCTACTTCGAAGGCGATCCGCACTCTTCTTTCCGGCTGGTCCGCGCGGCGAAGAACCGCTTCGGCGCGGTGAACGAGCTCGGCGTGTTCGCCATGACCGAGAAGGGCCTGCGCGGCGTCTCGAACCCGTCGGCGCTTTTCCTGTCGCAGCACCCGCGCGCGGTGCCGGGCTCCTGCGTCCTCGCCACGCTCGAGGGCACGCGCCCGCTGCTGGTCGAGATCCAGGCGCTGGTCGACCCGGCGCACACGCCGAACCCGCGCCGGCTCTCGGTCGGGCTGGAGGCGAACCGGCTCGCCATGCTGCTCGCGGTGCTGCACCGGCACGCGGGCATCGCCACGTGGGAGCAGGATGTCTTCGTGAACGCGGTGGGCGGCATGCGCATCGGCGAGCCCGCGGCCGACCTCGCGGTGTCCCTCGCCGTGGTTTCTTCTTTTTCCGACAAGCCGATCTCGTCAAGAGTCGCAGTCTTCGGCGAGATCGGCCTCGCGGGTGAAGTGCGCCCCGCGGTCCGCGGCCAGGAGCGGCTCAGGGAAGCGGCAAAGCTCGGCTTCGAGAAGGCGATCGTGCCGAAGGCAAACCTGCCGAAGGCGAAAATCGCCGGACTGGAGACGCTCGCCGTAGAGCGTATCGACCAGGCGGTTCGCTTACTCCGCGAACTGTAGTCGCGATCGTCCTGCCGATGTCCGGGCTGCGCGGATTGACGTCCAGCTCGCGCGTCTTTGGAATCACCACCAGATCCAGGTCTTCCATGGCGATGGCGCCGAGCAGGACTTGGTCGCCCATCACCAGGGCGCCGACGAAACCGGCGCGGTTCTTGAAGCGGACTTCGAGCGGCCCGACGTACGCGACGATCTTCCTCGACCCGTCGGCCAGCAGCACCTCGCGCTCCGTCAGCTTCTCGATCTGGAGCTGGTCGCACACATGCTGCGGGATGCACAGGTGCAGGGACCCGGTGTCGGCGAGCGCATCTATCTGCAGCTCCAGGCTGGGATCGCGCGCGTTGCGCAGAAGGATCGTGCTCATGACAAGTCCCATGACGTTGGTCCGGGATCGTAACCCGCTATTTCGAATCGTATTACCCGGGTAGTCGCGCCGTCACACTGATCTCCTTGAGGATCATGCTCGCCGCGCGCACGCCGCTGCGGACCGCGGCTTCCAGCGTCGGCGGATATTCCGGATCGACATAGTCGCCGGCCAGGAACACGCCAGCCGTTTGCATCTCTGGTCTCTTCAATCCTGGAGTGCAGGTGATCGTTGCGCGCTTCTCGGCGATCACTTGCGACCACAATGCAGAAGGTAAGCCAGGCAACGCGCGCCGCAATTCCCGATCGCAGGTCTGCGCGAGCTCGTCCTGCGTCATCTGCTGATGATCGCCCTGCGCGCTGATCACGCACACCAGCCGGCCTTTTTCGCCGAGCAGCGCGCCGCGGTCGAAGACCCACTGCACCAGGCCTTTGCCCATGCCGAGCATCGGGAACTCGAGGCGCGTGCTCTCCGGATATTGCAGGTAGCAGGTGTAGATCGGCTGGTAGGTGTAGCCGTTCGCCGCGTCGGGCAGGAGAGTTTTCAGCTGGTGCGGCCCGACCGCCACGATGACGTTTGAAAATTGGGTTCTCAATGAATCCAGTTCCCTTACCGTAGTTCCACAGCGTAGCTCGCCGCCGCGTGTGCGAATGAATTCCGCCGCAGGCTCGGGAAATAGCCGTGACAGGTCGACGCGCGGCAGCAGCAGGTCGCTCGCGTCGCCGTCGCCCGCAAGCGTGTCGCGCAGCGTGGCGAGGAATACATTGGCGGAGGCCTGGTCGAGCGGCGTATTGAGCGCCGAGACGCAAAGCGGCGCCCATAGGTAATGGCGCATCCTGCCGCCCTGGCCGTGGGCGTCGAGCAGCGCCTTGACCGTGATATCGGGCTGCACATGCCAGTTGCGCCGGCGCAGCGCCGCCATGAATCTCAGCGCGCCAAGGCGCTCGGTGAACGGCACGCCGCGCGCGAGCAGCAAGCCCGCCAACCGCCCGAATGGCGCTGCACGGAAAGAGAAGCCTTCCGCGTAGCGGATTTCCAGGGGAACGCGCAGCAGCGCGTCGGAGGGCACGCCGACCATGCGCATCAGGCGGAAGAGCTGCGAATACGCGCCGACGAAGATGTGCTGCCCGTTGTCCAGCTCGCGGCCCTGGCCGCCGGAAGAGATGCGGACGCGCCGTGCGCGGCCGCCGGGGACGGGGCCCGACTCGAACACGGTGACCGGCATGCCCCGCTCGGCGAGCGTCACCGCGGCCGCCATCCCGGCATAGCCCGCTCCGATGATCGCTACGCCGTTACCCAAGTGCGCCACGCGATCCAGAATTTTCGCAACGGTGTGAGTGAGGTGCGCCGGGTGAGGACCCGGAAGCCGTCGCGCTCGATCTCCTCCAGCAGGGTGCGGTAGATCGCCGCCATGATCAGTCCGGGCCGCTGCGCCTTGCGGTCGGCCGCGGGGAGGGCCTGCAGCGCTTTCTCATAGTGCGCGCGCGCGCGCGCGGCCTCGAAGGCCATCAGGCGGCTGAATTCCGGCGTTTCGCGCGACTGCAGGATGTCGGCAGCCGGGACGCCGAACTGCTTGAGATCCGCCATCGGCAGGTAGATGCGGTTCTTGCGCGCATCCTCGCCCACGTCGCGGATGATATTGGTGAGCTGGAACGCGATGCCGAGCTCGCGCGCGTACTCGAGCGTGCGCGCGTCGCGATAGCCGAAGATGCCGGCGGCGAGCAGGCCGACCACGCTCGCCACGCGGTAACAGTAGCGCTCGAGGCCAGCCCAGTCGAGATAGCGTGTCTGCGTGAGATCCATCTCCATGCCGTCGATGATGTGATTGAGTTTCTCCGAAGAAATTGAAAAGCTCTCACGGTGCGGAGCCAGCGCTTTCGTAACAGGATGCTGAGGATTGGCGGCGAAGAGGTTGGCGACTTCCGCCCGCCACCACGCGAGCTTCGCCGCCGCGATCTGCATCTCGCCCGTCTCGTCGACCACGTCGTCGACTTCGCGGCAGAATGCGTACAGCGCGGTGATCGCGCGGCGCCGCTCGGCGGGCAGGAAAAGGAACGAGTAGTAGAAGCTCGAGCCGCTGGCGGCGGCCTTCTGCTGACAGTACTCGTCCGGCGTCATACTGCTTTCAATAGAACGACAGGCCAGTCGAGCGCCCGCAGCTTCGGACGCCGCCGGAATACGTCGTAGCGGGCGCGCTCGATCTTTTCCAGGATGCGCAGCCCGCCCTGGATGGTGGCGCGGATCTCCAGGCCGATGCGGCCGGGCAGGGCGTGCCCCAGGTGCTTGCCGGACAACATCAGCTCGCGCGCCCTTTGCACCTGGAACTTCATCAGCGCCCGCCACGGGTCGTCGCAGATCTTCTGGGAAATATGCTGTTCCGTCACGCCATGGCGCGCCATCTCGTCCTGCGGCAGGTAAATGCGTCCGTCCTTCAGGTAGTCGACATCCACGTCCTGCCAGAAGTTGACGAGCTGCAGGGCCGAGCAGATGGCGTCCGAAGCCCGGCAGTTTGAGTCACTCGTTCGTTTGAACAGGTGCAGCAGCAGCCGGCCCACCGGATTCGCCGAACGGCGGCAGTAGTCCAGGACCTCGGGAAAATTTGCATAGCGCTTCTTGGTGACGTCCTGCGAGAACGCATCGAGCAGGTCGGCGAACAGCTCGACCGGAAGCTCATGTTCACGAATGATTTTTGCGACATCGCGAAGCAGCGGGTCCCGGGGCGTTTCGAGCTGCCTGCGGTAGTCGTTTAACTGGTTTAGGCGTACTTCCGGGAGATCGTTGCCTTCGTCGGCGAAGTCGTCGGCGCTGCGCGCGAAGCGGTAAATGATCTCGATCGGTTCGCGCAGCGCTGCCGGCAGCAGAAGCGACGCGACCGGGAAGTTCTCGTAATGGCGCACCGCCATCGGCGGCTATAATACGTTGATTCTTTTTGCGAAGGTGGCGGAATTGGCAGACGCACCAGACTTAGGATCTGACGCCGTAAGGCATGAGGGTTCGAGTCCCTCCCTTCGCACCAGGACCTAATCGAGAAAATGGCGAACGTGGAAAACCTAGGAACGCTGGAGCGGCGCGTATCGATGGCACTGGCGGCCGACGATATCGAGCGCAGGGTCGATGAGCGGCTGAAGAAGCTTGCACGCAGCGTGCGCATGCCGGGATTCCGGCCGGGTAAGGTGCCGCTCAAGCTGATCGCGCAGACCTACGGCCCGCAGGTGAGGTCCGAAGTGCTCGGCGACGCGGTGCAGAAGGCCTTCACCGACGCGGTTAAGGAAGCCAACCTCAAGGTGGCCGGCTATCCCAAGATAGAAAAGAAAGATCCGGCTTCGAATGCTCTGGAATTCAATGCCACCTTCGAGGTCTACCCCGAGGTCAAGGTCGGGGATCTCGCGAGCGCCACGGTCGAGCGCCCGCAGCTCGAAGTCGACGACGCCGCGGTCGACAAGACGATCCAGATCCTGCGCAAGCAGCGCACGCGCTTCGAGCCGGTCGAGCGTCCGGCGCGCGACGAAGACAGGGTGACCGTGGACTTCAAGGGAACGATCGCCGGCGAGGCTTTTCCCGGCGGCGAGGCCCAGGACTTTGCTTTCGCGATCGGCGCGGGCCGGATGCTGCCCCAGTTCGAGGCGGCGGCGCGCGGCATGGCGCCGGGCGAGCAAAAGTCGTTCGAGCTCACTTTCCCCGCCGACTACCATGGCAAGGAAGTTGCTGGCAAAACAGCGTCGTTCGCCATGACGCTGAAGAAGATCGAAGAGCCGCGCATCCCCGAAGTCGACGCCGATTTCGCGAAGGCACTCGGCGTGGCGGACGGCGACACCGGCAAAATGCGCTCCGAAGTCCGCGCCAATGTGGAGCGCGAGGTGAAAAAGCGCGTCGAGGCGCGGACCAAGGAGCAGGCACTGCAGGCGCTGCTCACGGCTGCGCCGCTTGAAGTGCCGAAGTCGCTCGTCGGAATGGAAGCCACCAGCATGGCCGAGCGCGCGGTGGCCGATCTCAAGGCGCGCGGCGTGAATCCGGAGCAGGTGCCGATCAATCCGCAGGCGTTCGAAGAAGCGGCGCGGCGGCGCGTCGCGCTCGGCCTGGTGATCGCGGAGCTCGCGCGCGCCGAAAGCCTGCAGCCCAAGCCCGCCGAAGTGCGCGCGCTGGTCGAGCAGGAGGCGCAAAGCTACGAGAGTCCGGCCGAGGTAGTAAAATGGTTCTACATGCAGCCGCAGCGGCTTTCAGAGATGGAAGCACTCGCGCTGGAAACCAACGTCGTCAAGTGGGTTTTGACGAAGGCGAAAGTGCTCGACAAGCCGGTAACGTTTGACGAGCTGATGGGGGCGAGCTCGTGAACTGGGAAAAAGGAAGGCCGGTGGGGAGCGTCGATCCCCAAAACCTCGGGCTCATCCCGATGGTCATCGAGCAGTCGGGGCGCGGTGAGCGCGCCTACGACATCTATTCCCGGCTGTTGAAGGAAAGAGTCGTGTTCCTGGTCGGGCCGGTGAACGAGGTCACCGCCAACCTGATCGTGGCGCAGCTCCTGTTCCTCGAGTCGGAGAATCCCGACAAGGACATTTTCTTCTACATCAATTCGCCCGGCGGGTCGGTGTCGGCAGGCCTGGCCGTCTACGACACCATGCAGTTCATCAAGCCCGACGTGTCGACGCTCTGCGTCGGCCAGGCGGCGAGCATGGGCGCGCTGCTCATGGCCGCCGGGGATCCCGGCAAGCGTTTCTGCCTGCCGAACTCGCGCGTCATGATCCACCAGCCGATGGGTGGGTTTCAGGGCCAGGCCACCGACATCGAGATCCACGCCAAGGAAATCCTCTACCTGCGCGAGCGCCTGAACGAGATTCTGGCCCGGCACACCAAGCAGTCGATGGAGGTGATCCGGCGCGACACCGAGCGTGACTTTTTCCTCGGGGCCGAAGACGCGGTAAAGTACGGTATCGTCGACAAAGTACTGGTGAGCCGTGAAAACACGTAACGGCAGGGAGAACACCTAGGTAATGTCGGAAAAATCGTCCTCGGGGGAAAAGCTCCTTTACTGCTCGTTCTGCGGCAAGAGCCAGCACGAGGTGCGCAAGCTGATCGCCGGCCCGTCGGTGTTCATCTGCGACGAGTGCATCGAGCTTTGCAACGACATCATCCGCGAGGAGACCGCTTCCGACAAAGGCGGCAAGGGCGCCAAGTCGGACCTGCCGACGCCGCGCGAGATCCGCAACATCCTGGATAGCTACGTCATCGGCCAGGACCAGGCGAAGAAGATCCTGTCGGTCGCGGTCTACAACCACTACAAGCGGCTCAAGCACCTCTCCAAGAACGACGAGGTCGAGCTCGCGAAATCCAACATCCTGCTGATCGGGCCGACGGGCTCCGGGAAGACGCTGCTCGCCCAAACATTGGCGAGACTATTGAACGTTCCCTTTGTGATCGCCGATGCGACGACCCTGACCGAGGCGGGCTACGTCGGCGAGGACGTCGAGAACATCATCCAGAAGCTGCTGCAGAACTGCGACTACGACGTCGACAAGGCGAAGCGCGGCATCGTCTACATCGACGAGATCGACAAGATCTCGCGCAAGTCGGACAACCCCTCGATCACGCGCGACGTGTCGGGCGAGGGCGTGCAGCAAGCGCTCTTAAAATTGATCGAGGGCACGATCGCCTCGGTGCCGCCGCAGGGCGGGCGCAAGCATCCGAACCAGGACTTCGTCCAGGTCGACACCACCAACATCCTGTTCGTGTGCGGCGGCGCGTTCGACGGCCTGGAGAAGATCGTGCGCAACCGCACCGAGAAGACCGGGATCGGGTTTGGCGCGGAAGTGAGAAGCCCGAAGAACTCCAAGGCCACTTACGACCTGCTGAAGAGCGTCGAGCCCGAGGACCTGATCAAGTACGGCCTGATCCCCGAGTTCGTCGGCCGGCTGCCGGTGCTCGCGACGCTGGAGGAGCTCGACGAGGGCGCGCTGATCCAGATCCTGACCGAGCCGAAAAACGCGCTCATCAAGCAGTACCAGCGCCTGTTCCACATGGAAGGCGTCGAGCTGGAAGTGCGTACGACGGCGCTCGGCGCCGTGGCGAAGCGCGCCCTGGCGCGCAAGACCGGAGCAAGGGGCCTGCGCTCGATCCTCGAGCAGATCCTGCTCGACACGATGTACGAGCTGCCCACCCTCGAGAACGTCAGCAAGGTCGTGGTGGACGAATCGATGGTCAGCGCCGACGGCAAGCCGCTGCTCATCTATTCGGATACCCAGAAAGTAGCCGGTGGGGCCGGCTGAGAAGCAAGTCGCCCGCGGCGCCGGTTAGTCGTTTTTTCCCAAATTCCGTCCTAACCCCTACATTTCGTAACGTTTTCCGCGTTGCAGCGCAAAGCTGTTGCGTGTACGCTTTCCTCATTGATTTTTCGGGCGGAACCCGCATCTAGGCGTGGGGTCCCAACCCATTGAAAGGCTAATCTAAATGTCCGAAGCGACGCCTCCCAGCGCGGAAATCATCCAATACCCGCTTCTGCCGCTGCGGGATGTGGTGGTGTTCCCCCACATGGTGATTCCGCTCTTCGTCGGCCGGCCGAAGTCGATCAAGGCGATGGAGACCGCCATGGAGGCGGGCAAGTCGATCCTGCTGGTGGCGCAGCGTTCCGCGGCCAAGGACGATCCCGGGCCGGAGGACATGTACGCAATCGGGTGCGTGTCGAACGTCCTGCAAATGCTCAAGCTTCCCGACGGCACGGTGAAGGTGCTGGTCGAAGGCGGCACCCGCGCGCAGATCAAAGAAATAGTCGACGTGCGCACCCACTGGGTCGCCGAGGCGAGCGCGGTGCCGGCCGACGGCGCGCCGCCGGCCGAAGTCGAGGCGATGCGCCGCGCGCTGCTGTCGGCGTTCGACCAGTACGTCAAGCTGAACAAGAAGATCCCGCCGGAAATCCTCACTTCTCTTTCCGGCATCGACGAGGCCGGCCGCCTTGCCGACACCGTCGCCGCGCATCTGCCGCTCAAGCTCGAGCAGAAGCAGCAGGTGCTGGAGATGTTCGAAGTGAAGCAGCGCCTCGAGCACCTGCTGTCGCAGCTCGAGACCGAGATCGACATCCTCCAGGTGGAGAAGCGCATCCGCGGGCGGGTCAAGCGGCAGATGGAGAAGAGCCAGCGCGAGTACTACCTGAACGAGCAGGTGAAGGCGATCCAGAAGGAGCTCGGCGAGGGCGAGGAGGGCGCCGACCTCGAGGAGATGGAGAAGCGCATCAAGCGCGCGCACATGCCCAAAGACGCGCGCAAGAAGGCCGAAGCGGAGCTGAAAAAGCTCAAGCTCATGTCCCCGATGTCGGCCGAGGCGACCGTGGTGCGCAACTACATCGACACCATCGTCAACCTGCCGTGGAAGAAGAAGTCGAAGATCTCGAAGGACATCAAGCTCGCCCAGGAGATCCTCGACAGGGACCACTACGGCCTGGAGAAGGTGAAGGAGCGCATCGTCGAGTACCTCGCGGTGCAGACGCGCGTCGAGAAGATGAAGGCGCCCATTCTGTGTCTCGTGGGCGCGCCGGGCGTCGGCAAGACCTCGCTCGGCCAGTCGATCGCCAAGTCGACCAACCGCAAGTTCGTGCGCATGTCGCTCGGCGGCGTGCGCGACGAGGCCGAGATCCGCGGCCACCGCCGCACCTACATCGGCTCGATGCCGGGCAAGATCCTGCAGAACATGTCGAAGGTCGGCGTGAAGAACCCGCTGTTTCTGCTCGACGAAGTCGACAAGATGGGGATGGACTGGCGCGGCGACCCGTCGTCGGCGCTGCTGGAAGTGCTCGATCCCGAGCAGAACCACACCTTCGTCGACCACTACATCGAGGTCGAGTACGACCTGTCGGAGGTGATGTTCGTCGCTACCGCGAACACGCTCAACATCCCGCCGGCGCTGCTCGACCGCATGGAAGTGATCCGTCTCTCGGGTTACACCGAAGACGAGAAGATGAACATCGGCATCAAGTACCTGCTGCCCAAGCAGATGAAGAACACCGGGCTTAAGGAAGGCGAGCTGTCGATTTCCGAGGCCGCGGTGCGCGACATCGTGCGCTACTACACGCGCGAGGCCGGCGTGCGCGCGATAGAGCGCGAGCTCTCGAAGATTTGCCGCAAGGCGGTGAAGCAGCTGCTCACCGAGCGGCAGAGCACGCCCGAAGGCAAGCCGCACCGGATCACCATCACGCCCAAGAACCTCGACAAGTTCCTCGGCGTGCGGCGCTACACCTTCGGCATGGCCGAGAAGCAGAACCAGGTGGGCCAGGTGACGGGACTCGCCTGGACCGAGGTCGGCGGCGAGCTCCTCACGATCGAGGCGGTCACCATGCCCGGCAAGGGCAAGACCATCACCACCGGCAAGCTCGGCGACGTGATGCAGGAGTCGATCCAGGCCGCGCTCTCGGTGGTGCGCGCGCGCTCGCGCAAGCTCGGCGTGAAGGAAGACTTCTACCAGAAGAACGACATCCACATTCACCTGCCCGAGGGCGCGACGCCCAAGGACGGCCCGAGCGCCGGCGTCGGCATCGTCACCTCCATGGTGTCGATCCTGTCGGGAATCCCGGTGCGCTCGGACGTCGCCATGACCGGCGAGATCACGCTGCGCGGCGAGGTGCTGCAGATCGGCGGCCTGAAGGAGAAGCTGCTCGCGGCGCACCGCGGCGGCATCAAGACCGTGCTGATCCCGGAAGAGAACGTCAAGGACCTCGCCGAGATCCCCGACAACATCAAGAACAAGCTCGAGATCGTGCCGGTGAGGTGGATCGACAAGGTTCTGGAAATCGCGCTCGAGCGCCAGCCCGACCCGCTGCCCGAGCACGACGAGTCGGCGCCGATCCCGCCGAAGCCCGACGATCAGGCTGGAGTGGTTCGGCCTCACTAGGTTTCTTTTTTGAACAAAGCGGACCTGATCGACCAGATCGCGCAGGCGGCCGAGATTTCCAAGTCGGCCGCCGAGCGCGCGGTCGATGCGCTGGTCGGCGCCGTGAAGTCCAGCCTGCGCAAGGACGAGATGGTGACCCTGGTCGGCTTTGGCACCTTCTACGCCGGCAAGCGCGCTGCGCGCACCGGCCGTAACCCGCGCACCGGCGCAGCGCTCGACATCAAAGCGGCGCGTTTGCCGAAGTTTCGTGCTGGAAAGGCCCTCAAGGACGCGATAAACTGAGCGCCCTTTTTTCGGGTGCTTAGCTCAGCGGTAGAGCGCTGCCCTTACAAGGCAGAAGTCGTAGGTTCGACCCCTACAGCACCCACAAGAGAAAACGGAGCGGTAGTTCAGTTGGTTAGAATACCGGCCTGTCACGCCGGGGGTCGCGGGTTCGAGTCCCGTCCGCTCCGCCAACCTTTCATTCCTAGCAACTCTACCGATCGGCCGCAGGCAGGCCGCATCCGCGGCATTTGTCTCACTCGGCAGCTATTTGTTGGGTCGAGCGCTGATTTTGACCTAACAGTCCCGCAGGAACGCGGAGGACATTAAGACGGCGGGTCGTCCCGCGGTCTATGTAGGTGCTCTTGGTAGGGGGCACTAATGGCAGTGGCAGGAAAGAGGCTGAAGACGGTCCTGTTCGCCGAAGTGAGCGGCAGGGATGAATTCGTGCGCGCAGCCGGGCCCATCATGGGGTGGAACGGCATTTCCGACTGCGTCGACCGCCTGCAGCGAACCGCCCGGTCGTCCGGCGGCAGAGTGGTGAAAGTTATCGGCAGCGAATTGATGATGCTGTTCGATAGCCCGGATGCGGCTGCGGGCGCGGCCTCCAGGATGCACGCGGCCGTGAACGCGCTGCCCTCAGTGTCGGGAACCAGGCTCTCGGTCAAGGTCGGCTATCACGCCGGTCCGGTGGTCGAGGGGAACGACGATCTTCTCGGCGATACGGTCAAGCTCGTGGCGGCGCTGCTGCGTCAGGCCCGAGCCGGTCAGACGATGACCACGCACCAGACGGCGCAGCTGCTCAACAACCAATCGCGCTCCTATTCAGGGCAGGTGTGCTCGGAACCTCTCGCGGCCACCGGCAACCGCGAGCAGCCGCGTGCGCAGCGCATGCTGCGCCTCAGCTACGGGAGCGAATCAGCGATATGCGGGTTCGACAACGAAGCCGTCGTGGTGGGCAGGGACCCTATGTGCCAACTGGTGACGGCCACCGCCTTCGCCTCGCGCCGGCATTGCACGATCTCGTTGCGGCCGGATGGATTCAGGATCCGCGACCACAGCACCTACGGCACCTTCCTCACCAACGAAGGCGGCAAAGAGATCGAGCTGCTGAACGGACAGGAGGCGCCGCTCGGGACGCGCGGCTGGGCGTCGCTGGGCTGCTCGCGCGCGTTCGCCTCCCGGCTCCTGGAGTTCACCGGCCACTAGCTGGACGGAATCGCGAAAGCGCAGGTTCGAGTCCCCTCGGGTGCAAACCTTTGTGCACCTCGTGACAACCCTCGTCGCGGAAACGAGCGTACCCGGGCGAAAATCCCTCGATATTCCAATGGCCGGTCCGTGTAGTGGAACGGCTTCAGGCATTCCCCGGGGTGTACAAGGGTTTCCCCGCTTGAGTGGATGCTCGAAAGTCAAAGAATTGCGGGCGAGAGGAGGCACGTCATGGCGAAAGCGCACTCTGGAGACGAGGCGACGGTCATCCCCGTACTTCGGGAAGACGGAACCGTGTACTTCCACTACGTGGCCAAGACGACCAACGAACGGCTGCGCGACTGGACGTTGGCATTCCTCTGGTTCCTGGTCCCTGTCGTGACTGTCGCCACGCTGCTGTGGAGCTGAGCTAGCCGTCAGTTCCGTTCCGGAACGACCCAGTAGTACACCGTGCTGCTGCCGACCTTGTAGGCGCCGGCCGGCTTCCAGTCGCCCATGTCGAAAGCGTGCGAGACGATGCGCGTGCCCGGTTTCAGCTCGGAGAGCAGCTTGGGCCGCAGCTTCAGGTTGATGGCGGACAGCAGGTAGATGGTCACGACGGTCGCGTCGCCGATGTTGGCCTCGAACAGATCCCCTTCGCGGAACTCGACCCGATTCGCTACGCCGGCCCTGCGTGCGTTCTCGCGCGCCTCCTTCACGCGCTCGGGGTCGATGTCGATGCCCACGCCGCGGGCGCCGTGCTTCTTGGCCGCGGCGATCACGATGCGCCCGTCGCCCGAGCCGAGATCGTAGACCACGTCCTTCTGGCCGACCTTGGCCACTTCCAGCATCTTTTCCACCACGACCTCGGGCGTCGGCACGAACGGCACGTCGCGCGCGAGCGCAGGCGGAACGAAGAAGCAAAGGGCGAGGGAGAGCAGGCACGGCAGACCGGGCATGAGGGCTCCTTGGGTTGAGATAGACTCTACTGCTTGTAGCCTGCTCCCTGCACGTCGTCCGGTAGAATTCGCCTTCCTCTCCAGCCGCTAGATCCATGTTCGATCTCGTCCACAAACATAAGCGCGTCGTCCAGGTGATCCTGGCGCTGCTCGTGATTCCCTTCGCGATCTGGGGCGTGGAGTCCTACACGCAGTTCGGCGGCGGGCGCGACACCGTGGCCTTGGTGAACGGGATGGAGATCTCGCAGCGCCAGTTCGGCGAGGAGCTGCGCCGCCAGCAGGAGCAGATGCGCCGCATGTTCGGCGGCGCGATCGACCCGGCGGTGCTCGATTCGCCCGATTCGCGGCGCGCCGTGCTCGAGGGGCTGATCGCCCAGCGCCTGCTCGCGGCCGAGGCGGCGCGCGCGCACATGTTCATGAGCCGCGAGGCGGTGATCGAGGCGATCACCAGCGCGCCCGAGTTCCAGGAGGGCGGAAAGTTCTCGACCGCCAAGTACTCGGCGTATCTCGCGAGCCGCGGCCTTTCCGACCAGGGCAACGTGGCCGAGCTGCAGACCCAGATCCCGCTCGCGCGCTTCGTCGGCTCCATCTCCGAGACCGCGATCGCTCCGCGCTCGGTCGCCGCGCGCCTTGCCGCGCTCGAGGCGCAGAAGCGCGAGGTGTCGGAGGTGCGCATCTCGGACCAGCAGTTCCTGCCGCAGGTGAAGATCGACGACGCCCAGGTCAAGGCGCACTACGACGCCAACCAGGCCGACTACCGCACGCCAGAGCGCGTGCGGGTGGAATACGTCGTGCTGTCGGCCGAGGCGCTCGCGCGGCAGGACCCGCCGACCGAGGCCGAGATCAAGGCCGCCTACGAAGGGCGCGCCAGCCAGTTCCGCGTCGAGGAGCAGCGCCGCGCCAGCCATATTCTCGTGAAGACCAAGGACGAAGCCGAGAAGATCTTTCTGGAAGCGAAGAAGGCGCCGGGCCGCTTCGCGGAGCTCGCCAAAAAGCATTCCCAGGATCCCGGCTCGGCCGAGAAGGGCGGCGATCTTGGCTGGTTCGGCCGCGGCATGATGGTGAAGCCGTTCGAGGACGCGGTGTTCAAGCTCGGGCAGAACGAAATGCAGGTGGTGGAAAGCGAGTTCGGCTTCCACGTCATCCGCCTCACCGGCGTCCAGGCGGCGAAGGCGCGCCCGTACGAGGAGGCGCGCAAGGAACTCGCCGACGAGCTCGCGCGCCAGAAGGGCCAGCGCCGGTTCGCCGAGGCGGCCGAGACGTTCAGCAACCTGGTCTACGAGCAGTCCGACAGCCTGAAACCCGTCGCCGAGCGCTTCAAGCTCCAGCCGCAGCAGACCGGCTGGATCGCCAAGTCGGCGCGCCAGGAGCTCGGCGCGCTCGACAATCCGAAGCTGCTGGCCGCGCTCTTTTCTTCCGATTCCCTGAAAAGTCGCAGAAACACCGATGCCATCGAGGTGGCGCCCAATACCCTCGTCGCGGCGCGCGTGCTAGAGCACCAGCCGGCGGCGCAGCGCGACTTCGCCGAGATGAAGGGCGAGATCGCCGAGCAGCTGCGCCGGCGCGAGGCTTCTGCGCTCGCTCTCAAGGACGGCACGGCCAAGCTCGACAAGCTGCGTAAAGGCGAGGATGCGGGCGTGAAATGGGGGCCGCCGCGGCTGGTGTCGCGGCGCGACGCGCAAGGTCTGCCCATCAACATCCTGCGCCAGGTGGTCGCGGCCGACACCAGCAAGCTGCCCGCTTACGTCGGGATCCCGATCCCCGACGGCGGCTACTCAGTGATTCGCATCACCAGGGTGGTCGAGGAGCCGGTGAAGGAAGGCGATCCGCAGATCGCGGAACGCGCCGGGCAGCTCTACGGCGCCGCGCAGTACGAGGCGTTCGTGGAAAGCCTGCGCAGCCGCGCCGACATCGAGATCAACCGGAAGAATCTGGAGACGAAGTAGCCCGCTCGGAGGAGATGCCGGCCACCACGTGGCTGAACCCGGCGTCGACGTACAGGATCTCTCCCGTCACGGCCGCCGCGAGGTCGGACAGCAGGAAGGCGGCGGCATTGCCCACGTCCTCGGTCGTGACATTGCGCCGCAGCGGCGCATGCTCCTCGACGAACTTGAGGATCTTGCCGAAGCCCGAGATGCCGGCCGCGGCGAGCGTCTTGATCGGCCCCGCGGAGATGCCGTTCACTCGAATCCCCTGCGGTCCGAGGCTTGCCGCGAGGTAGCGCACCGAGGCTTCCAGGCTCGCCTTGGCGAGCCCCATCGTGTTGTAGTTCGGCACGACGCGCGCCGCCCCGAGGTAGGTCAGCGTCAGGAGGGAAGCGTTGCGTCCCTTCATCAGGGGCAAGGCCGCCTTGGCGAGAGCCGCAAAGCTGTACGCCGAGATGTCGTGCGCCTGGCGAAACGCCTCGCGGCTGATGCCCTCGAGAAAGTCGCCCGCGATCGCCTCGCGGGGCGCGAACGCGATGGCGTGCACCAGGCCGTCCAGGGCGCTCCATTTCTCTTTCAAGTCTGAAAACAACTTGTTGATCTCGTCGTCGCTGGTTACCTCGCACGGCAGCGCGATGCTGGAGCCGAGCTCCTTCGCCATCTCGGTGACGCGATCCTTGAAGCGCTCGTTCTGATAGGTGAGCGCGAGTTCCGCGCCTTCGCGGCGCGCGACCTTGGCGACCCCGTAGGCGATGGAGCGGTTGCTGAGGACTCCGGTGACGAGGATCTTCTTGCCGGAAAGAAGTGCCATCGTCCGATTATACTTTCCGCGCGTGAGACACCTCGTCGCAGCCCTCTCGTTCTGGGTTCTCGGTGCTCAGGCTGCGGACCCGTCCAAGATCCTGCGCATTACCTTCCAGGCGGCGGAGACCGGGTTCGATCCGGTCAGGGTATCCGACTACTACTCGGGCACGGTGATCGAAGCGATCTTCGATCCGCTGCTGACCTACGACTACCTCGCGCGCCCCGCCAGGCTGGTACCGAACACGGCGGTGTCGTTGCCCGAAATTTCGGACCAGGGGCGCACGTATACCCTCGCGGTCAAGCGAGGGATCTACTTCGCCGACGACCCGGCGTTCAAGGGGGCGAAGCGCGAGCTCACCGCGGCGGACTACGCCTACTCGATCGGCCGTTTCCTCGATCCGAAGAAGCGCTCGCCGTACGCCTTTCTCTACGAAGGCGTAGCGAAGCTCGAGACGCCCGAGCGCTATACCCTGCGCATCCGGCTGAAGCATCCGGATCTCAATTTCGGCCACGTCCTCGCGTTCTCGCTGTCGGGCGCGGTGGCGCGCGAAGCGATCGAGGCGTACGGCGACGAATCGGCCGCGCACCCGGTCGGCACCGGTCCTTTCCGCCTGAAACGCTACGTGCGCTCGTCGAAGATCGTGCTCGAGGCGAACCCCGGCTACCGCGAGGTGGTGCGCGAGGGCAGGCGCCTGCCGCTGATCGGCGGCGTGGAGATCAGCATCATGGAGGAGACCCAGAGCCGCTGGCTCGCCTTCCAGCGCGGCGACACCGACATGGAGTACCAGCTCGCCGAGGTCGCGCCCACGTTCATCACGCCCGGCGGCGAGCTCAAGCCCGAGTTCGCCAGACGCGGCATCAAGCTCGAGCGCAGCGTCGACCCGGAGATCATCTACCTGTACTTCAACATGCAGGACAAGACCGTGGGCGGTCTCTCCAAGGAGAAGATCGCGCTGCGCCGCGCGATCGCCATGGCCTACAAGATCGAGGACCAGATCCGCATCATCCGCAAGGGCCAGTCGATCCGCGCGCAATACCCGATCCCGCCGGGCGTCGCCGGCCACGACCCCGACTATCGCAGCAGCATCGCGCACGACCCGCGCGCCGCCAACGCGCTGCTCGACAAGTTCGGCTACCGGAAAGGGCCCGACGGGTACCGAAGCATGCCGGACGGGGAGCGGCTGGTGATCCGCTACTCCTCCACGCCGAGCGAGCGCGACCGGCAGTTCGACGAGCTGATGAAGCGCTCGCTCGACTCGATCGCCGTGCGCCTCGAGATCCACAAGGACCGCTTTCCCGAGCTGATCAAGCTCGAGAACCAGTGCCGGCTGATGATGCGCACTTCCGCGTGGATTGCCGACTACCCGGACGGCGATAACTTCATGCAGCTGCTCTACGGGCCGAACAGCGGGCAGAGCAACAACGCGTGCTACCGCTCGGCGGAGTACGACAAGCGCTACGAGAAGTCGCGGCTCCTGCCGCATGGCCCCGAGCGCGACCGCCTGTACCGCGAGATGACGCGGATCATGGAAACCGACACCGTCTGGCTGCTCACCGACAGCCGCTACCGCAACGTCCTGCTGCAGCCCCGCGTCAGGGGATTCACGAAGCACCCGGTGATGCACGCCGAGTGGCTCTACATCGATCTTGAGTAGTTACCTCGCCCGGCGGCTGTGGCAATCCGTGCCGACGCTGCTCGGCGTCGTGCTGCTCGTGTTTTTCCTCTTCAACTGGGTCGGCGGCGACCCGGCCTATATCCTGGCCGGCAAGATCGCCAGCCCCGAGGCTATCGAGAACATCCGGCGCAGCCTCGGGGTCGACCAGCCGTACTGGGTGCAGCTCTGGATTTTCATCAAGCAGATCGCAGTCGCCGACTTCGGCGCGAGCTGGTCCACCAACGAGCGCGTATCGCAGATCTTCGCGACTCGCCTCGGGCCGTCGCTCACGGTTCTCGTACCGCTACTCCTCATCAGTACGCTTCTTGCATTGGCCGCCGCCATGCTGGTTGCCTATTACCGCGGCTCGCTGACCGACCGCGCGATCATGATCGGCTGCACCGTCGGGCAGTCCGTCAGCATCCTGGTCTACATCCTCGTTTTCCAGTACCTGCTCGCCTACCAGCTCGGCTGGTTCCCGGTGCAGGGGTGGGGCAGCACGTTCGCCGACAACCTGCTGCTTTACGCCGCGCTTCCGATCCTGGTCGGGGTGGTCGTCTCGCTTGCGCCCGACATCCGCCTCTACCGCAGCGTCTTCCTCGACGAGATGAGCCAGGACTACGTGCGCACTGCGCGCGCGAAAGGCCTCGGCGAAGGCCGCGTGATGTGGCTGCATGTGCTGCGCAACGCCGCGATCCCGATCGTGACCAACGTCATGACGCAGATTCCCGGGCTGCTCGCCGGCGCCTTCCTGATCGAGCGCTTCTTCTCCATTCCCGGAATCGGTCGCGAGGTGATCCTCGCCGTCGAGCGCAGCGACTTTCCGGTGATCAAGGCGGTCACGGTGTACGTCGCGATTGCCACCCTGATCATCAACCTCGCGGCGGACCTCCTGTACCGGGCGCTCGACCCTCGGGTGCAGCTCAAATGAGCCTGTGGCTGCTCGCCTGGCGCCGCTTCCTGCGCGACCGCCTTGGCTTGGTTTCGCTGGTGATTGTCATCATTTACGTCGCCCTCGCGTGCGCCTCGGCGGCGGGCTGGGTGGCCCGCGACTGGGCCGATGAGGTGGGCGTCAGCTATGCGCCGCCCCGGTTCCTGGGTTCACAGGTTGAGGAAGCCGCCGCCCACGGGGCCGCAACGGTCCGGCCCCAGGAAACCCACGGAATCGCCGACCCGCTGGCCGAGGAGCTGGCCGAGATCCAGGCGAGCCTCGCAGGAGCGACCGGGACGGAAAGCCGGGCGACGACGCTCGCCTTCGGCGGCGACAAGTGGGGACGCGACGTGGTGAAGAAGGCGATCAAGGGCACCGAGACCTCGCTCGTCGTGGGACTTGCCGCCGCGGCGCTCGCCGCGTTCCTCGGCACGCTCTTCGGCGCGGTTGCGGGCTACTACGGCGGCTGGCGGGACGATTTCTTCAACTGGCTCTACAGCGTATTTACCTCGATCCCTTACCTCCTGCTGGTGCTGGCGGTCGCCGCGGTGCTGAACCAGAAGGGAATCGTCACCGTGATCCTGATCCTCGGCCTCACCGGCTGGACCGGAATCTTCCGGCTGATCCGGGCCGAGTACCTCAAGCACAGGGTGCGCGAATACGTGCTCGCGGCCGACGCCATCGGAGCATCGGATGCGCGGCGCATGTTCGCCCATATCCTGCCGAACGTGAGCCACATCGTCCTGGTGCAGCTCTCGCTGCACGTGGTGCTGTTCATCAAGTCCGAGGTCATCCTGAGCTTTCTCGGCTTCGGCGTCGGGGTGGATACGGTGTCCTGGGGCAGCATGCTGGCGGAGGCGCCGAGCGAGCTGATCCTCGGCATGTGGTGGCAGATCGCCGCGGCGACCCTCGCCATGGCGCTCGCCGTCACCGCCTTCAGCCTGTTTACCGACTCGGTGCGCGACGCGCTCGATCCGAGGCTGCAGTGAGCCTGCTCTCGGTTCGCAACCTCAGGGTGGACTTCGAAACCAGAGAAGAAACCGTTCGCGCTGTTCGCGGAATCAGTTTCGAGATCCCGGAGCACAGCACGCTGGCGCTGGTCGGGGAGTCCGGCAGCGGGAAGTCCGTCACCGCGCTTTCCATCCTGGGTTTGCTGCCCGCCACGGCCGACGTGCGCGGCGAGGTTTTCTATGAAGGAAGAAACCTGATCAAAGCGACAAAAGGCGAGCTACGTGCATTGCGCGGTGCGGGGATCTCGATGATCTTCCAGGAGCCGATGAGCTCGCTCAACCCGGTGTTCAGCGTCGGCTTCCAGATCGGCGAGGTGCTGCGCGAGCACCTGGGCTTGTCCGGGAAGGCGTCGAGGCAGCGCGTGCTCGAGCTGCTCGGCGAGGTCGGCCTTTCCGACCCCGAAGGAAAGCTCGGCCGCTATCCCTTCCAGCTCTCCGGCGGCGAGCAGCAGCGCGTCATGATCGCGATGGCGATCGCTTGCGAGCCGAAGCTCCTGATCGCGGACGAGCCCACCAGCGCGCTCGACGTCACGGTGCAGAAGCAGATCCTCGAGCTGATCGCAGAGCTGCAGCGCCGGCGCCGCATGTCGATGCTTTTCATTACGCATGACCTTTCCCTTGTGGGCGCCGTGGCGGAGCAGGTGGTGGTCATGCGCGAGGGCGAGATCCGGGAGCAGGGGAGCGTGGCGCAGGTGTTCGGCGCCCCGCGCGACGACTACACGCGCATGCTTCTTGCCGCGCGGCCGCGGCTGGATGCACCGTCCCCGGCGAGGGCCGGCGGGAAGGAAACCATAGTTCTCGAGGCGCGCGGCCTGGCGAAAAATTTCGACAAGGTAAAGGCGGTGAAAGGCGCGAGCTTCAAGCTCGCCAAGGGCAGAACGCTCGGCCTGGTGGGCGAGTCGGGCTCGGGGAAGACCACGCTCGGGCTGCTCGTCGCCCGGCTTCACCAGGCTTCCGGCGGCTCCGCCCTGCTGCACGGCCAGGACACGCTGTCGGTCCCGCCGAAGACCTTCAAGCGCGCCGTCCAGATCGTGTTCCAGAACCCCTACGCTTCGCTCAACCCCCGCTTCAGCGCCGGCGAGATCCTGATGGAGCCGATGCGCATCCACGGCATCGGTGCCAGGGAAGTCGAGCGCCGCAGCCTTGCGGCCGGGTACCTGGCCAAGGTCGGGCTGCCGGCGAGCGCGCTCTTCAAGTACCCTCACGAGTTCTCCGGCGGCCAGCGCCAGCGGATCGCGATTGCGCGGGCGCTGGTGCTGAAGCCGCAGCTCCTGATCTGCGACGAGGCGGTGTCGGCGCTGGACGTCTCCATCCAGGCGCAGCTTTTGAACCTGTTGCGGGACCTGCAGGACGAATACGCAATGAGCTATCTCTTCATCTCGCACGACCTTGCCGTGGTGAAGTCCATGGCCGACGAGGTCATGGTGATGAAGGACGGCGAGATCGTCGAGATAGCCGGCGCCGACGAGCTCTATTCGGATCCGAAACACCCTTACACTCGCACGCTTCTCGCTTCGGTTCCCGGCTGAGCAAATGAAAATCGTTGCAGCCCTGGTTGTTTCACTGTGTGCAACCCCTGCGTGGGCCGCGCACGCCTATTCGCAATTCGGCGACATCAAGTACCCGCCCGGATTCGCGCATTTCGACTGGGTCAACCCGAACGCGCCGAAGGGCGGCGAGCTCGAGCTGGCGCCGCCGCTGCGCATCACCAACTTCGACAAGTTCAACCCGTTCATCCTGAAGGGCACCTCGCCGCCCGGCCTGGGCGCGCTCGTCTTCGAGAGCCTGCTTACCGGCACGCTGGACGAGCCGAACACCGTCTACGGGCTGCTCGCGGAGGACATCGCGGTCGCGGCCGACGGGCTTTCGGTGACCTTCCGCCTCAATCCCGCGGCGCGGTTCAACGACGGCACGCCGGTGATGGCGGCCGACGTCAAGCACACCTTCGATACGCTGATCAGCAAGCAGGCGGCGCCGCAGTATCGCGTGCTGCTCAACGATGTCAGCGGCGCGGTGGTGACGGGACCGCGCAGCGTGCGCTTCGACTTCAAGCGCGCCAATGCCGAGCTGCCGCTGCTGGTCGGCGGGCTGCCGGTGTTCAGCCGCGCCTGGGGCGCCGGCAAGCCCTTCGACCAGGTGGTGATGGACATGCCCATCGCGAGCGGACCCTACAAGGCGGGCCGCATGAACTTCGGCCGCGACATCACCTGGGAGCGGCGGCCGGACTACTGGGGCTGGAACCTGGGCGTGCGCCGCGGCATGTACAACTTCGATCGCATTACCTACAAGATCTACAAGGACAACATCGCGCAGACCGAGGCCTTCAAGGCGGGCGAGTTCGACTACCTGCGCACTTTCTCGGCGCGCGAATGGGCGCGCACCTACGTCGGCAAGAAGTTCGATTCCGGCGAGCTGATCAGGATCGAGTGGCAGTTCAGGAACGCGGGCGATTTCCAGGGATTCCTGATCAACACGCGGCGGGAGAAGTTCAAGGACGTGCGGGTGCGCGAGGCGCTCGGCCTCGCCTTCGATTTCGAGTGGATGAACCGCCAGATGATGTACAACTCGTACACGCGCGTGCGCGGCTTCTTCAACAACAGCGATTTCGAGGCGAAAGGGCTGCCGGGCCCGGATGAATTAAAGGTTCTTCTTCCTTTGAAGAAAAACTTGCCTGAAAAGGTATTCACGGAAGAAGTGCCGCTGCCGCCATCCACCAACCCGCCCGGCAGCCTGCGCGACAACCTGCGCAAGGCGCGCGACCTGCTCGCCGCGGCGGGATGGACCTATCGCGACGGCGCGCTGCGCAACGCGAAAGGCGAAGCCTTCACCGTGGAATACCTCGACAGCGGCGGCGGCGAGCGGCTGATCGCGCCGTACTTCCAGGCGCTTGCCCGGCTTGGCATCGAGGGCGAATACCGCAGGGCGGACTTCGCCCTGATCCAGAAGCGGCTCGACGTGTTCGACTTCGATCTCTTCACGGTGCGCATTCCCGGCAGGGAGGCGCCCGGGTCGGAGCTGCTCGACCGCTTCGGCTCGCAGTCGGCGGACACCGAAGGCTCCAGCAACTGGATGGGGATACGCGATCCGGCGATCGACGCCCTCGTCAGCCAGGCGGTCTCGTCGAAGGCCCGGCCCGAGCTGGTAGCGCGCCTGCGGGCGCTCGACCGCGTGCTGCGCCACGGCTACTACGTCGTGCCGCAATTCTTCTCCAACAGCAACCGGGTCTCGTATCGTTCGGGGAAGTTCGAGCAGCCCAAAGTCCTGCCGCAGTACTACCAGGCGGAAGACTGGGTGATTTCGACCTGGTGGAGGAAGCAGTAAATATGTGGTCCTACGTTCTCCAGCGGTTCCTCCTGATGATCCCGACGTTGTTCGGGATCCTGCTCATTACCTTCGTCGTCATCCAGTTCGTGCCCGGCGGCCCGGTCGAGCAGATGGTCGCGCAGCTCCAGGGGCGCGAAGGCGGCATCGAGGGCGGCGGCGCGCCCTCCGGCCCGGCTGCCCCCGGTGCCGGCGGCTACCGCGGCCGCCAGGGCGTGGACGCGAAGCACGTCGAGGAGATCAAGAAGCTGTACGGCTTCGACAAGCCGGCGCACGAGCGTTTTTTCCAGATGGTGTGGCAGTTCGCCCGCTTCGATCTCGGCAGGAGCTTTTTCCAGAACAAGGACGTCTGGCGGCTGATCAAGGAGAAGCTGCCGGTGTCGATCAGCCTCGGCCTGTGGACGTTCCTGCTCATCTACCTGATCTCGGTGCCGCTCGGCATCGCCAAGGCGGTGCGCGCGGGAACGCCGTTCGATACCGGCACGACGTTCCTCGTGCTGCTCGGCTACTCGATCCCGAGCTTCGTCCTCGGCGTGGTGCTGCTCGTGTATTTCGCCGGCGGCACGTTCGTGCAGTGGTTCCCGCTGCGCAACATCGTCTCCACCAACTGGGACAGCCTCAGCCTCGCGGGAAAGATCGCCGACTACTTCTGGCACATCACGCTGCCGGTCGCGGCGATGGTGGTCGGCGGGTTCGCCGTGATCACGATCCTCACCAAGAACTCGGTGCTCGAGGAAATCCGCAAGCACTACGTGCTCACTGCGCGGGCGAAAGGCGTGGACGAGAGCCGCGTCCTCTGGCGCCATGTGTTCCGCAACGCCCTGATCCCCATCATGACCGGCTTCCCCGCGGCGTTCGTCGGCGCGTTCTTCACGGGGTCGCTGCTGATCGAGACGCTGTTCTCGTTGGACGGGCTGGGGCTGCTGTCCTACGAGGCGGTGATCCGGCGCGACTACCCGGTGGTGTTCGGCAGCCTCTTCGTGTTCACGATCATCGGCCTGCTGACCCACCTGATCCGCGACCTGAGCTACGTGTGGGTCGATCCGCGCGTCAAGTACTTCGACTGACATGTCGACCATCGCCGGCGAAATCGGGAAACGCGGCGCGGCCAGGGCCGCCGAGGTGCACCTCAGTCCGGGACGCCGGGCATGGCGACGCTTTCGCAGCAACCGGCTCGGCCATGCCAGCCTGATGCTGTTCGCCGTTCTGTTCGGCATCAGCCTGCTGGCCGAGGTGCTGTCCAACGACAAGCCGCTCGTCGCGAAGTACGAGGGTCGCTGGTACTTCCCGGTGCTGCAGACGCTGCCGGAAACCACGTTCGGCGGCGACTTTCCGACCCCGACCGACTACCTCGACCCGCTGATCCGGGAGAACCTCGCGAAGCCGGGCAATTTCGTGCTGTTCCCGCTCAACCGCTATCACCACGGCACGATCAACTACTTCGCCAAGGCGAAGTAGTTGAACGTGCCGTGGTGATAGCAGGTTGTCGGCGCTCGGCGCCGAGCCCGGCGGCGCCGAGCGCCGACAACCTGCTCGGGACCGACGATCGCGGGCGCGACCTCCTGGCGCGGCTGCTGTACGGCTTTCGTCTGTCGGTGGTGTTCGCGCTCATCGTCACCGTGCTGTGCACCGTCTTCGGGGTGCTCTACGGCGCGGTCCAGGGGTACTTCGCCGGCTGGACCGACATCGGCATGGAGCGCTTCAAGGAGATCTGGGGCGCGATGCCGGTGCTCTACATGCTGATTATTTTCTCTTCGCTGTTCTCGGCCAGCTTCGGCCTGCTGGTGGTGCTGATCTCGATTTTCGGCTGGCTCGGCATCGCCGCCTACGTGCGCGCGGAATTCCTCAAGAACCGTACCCTCGACTACGTGCGCGCCGCGCGGGCCCTCGGCCAGAGCAACCGCAAGATCATGTGGCGCCACATCCTGCCGAACAGCCTGACGCCGGTAGTGACGCTGGTGCCCTTCGAGATGGCCGCGGCGATCGGGGCGCTGACCAGCCTCGATTTCCTCGGCCTCGGCGTGCCGCCGGGCACCCCGAGCCTCGGCGAGCTCCTCAAGCAGGGCAAGGAGAACCTCGACGCCTGGTGGATCTCGCTCACCACCTTCGGGGTGCTGGTGGTGACTTTGCTTCTTCTCATTCTGATCGGAGATGCCTTACGCGACGCCCTCGATCCGAGGAAAGTTTTGAAGGAGGACGAGGCGTGAGCCTCTCGGGATTGGGGTCAAAGCAAAAACGATGAGCCTGCTCGAAGTAAAGGACCTGAGCATCGACTTCGGCTCACGCCGGGTCGTGGACCGCGCCTCTTTCACGCTCGACGCAGGCGAAAAGTTCGCCCTGGTGGGCGAGTCCGCTTCCGGCAAGACCGTGACGGCCCTTTCGACCCTCCGCTTGATCGAAAACGCTCGCTTGAGCGGCGAGATTCTGTTCAACGGCAAGTCGGTGCTGGCGATGCCGCCCGAGGAGCTTCATCAGCTGCGCGGCCGGGACATCTCAGTGATTTTCCAGGAGCCGATGACGGCGCTGAACCCGATCTACACGGTCGGCGACCAGATCGTCGAATCGATCGTGCTGCACACCGCGCTGCGCGGCGCCGCAGCCTGGGCCGAGGCGGTGGCGGCGATGCGCCGCGTGGGCATCGACGAGCCCGAGCGGCGGGCGCACAGCTACCCGCACCAGCTCTCCGGCGGGCAGCGCCAGCGCGCCATGATCGCGATGGCGCTCGCGTGCAACCCGAAGCTCCTCATCGCCGACGAGCCGACCACCGCGCTCGACGTCACGATCCGCCTGCAGATCCTCGAGCTGCTGGAGCGTCTGCGGGCCGAGGCCGGTATGGCGCTGCTGCTCATCACGCACGACCTGAACCTGGTGCGCCGCTTCGCCGACCGCGTCGCGGTGATGGAGAAGGGCGTGCTGGTGGAGCAGGGCCCCACCGCCCGGGTGATCGAGCGGCCACAGCACCCCTACACACAGAAGCTTGTGAATAGCCGTCCGGCTCGAGATGTAGGGAAACCTGGAGCCGGGACTGTTGTCACTGCCAAACGAGTCCAAGTGCACTACCCGACCCGGCTGCCGGGAATCCGCGGCTGGTTCAGGAGCGGGCGCTTCACGGCGGTCGAGTCCGTCGACTTCGACCTCGCGCCCGGCGAGACGCTCGGCATCATCGGCGAGTCCGGATCCGGCAAGACCACGCTCGCTCTTGCCGTCCTTGGCCTGATGGCGGCGCAGGGGGAGATTGTCATCGGAAAGAGAAGATGGTCCGAGCGTGCGGAGCGCCGCAGTATGCGCAAGGACATCCAGGTCGTGTTCCAGGACCCGCTGTCGTCGCTCTCGCCGCGCCTCACGGTCGAGCAGATCATCGGCGAGGGCCTCGAGATCCACGAGCCCGAGCTCGACCTGGCGGCGAGGCGCGAGCGCATCCTGCGGGCGCTGCATGACGTCGGCCTCACCGAAGGCGGCCGGGCCGAGCCGCTGCTCGCGCGCTACCCGCACGAATTCTCGGGCGGCCAGCGCCAGCGCATCGCCATCGCGCGCGCTCTCATCGTGAATCCGAAGGTGGTGGTACTCGACGAGCCGACCAGCGCCCTCGACGTCACGATCCAGAAGCAAGTACTCGAGCTTTTATCTTCTCTTCAAAAGAAATACGGACTGAGCTACATCCTGGTCACCCACGACATCGACGTGGTGCGCGCCATGGCGCACCGGGTGATGGTGATGAAGGACAGCCGGATCGTGGAGAGCGGGCCGCTCGAGCAGGTGCTCGAAAGGTCGAAGTCCGAGTACACGCGCCGGCTCGTCGAGGCCGGCTACGCCTGAACCGAAAAAGGGGTCAGGACCCTTTTTCCGCAGGGTGAAAAAAGGGTCCTGACCCCTTTTTCGGACTCGGATACGCTTAAGTCGTTCGCTTCTTGGGTTTTGCTTTTGGGCGCGGTTTGCTCTTGGGCGCCGACGCGCGCACCTCGACCGCGAGCTTCCGGCCCGCCACTGCCTGGCTGACGCCGTTCCACCGCTTGAGATCCTCGACCGAGACCCGGTGATTCCGGGCGATCGAAGCGAGGGTTTCGCCGGGCTTCACCGTAAGGAAGATCTTGCGCGTGGTCACCGGGATCGGCGGCGCGTACATGATCGGCAGCCTGCGCGTCCCAGCCGCGGCCGCGCTGTCGTTGGTCGGCACGACGAGAAGACGCGGCACCGCCTTGGTGCGCGGCGAGATGCCGTTCACCTCCTTGAGCTGCGCGACCGCCATGCGGTGCTTCTTGGCGATCGATTCGAAGGTCTCGCCCTGCTTGGGGTGATAGGTCTTCCAGGACACCAGAGACTCTTCGCCCAGCGCGCTGAGGTTCTCGTGGAACACGTCGACCTTGTCCGCCGGGAGCACGATGCGCGGCGTGACCGAGGCGCGGATGTACGGCCGGCTGAAGCCCGGGTTGAGGGCGATGAACTCCGCGACCGGCATCTCCGCGAGGCGCGCGGCGAGCTGCACGTCGATGTCGCGCAGCTTGGTGACGGTGGCGAAATAGGGCTGGTTGGGAATCGGCCCGATGTCGATGCCGAAGGGCTCGGGGTTGTTGATGATGTTCTTCAGCGCCTGGAGCTTGGGGATGTAGTGCCGCGTCTCCGCGGGCATCGGCAGGCTCGCGTAGTCGGTCGGCTTGCCCGCCGCCTGGTTCTTGGCGATGGCGCGCGCCACCGCGTTCTCGCCCCAGTTGTAGGAAGCGAGCGCGAGCTGCCAGTCGCCGTGCATCTCGTAGAGCTTGGTGAGGTAGTCGAGCGCGGCGTTGGTCGACTCGACGATGTCGCGCCGGCCGTCGTACCACCAGTTCTGCTCGAGCTCGAAGCGCCTGCCGGTGCCGGGGATGAATTGCCACAGCCCCGAGGCATGCGCCCGCGAGTAGGCCATCGGGTTGAACGCGCTCTCCACCATCGGCAGCAGGGCGATCTCGGTGGGCAGGCCGCGCTTCTCGATCTCCTCGACGATGTGATAGAGGTACAGCCGGCTGCGGTCGAAGATGCGCTGCAGGTAGTCGGGCCGCGTCGCGTAGTAGCGGGTCTTCTCGCGCACCAGCGCGTTGTCGAGGTCGGGCATGGCGAAGCCGTGGCGGATGCGTTGCCACACGTCGTCGATCGGCGCGGTGCGGTCGATCTGCGTGAGGTCGGTCCGCCGCTCCCTGATTTCGTGCCGTTCGGCCTCGAACGGGGGCGGCGAGACGGGCTTTGCTATCGGGACGGCAGGGGCGGGCGGTGTTTCACCCGCTGTGGGAATCGGATCGGGCCCGGATTCCAGAACCGGCTCGGGCGCCTCGGGCGCCGAGGCGCAGGCGTTCAGCAGCAGAGCGGCGAGCGCCAGCCGAAAAGGCTTCACGCTCTACCTGCTGTTAAGCGGCTTCACGCTCACCTTATATAGATCTTTTGCCCGACCTGCAGGAAGCGGCCGATGTTGTTTCCGCGCTTCAGGGAGTCCACGCCGACGCGGTACTTCGCGGCGATCGAGCTCAGCGTGTCTCCCGTCTTCACGGTATGGACCGCGCGCACTGTGCCCTTGGGCGGGATCGGCGGCGCGTACATGAGCGGCAGCTCGGCGAGCGTCGCCTTGGCTTCTCCGTTCTTCGGCACGACCAATTCGGCGGGCACGCGCGAGGAGCTCGCGTGGATGCCGTTCACGCGCTTGAGCTCCGCGAGGCTCATCTCGAAGCGCTTGGCGATCGCGTCGAGCTTTTCGCCGCGCTCCGGCTGGTAGACCTGCCAGGAGACGAGGTCGGCTTCGTCGAGCTGGTCCAGATTGTCGTAGAACGCCACCAGCTTGTCGGCGGGCAGGATGATGCGCCTTGCCGCCGAGGAGCGGATCAGCGGCCGGCTGAAGCCGGGATTGAGCGCGATGAATTCCTCCACCGGCATCTCGGCCAGCCTCGCCGCGACGTGGACGTCGATGTCCGGGATCTCGTTGACCACGGCGAAATACGGCTGGTTCGGGATCGCGTCCAGGTCGACGCCGAAGGACGCCGGGTCGGCGATGATGTTTTCGAGCGCCTGCAGCTTCGGGATGTAGTGCCGCGTCTCCTTCGGCATGCGCAGGCTCGCGTAGTCGGTCTTCTTGCGCGCAGCCTTGTTCCGGGCGACCGCCTTCTTCACCGCGTTCTCGCCCCAGTTGTAGGAGGCGAGCGCGAGATGCCAGTCGCCGTGCATCTTGTAGAGCTTGGTGAGGTAGTCGAGCGCCGCGGTGGTCGAATCGACGATGTCGCGGCGGCCGTCGTACCAGGAGTTCTGCTCGAGCTCGAAGCGCTTGCCGGTGCCCGGGATGAACTGCCAGATCCCGGAGGCATGCGCCCGCGAGTACGCCATCGGGTTGAAGGCGCTTTCCACCATCGGCAGCAACGCGAGCTCGGTGGGCAGGCCGCGCTTCTCGATCTCTTCGACGATGTGGTAGAGGTAGAGCTTGCTGCGCTCGAGGATCCGCTGGAGGTATTCAGGCCGCGCGGCGTACTGCTTCGTTTTCTGCCTCACCAGCGGGCCCTTCAGGTCGTCGATGGCAAAGCCGTTACGGATGCGCAGCCAGAGATCGCCCGCTTCGGGTTGGATCACCGTAACGGCCGGAGCCGGTTTCGGCTTTTCAGCCTGGACCGGCTCCGGCTTGGGCTTTTCGACCTTCGGCTTTGCTGCGGCGGCCGGGGGCTTCACCGCCTCCGGCGCGACCGCGACTGGGGGCGGTGCCGGAACGGGCCGCGGCTCCGGAACGGCCACCGGCTCCGGAACGTCGAGTACCGGCGGGGCGGTTGGCCCCGCGGCGCAGGCTGCGAGCACCAGGGCCAGGGCCGGAAGAAGGAGCTTTTTCAAGATCGGTTTTTCCAGTCGCGAATCGCGGCAAATACCCGCACCGGATCAGAAACGCGCGTACCGAGGTATTTGTTGACCGATTCGACCACCGCCGGCTCGGTGCAGCGCAGGAACGGGTTGGTGGCTTTTTCCTCGCGCATCGTGCTCGGCACCGTCGGCTTGCCCGCTTCACGCAGCCGCCGATCGCGGGTCTCGCGCGCGGCGAGCGCGGCGTTCTGCGGCTCCACGCCCTTGGCAAAGCCGATGTTGGCGAGCGTGTATTCGTGCCCGCAATACACCTTGGTGTCGTCGGGCAGCGCGCGCAGTTTTGCGAGCGAGGAGTACATCTGCTCGGCGGTGCCTTCGAACAGGCGCCCGCAGCCGCAGGCGAAAAGCGTGTCGCCGCAGAACAACGCGCCTGCCCCATAATAGGCAATATGCGCGCGCGTATGCCCCGGAATGTCGAGCACCGAGAACGAGACCCCGAGCGCGGGAATCGTCACGGTGTCGCCCTCGGAAACCGGCTGGGTGAGCGTGGCGATAGGCTCGTTCTTCGGGCCATAGACGGGAACTTTGTGGCTGCGCAGCAGCTCGGCGATCCCTCCGACATGATCGGGATGGTGATGCGTGGCGAGGATCGCGGCGAGCCCGAGCTTCTCGCGCGCGAGATAGTCGAGCACCGGCTGCGCTTCGCCGGGATCGACCACCGCGGCGTGCGTCGCGTTGCGCAGCGTCCAGACATAGTTGTCCTTGAATGCCTTGACCGGAACGATTTCGAGCATGCATCGACCCTTCGTGCAAAACGGGGCGCTGAAGTATAACGGCGGTCGCTCAATCGCTTTCCGGGTGGCTCTCTACCCCCAGGGAGCGTACGTGCTCGATTGGGAGCTCGACCAGTTTGACAGCGCTGTTGATGACGTGTTCGGTTTCAGGGCAGTACAGGTCGGCCTACCGGAAGTCGATTTTTTGCGACAAAACCGTATTTCCTACCGCTTCAGCCTCGCGCTGGAGCAGGGGGCGGCGCTCGCCGCCGATCCGCTGCAGCTCCCGCTCGCCTCGCAAAGTGTGGATTTAGTCGCACTGCCGCACGTGCTGGAGGGGCATCACAATCCGCACCACGTGCTGCGCGAGGTCGAGCGCGTGCTGATGCCGGAAGGCCAGATCGTGATCTCGGGCTTCAACACGACCTCGCTCTGGCGCCTGCGGCAGGCGTTCACCTTTCACCGCAACGGCGCGCCCTGGGACGCAAAGTTCATCGGTCTGCTGCGCCTGCGCGAATGGTTGAGGGTGCTCGGCTTCGAGCTGAACGGCGGCAAGTTCGGCTGCTATGCGCCGCCGTTCAGCGACAAGACCTGGCTCCAGCGCTTCGCTTTCATGGAAAAGGCCGGCTCGCGCTGGTGGCCGCTCACCGGCGGCGTCTACGTCGTCCGGGCGGTGAAACGCGTGCACGGCATGCGCATCGTCACGCCGGCGTGGCGCCAGGAGCGGGCCCGCCGCCGCCAGCTCGCCCCGGTGTCGCAACGGTCTCATAAAAGCCATCATGAGTGAGCCGGTCGTGGAGATCTGGAGCGACGGCGCCTGCCGCGGCAATCCGGGTCCGGGCGGCTGGGGCGTCTTGCTGCGCTCCAACGGCGCGGAAAAGAAGCTGTACGGGGGTGAAGCCGATACCACGAACAACCGCATGGAGCTGATGGCGGCAATTCGGGCCCTGGAGGCGCTCAAGCGGCCGAGCCAGGTGAAGCTTTACACCGATTCGATCTACGTGATGAAAGGCATCACCGCCTGGATCCACGATTGGAAAAAAAAAGGCTGGCGCACCGCGGACAAGAAGCCGGTGAAGAACGAGGACCTGTGGCGGCAGCTCGACGCGCTCGCCGCCAAGCACCAGATCGAATGGCACTGGGTAAAGGGGCACGCCGGCAACCCCGAGAACGAATGCGCGGACAGGCTTGCGAACAAGGGAATTCCCGGTGCGGCAGATAGTCCTTGATACGGAGACGACCGGGCTGAATCCCAAGCTCGGCGACCGCATCATCGAGATCGGCTGCGTCGAGCTGCTCAGCCGACGCTTGAGTGACCGCGAGTTTCACGCCTACCTCAACCCGGAGCGCGAGGTCGAGATCGGTGCGACGCGCGTGCACGGCCTGACGCGCGAGGACCTCGCCGCCAAGCCGAAATTCGCCGAGATCGCGCGCGACTTCCTCGACTACGTCCGCGGCGCCGAGGTGATCATCCACAACGCCGACTTCGACGTCGAGTTCCTCAACATGGAGCTCGAGCGGGCGGGCCTCGGACGGCTGCACGACTGCGTCACGACGATCACCGACACGCTGCTCTCGGCCAAGGAGCTGCATCCCGGCAAGAAGAACTCGCTCGACGCGCTGTGTGAGCGCTACTTCATCGACAACTCGCGGCGCACGCTTCACGGCGCGCTTGCTGACGCGCGGCTGCTGGCCGAGTGCTACCTCGCCATGACGCGAGGCCAGGAGAGCCTGATGATGGAGCTCGAAGCCCCGGCCGCGGCGGCCGCGGCCGCCGCCGGGCTGATCCTCGACGTGTCGAAGCTCATCGTGCAGCGCGCCTCGGCCGAGGAGCTGGCCGCGCACGAGCTCTACCTCGACACCATGGAAAAAGAGGCTAGGGGCCCCACCCTCTGGCGCAAGCTGGCCGCCTAGGCCGCCGAGGCGCGCGGCAGCCATTCGGCTCCCGCGACTGCCCGCCGCACCCCCGGAAGGGTGATGTCGTAGTTGATCAGGTAAACGGTGTTCCCGCCGCGAAAATCCTCGAGTTGCTGCTGCTCTAGGACATGCTCGAAGGAGCGCGCGAGCTGCGGCTGGCGCGAGTGCGATGAAGAGCTCGAAGCTGTAGCGTCCCGCTCGCAACTCGAGCGCCCTGGCGCGGTTCTTCTCGGCGTGGTCGAAGAGCACGAACTTGGCGGCCGAACGCTTGCCCTCGAGCGCGAAGCTGGTGAAGGGCTCGATCGTATTGCCCTCTTCGAGCATGCGCTTCGCCTGGAT
>Ga0208185_1000047_pt1 | contig 74337 bp, 87 predicted proteins | sample EasRivMeERMLT700_FD_187532 | JGI IMG/M metagenome (GOLD analysis project Ga0208185, IMG submission 187532) | Soil microbial communities from meander-bound floodplain in the East River, Colorado, USA - East River MetaG ERMLT700 (SPAdes) (version 2) | ecosystem: Environmental > Terrestrial > Soil... | reverse complement strand
GGAGGAGGATTGCAATGAACAGGCTGATTGCAGCAATCGCCGCCGCGCTGGTGGCCGGAACCGCGTTCGCCCAGGCCTATCCGAACCGCGCAGTGAAGGTGATCGTGCCCTGGCCGCCGGGACAGGCCACCGATATCGCCGCGCGGGTGGTCGCGGAAAGGCTGCAGGCCGGACTCGGCCAGCCGTTCGTGATCGACAACCGGCCCGGCGCGGGCGGCGCGATCGGCTCGGACGCCGTGGTAAAGGCCACGCCCGACGGCTACACGCTGCTTGCCGCCTCGAGCGGACCGCTCTCGATCATGCCCAACCTGCAGAAGGTGCCCTACGACCCGCTGAAGGACCTGGCGCCGATCAGCCTGGTGGCGCGAGTGCCGTTCGCGCTGGTGACGAACCCTTCTTTCCCGGCGGCGAACGCGCAGGAATTCGTCGCGCTGGTGAAGGCGAACCCGGGCAAGTACACGTTTTCCTCTTCCGGCACCGGTGCCACGGCGCACCTTTTCACGGAGCTGTTCAACTCCATGGCGCAGATCCAGGCGCGCCACGTTCCGTACAAAGGCACCGCGCCGGCGATCACCGACATCATCAACGGCCAGATCACCTACACCATCGAGACCGTGGCGGCGACCGTGGCGCACGTGAAGTCCGGCCGGCTGAAGGCGTACGGGGTGTCGACCAAGCAGCGCGCCGGCGCGATGCCGGACGCGCCGCCGCTCGCCGAGGTGGCGGGGGTGCCCGACTACGACGCGGCGGCCTGGATCGGCTATGCCGCGCCGGCTGGAACGCCGCGCGAAGTTCTCCTGAGGATTTCCGATGAGATCCGCAAGTCGATGCAGTCGAACGAGCTGAAGGAGCGCTTCCTCGCGCTCGGCCTCGACCTGGCGCCGAGCACCCCGGACGAGATGGCCGCGTTCATGCGCCGCGAGCAGGAGCGCTACGGCAAGATCATCCGCGACGCGAACATCAAGGTCGAACAATAGAAGTTCGTCGGATCGCGGGAGCGCTCGGCGCCGAGATTCTCGGCGTCGATCTATCGGGGAATTTTCCTGAAAAGGAAATTCGCGGGGCGTTCCTGGAGCACCAGGTCGTCTTCTTTCGCGACCAGAAGCTCGACCCCGCGCAGTTCATGGCGTTCGCGCGCCGGATGGGAAAGCCGATCGAGTATCCCTTCGTGAAGGGCATCGAAGGCTTTCCCGAGGTGATCGAGGTGAAGAAGCTCGAGCACGAGCGGCACAATTTCGGCGGCATCTGGCATTCCGACACCGCGTACCTCGACGAGCCGCCGATGGGCTCGATGCTGCTCGCGCGCGAGGTGCCGCCTTATGGCGGCGACACCGAGTTCGCCAGCCAGTACCTCGCTTACGAAGCGCTGTCCGCCGGCATGAAGCGAATACTGGACGGCCTGGTGGCGGTGAACTCCTCGGCGAAGGCCGATGTCACCCGCACGCGCGAGGACCGGGTGAAGGAATACTCACAGCAATACGAGGCGGAGCATCCGGTGGTGCGCACCCATCCGGAAACCGGGCGCAAGGCGCTCTACGTGAACACCGGCCACACTGTGCGCTTTCGCGGCATGACCGAGCAGGAGAGCGCGCCGCTGCTCCAATTCCTGTTCCGGCACCAGGTGAAGCCCGAGTTCACCTGCCGCTTTCACTGGGAAGTCGGCTCGCTCGCCTTCTGGGACAACCGCTGCACGCAGCACAACCCGATCAACGACTACCACGGCCACCGGCGCGTCATGCACCGGATCACGCTGGCAGGCGACAGACCCCGTTAGGTTTCTATTTTCTTCGCCTTGAGCGCGGCCTGGACGCGGGCCGGCGTGAACGGCATGTGGTAGAGCCGCCTGCCGGTGAGCGCGAAGAAAGCGTTCGCCACCGCAGGGGCGGTGCCCGGAACGCCCAGCTCGCCAACCATCGTCGGCGGCCCGCCGCTGACCAGGATTTCGACGTTGATCGCGGGCACTTCCGCCATGCGCAGGATCTGATACTCGTGGAAGTTCGATTGCTGCACCACGCCGTTCACCATCGTGATGCGCTCCTTCAGAGCGCCGCTCAAACCCCATACGACGGCGCTTTCAACCTGCGCTTTGAAAGCTTCCGGATTGATCGCTAGGCCAGCATCCGCCGCCACCCAGAAGTTATGCACGCGGATGGCGCCGCTGCGCTGGTTGACGGAGATCTCGGCGACGGATGCGGTCATCGACCCGATCTTCGGAGTGAACGGGCCAAAGTCGGCAAAGGCTACGCCGAGCGCAGTTCCTGAAGAGCGCTTCCTTCCCCAGCCTGACATTTCGGCCACCTTCTCCAGCAGTCTTCTCGCCCGGGACGAATCGGTCAAGGAAAGCCGGTAGGCGATCGGGTCGGTCTTGTTTAGGCTCGCGAGCTCATCGAGCATCGCTTCGACGGCGAACTTGTTGTGCCCGGTGCCCACTCCGCGCCAGGCAGCAACTCGGGTGCGCTCGGGCTCCATGACGTGCTCAGAGAGCCAGTTCGGGACCTTGTCGTAGTACGGCAGGTCCGCCCCCATCATGAAGATGACATCCCGGTCTTTTGCCGCCTTGATGTAGCCGCGGTGATACACGAAGTCGCCCACCGGCTCGCCGATGACGCGGTGGCGCCAGCCGACCAGCCTGTCGTCCTTGTCCAGCCCGGCGTCGATCTTGTGGGCGGTCATCGCGCGGAAAGTACCCGCCGAGAGATCGTCTTCGCGGCTGAGGATCAGCTTGACCGGGCGGTTGACCGCTTTCGCGATCAACGCGGCATCGACCGAAACTTCGACGGTCGCCCGCCTGCCGAATCCGCCGCCGAGAAACTGTTGGTGCACGTTCACCATCTCCGGGGTCGTGCCGAGCGCCTTGGCGACGTCAAGCGTGGTGCGCGTCGGCGCCTGCGTGCCCACCCAGATCTCGACGCCGTCGCGGCGCACTTCGGCTGTTGCGTTCATCGGCTCCATCTGCGCGTGGTAGACATGGTCGGTCAGAAATTCCCGCGTCAGGACTCTCGCCGCTTCGGAGATCGCCTTCGGCGCGTCGCCTTTCGACTTCCATTCCACTCCGACGCGTTTGGGATCGCGGCCGTCGCCGAGGTAGGTCTCGAGGTCCTTGTCGGTGTTGATCGCCTCGCCCGGCAAGCCGCCGCGCCAGGTGACTTTCAGCTGCCGGCGCGCCTTGCGCACCGCGTCGAACGTCTCCCCGACCACCGCGACGCCCTGGTCGAGCGTGACCACGTCGACGATGCCGGGAAGCTTCTTCACTTCGGCGGCGTTCGAGGACGCCGGGCCGCTGTCGCGGATCGGCGCCCGCACGAACGTGGCATACGCCATTCCGGGAACGCGGGCATCGATGCCGTACTTTGCGCTGCCATTGCTCTTGGCCGGCACGTCGACGCGCGGGGTGCCCTTGCCGAGGATGCGGTACTTGTCCGCGGTCTTGAGGTCCTTCGCCGGATCGATTGCCGGCGGCTGGGCCGGCGCGGCGGCGAAGGAAGCGATCTCGCCGTAGCTCATCTTGCGGCCCGAGGCCGGGTGCACCACCGTGCTCGGCTCGGTGGTGAGCTCGGCGGCAGGGACGCCCCATTTCTCGGCGGCCGCGTTCAGCAGCACGCGGCGCGCCTGCGCGCCGGCGACGCGCAACGGCGTCCAGTAGCCGAGGGTGGAGATGCTCGCCACGACATACTGCGCCTTGAAGATCGGATGGTGATAGGCGGCGTCGGTCGGCGACTGCACGATCCTGACCTTGCTCCAGTCGGCGTCGAGCTCCTCGGCGACGATCATCGGCAGGCCGGTCATGATGCCCTGGCCCATCTCCGCCACCGGCGACTGGATGGTGATCGTGCCGTCGGGCGCGATCGAGACGTAGGCGTTGATTTTTCCGGTGGATTGCGCGCGTGCCTGACTCGCAAGACCCAATCCAAGACTGAAAGAGAAAGCCAATCCCGCGGCGCTTCCGAGGAAAGCGCGCCGGCTGACCTTGAAGCTGAGAAGCTCGAGTTCGTTGCGCTCGATCATGGCTACACCTCCTTGGAGGCGCGCTGGATCGCGGCCACGATGCGGTTGTACGTGCCGCAGCGGCACAGGTTGCCGTTCATGTGGCTCACGATCTGCTCGCGCGTGGGCTTCTTGTTCTTGGCGAGCAGCGCCGCGGCCTGCATGATCTGGCCCGACTGGCAGTAGCCGCACTGCGGCACCTGCTCGGCGATCCAGGCTTTCTGCAGCGGGTGATCGCCGACGGGCGAAAGGCCTTCGATCGTGGTGACCTTCTTCCCGGCAACCGCCGAAACCGGCGTGACACAGGCGCGTGCCGATTGGCCGTTGACGTGGACCGTGCAGGCGCCGCACTGCGCGACGCCGCAGCCGAACTTGGTGCCGGTAAGCCCGAGCTCATCGCGCAGGACCCAGAGCAGCGGCGTATCGGCAGGCTGCTCGGAATAGGCCTCGCCGCCGTTGACGACAAACTTGATCATCGATTCCTCCTCCCAGGAAAGCGAATCCTACTCCGAGAATTCACCCGGCGGCATGCCGGCGCATCGCCCTGCCGAGCCGCTCGACGCCGGTGCGGATGCGCTCGGGGGTCGACATCGAAAAGCACAGGCGCGCGCTGCGCGGATCCGGCGCTTCGGCATAGAACGGCGCGCCCGGCACATACATGACGTTCTCCTCGATAGCCGTGCGCACCAGCGCGCCCGCGTCGACGCCAGTGGGAAGGAACCCCCAGACGAACATCCCGCCCTGCGGCGCGGAAAACATGAACTTTCCTGCAAGCTGCTCGCGCAGGGCGGCGACCATGGCGTGCGCCTGCTCCCGGTAGGCCGCGACGATCCGCGGGAGGTGACGTTCAAGCTGGCCGGACCTCAGATAATGCGCGGCCGCGCCCTGGATCCACGGCGAGGTGGAAAGGTCGATGGTCTGCTTGGCGATCACGCAGCGCTGCACGATCTCCGGCGGTGCGACCATCCAACCGACGCGCAGGCCGGGCGCCACGATCTTCGACAGAGTGGAGAGATAAACCAGCCGGTCCTCGGCACCTGCTTCGCGCGCCAGCGCGGCGAGCGCCGGGACGTGTTCGCCGTCGAAGCGCACATCCCCATACGCATCGTCCTCGATGATCAGCACGCGGTGCTGCGCCGCCAGCTGGAGCAGCCGCTTGCGCCGTGCGAGCGACATCGTCGCGCCGGTCGGATTACCGAACGTCGGCAGGGTATAGATGGCTTTGATGCTGGCGCCGCGCTCGGTGAGCACCGCCTCGAGCTCGGCGACATCCATGCCATCGGCATCGGTACCAACCGTGGCGACCCGCGCGCCGGCGTGCCGCAGGGCCTGCAGCGCAGTGGTGTAGGTCGGGCGTTCGACCAGCACGGTATCGCCGGGATCGAGCATGACCCGCAGGATCAGGTCGAAGCCCTGTTGAGACCCGGTCGTGACCAGCACATCGTCCGCGGACGCCTGGATGCCGCGCCGCGCCATCCAGGCGGCCAGCGCCTCGCGCAGCGCGCGCTCGCCTTGAGTGTCGGCGTACTGGAGCCACTCGGCGGGCGGCGCGCGCATCGCGTGCTCCATCGCCTCGCGCAGCCCACCGGCGTCGAACAGCGCCGGCGATGGATAGCCGCCGGCGAACGAGATCATGTCCGGCCGCGACAGGTACGGGAAAAGCTCCCGGATCGCGGACCCGCGCGGCGCTTTGAAAGCGGCCGCGAATGGGTAGGGCATCAGTCCAGTTTGAACCCGGCTTGCTGGACGATCGGGCGCCAGCGCGCGTAATCGGCCGCGAGCTGCTCGCTCGTCGCCTGCGGGCCCGCGGGCGCCGGATCCAGCCCGAGCTTGACGAAGCGCTCCGTCATGTCCGGCGCCGCGACGATCGCCACCAGCTCGCGGCCGAGCAGCTCGACGATCGCCGGCGGCGTGCCGGCCGGAGCGAACACGCCGTACCAGAGCGAGAGATCCATCGCCACGCCGAGCTCGGCGAACGTCGGCACGTCGGGCAGCGCGCGCGAGCGCTCGGCGCCGGAAGTCGCCACGATGCGCAGCTTGCCGCTGCGGTGGTGCTCGGATGCATCGGCAATGCCGCTGATGCCGGCCGACACCTGCCCGCCCATCAGCTCGGCGTTGTAATGCCCCGAACCTTTGTAGGCCACGTGCTCGAGGCGCAAGCCGCTGGTACGCGCCAGCACCACGCCGACCAGGTGGCCCATGCTGCCGACGCCGGAGCTGGCGAAGAAGGCCTTGTCCGGATTCGCCTTCACCCACGCGACGTACTCCGGCCACGTGCGCGCGCCGGACATCGGACCGAGGGTGAATCCCTGCTGCCCGTTCACCAGCCTGGCTACCGACACCAGGTCGCGCTGCGCGTCGTAGGGCACCTTTGCATAAGCGTGCGGCGTGACGGTGAGCGGCGTGCTGGAGGTGAGCAGCAGCGTACTGCCGTCAGGCGCGGCGCTGCGCACCGCCTCGATCGCAACGCGCACGAAGCCACCCGGCTTGTTCTCGACGATGACCGGCTGGCCGAGGCGCGGCGACAGGCGCTCGGCCATCATGCGGGCCACGAGGTCGACCGAGCCGCCGGCCGCGAATCCGACGACCAGCCTCACCGGCTTGCCGATTTTCTCCTGGGCAACAGCAGGCAGCGTCGCAAACGCGATGCCCAGGATTGCGAGTCGCAGCATGGACCTCTCAGTATACCGAGCGGGAGCGGCGCCAGAGCCGCGCGCCCACCGGCCATAACACGATGCCGAACGCCGCGATGGCGAGGCCCGCGGCGATCGGGCGCTCGAAAAATACAAGAAAGTTCCCGTCGGCGCGGATCATCGCGCGGATGAAGTGCTCTTCCAGCATGGCGCCGAGCACCATGCCGAGGATCGCCGGCGCGACCGGAAAGCCGTTCTCCTCCATCAGGTAGGCGATCACGCCGAACACGAGCATCAGCACCACGCCGAAGATCGAGTTATTGATGGCGAACGAGCCGACGATGCAGAAGAGCAGGATCACCGGCATCAGCACGTCGCGCGGCGCGCGCAGGAGCTGCTTCGCGCTCTTGATCGCGGCGATGCCGAGCGGCAGCATGAGCAGGTTCGCCAGGATGAACACCATGAAGATGGCGTAGATCGCCACGGCGTTCTCCATGAAGATCGACGGCCCGGGATTGAGGCCCTTAATGTAGAGCACGCCGATCACGATCGCGGTGATCGAATCGCCCGGGATGCCGAACACCAGCGCCGGCACCCACGCCCCGGCGAGCGCGCTGTTGTTCGAGGCGCCCGCCTCGATGATGCCTTCGACGTGGCCGGTGCCGAACTTCTCCGGCTCCTTCGAGAATTTCTTGGACAGCGCGTAGGACATCCAAGCGGCGATGTCGGCGCCTGCGCCGGGCAGCACGCCGATCGCGGTGCCAAGGACGCTGCCGCGCAGTACCGGCGTGCGGTAGCGCTTGGTGAGCGTCCACATGCCGCGGAACACGTTGCCGATCTTGGCCTGCGCCATCTCCCAGGGCTCGTCGATGCGCGACACGCTGCGGATGATCTCGGAAACCGCGAACATGCCGATCATGATCGGAATCAGCGTGAGCCCGCCGGCAAGCTCGGCATTGCCGAACGTGAAACGCGGAAAGCCCGCCGGGTTGTCGAGACCGACCGAGGCGATGAGCAGGCCGAGGAGCAGCGACACGATGCCCTTCAGCGGGTTGGCAAACGCGATGAACACCGCGCACAGCAGGCCGAGCACCACCAGCCAGAAATACTCGAACGAGGAAAACTTGAGCGCGACCTCGGCGAGCGCGGGCGCGGCCATGATCAGCACCGCCGTGCCGAACAGCCCGCCGATGACGGAAAACACGAGCCCGGCGCCCAGCGCGAGCTCGCCCTGGCCCTTTTTCGTCATCGCGTACGCCTCGTCGGTATAGGCGGCGGACGCGGGGGTTCCCGGCATGCGCAGCAGGCAGCTCGGAATATCGCCCGCGAAGATCGCCATCGCGGTCGCGGTGACGATCGACGCGATCGCCGGCACCGGCTCCATGAAGAACGTGACCGGCACCAGCAGCGCGGTGGCCATGGTGGCGGTCAGGCCGGGCACTGCGCCGACGAACAGGCCGAACGCCGCCGACGCGAGAATCACCCAGAGGACGTAGGGATCGAAGACTTGCGCCAGCGCCTGCAGGAGCACCGAACCAGTCACGCTAGAACGCCCACTGTTCGAATACACCCCAAGGGAGCGGAATGCGCAGCATCTTGTAAAACGAGAGATGAATCGCCACCGTGGCGACAACTGCAGCGACAGCAGCCATGCGCCAAGAAGCCCCGAGGATCCGCATCCAGAACGTAAGCAGCACGATGCCGGTGATATGGAAGCCGAGCGTGTCGGCGGCGAGGATGTAGAACAGCAGGCCGGCGATCACGCTGCCCACGCCCAGCAACGGCCGGCGGCGCTGGACCCAACCCGGCAATGCGACCCACGGCGCGCCCTGGCGTACACCGCCAAAGATCAGAAACAAGCCGCAGATTCCGAGCCCGGCGGCGATCGAGCCCGGGAACCACGCCGGGCCGAACCTCTGGCCCGGCATGGCGGGAAACCCCTGGACGTGCCAGAGGATCGCCGCGGCGAGCGCGACCAGCGCCGCGCCGGTCAGCCCGTCGTTAACCTTTATTTGTTGACCTTTATTTGGCCAGCCCGACCGCTTTGAGCGCCGCCCCGAGGTTCTTGTCGGATTCGGCCATGAATTTCGTGGTGCCGGCGGGATCGGCCCAGACCACGCCGAAGCCGCGGCTCGCCATGAAGTCCTTGTACTCCTTGGAGTCGTAGACCTTCTTGAGCGCGGTGACGAGCGTCTTCTGCACCGGCGCCGGGATGCCCTTCGGCGCGGCGATCACGCGCCAGGCGGCGATCTGCCAGTTCGTGCCGAGCTCTTTCTTGAGCGTGGGCACGTTCGGGTAGAGCGGGGGCGGATTCGCGTCCATGATGGAAAGCGCGCGCACCTTGCCGCCGTCGATCATCGCGCGCGCCTCAGGAATCGAGCAGGGGACGACCTCGACGCCACCGGCCACCAGGTCCTGCAGCCCGGGCGCCGCGCCTTGCGACGGCACCCAGGGCAGTGCGTTCGGGTCGATGCCCTGATCCTTGAGCAGCCCGGCGATCGCGAGATGCCAGATGCCGCCCTGGCCGGTGCCCGAGGCCTTGAGCTTGCCGGGATTCGCCTTGATCGCGGCGAGCAGCTCCTTCGTGCTCTTGTAAGGGGAGTCGATGCGCACGTGCACGCCTGCCGGGTCGGCGTTCACCAGGCCGATCGGCGTGTAGTCGGTGTGCTTGAGCGGCGTCAGGCCGACGTGGTGCATCATCGTGATCTCGACCGTGATCAGGCCGATGGTGTAGCCGTCGGGCGACGCCTTGGCGATCGCGTCGTGGCCGACCACGCCCGAGCCGCCGGTGCGGTTCACCACGTTGAAGGGCTGCTTCAGCTCCTTTTCGAGCAGCGTCCCGATGATGCGCGCCGTGGCATCGGTGCCGCCGCCCGCGCCCCAGGGCACGATGAGCTGCACCGGCCGCTGCGGGTACTGGGCAAATGCTGATGAAACTACGGATAGCAGCGCGGCGAGCAGTACCTTTCGCATGACTCCTCCTCAGGTTGTCAGACAACCGATTCTAAGGCGTAAGATTCTTTTTTTGGAGCAAACCATGAATGCCCCCGCCCAGGCCGGGTTGCCGGCCCTTCCCCTCCAAGACCCGAAGCTCTTCCGCACCCAGTGCTACATCGACGGCCAATGGGTCGGTAGTTCTCAAACTCTTTCTGTTGTGAACCCGGCCACGGGCTCGGTGCTGGGTACCGTGCCGAAGCTGGGCGCCGAGGAGGCGCGGCGCGCGATCGAAGCCGCCGAGCGCGCGTGGCCGGCGTGGCGCGCGAAGACCGCGAAGGAGCGCGCGGTGATCCTGCGCAAGTGGTTCGACCTGATGATGGCGAACCAGGAAGACCTCGCGCAGATCCTCACCGCCGAGCAGGGCAAGCCGCTGACGGAAGCGCGCGGCGAGATTGCCTACGGTGCCTCCTTCATCGAATGGTTCGCCGAAGAAGGCAAGCGCGCCTACGGCGACGTCATCCCGCAGCACCAGCCCGATAAGCGCGTGCTGGTGATCAAGCAGCCAATCGGCGTCTCGGCGCTGATCACGCCGTGGAATTTCCCGAACGCGATGATCACGCGCAAGGCCGGCCCGGCGCTCGCCGCCGGCTGCACCGTCGTCATCAAACCCGCCGGCCAGACGCCCTACTCGGCGCTCGCCATGGCCGAGCTCGGCGAGCGTGCCGGCATCCCGAAAGGCGTGCTCAACGTGATCACCGGCGACTCGAAGGCGATCGGCGCCGAGCTGTGCGCGAACCCGGTAGTCAGGAAGCTGTCCTTCACCGGCTCGACGGAAACCGGCCGCGTCCTGATGCGGCAGTGCGCCGACACGATCAAGAAGCTCTCGCTCGAGCTCGGCGGCAACGCGCCCTTCATCGTGTTCGATGACGCCGATCTCGACGCGGCGGTCGAAGGCGCGCTCGCGTCGAAATACCGCAACGCCGGCCAGACCTGCGTGTGCGCGAACCGCCTGTACGTGCAGGACAGCGTCTACGACGCCTTCGCCGCCAAGCTCACCGACAAGGTGAAAGGCTTCAAGGTCGGCGCCGGCACCGAGCCGGGGGTGGTGATCGGGCCGCTGATCGATGAGAACGGCGTGAAGAAAGTGGAAGCGCACGTTGCCGATGCCGTCGGCAAGGGCGCAAAAATCGTCCTGGGAGGCAAAAGACATTCGCTCGGCGGCCTCTTTTTCCAGCCCACCGTGCTGACGAACGTCACGCCCGACATGCTGGTCTCGCACGAGGAGACCTTCGGCCCGGTCGCGCCGCTCATCCGCTTCAAGACCGAGGACGAAGTGATCCGGCTCGCCAACGACACCGAGTTCGGGCTGTCGGGCTACTTCTACAGCCGGGACGTCGGACGCATCTTCCGGGTCGCGGAAGCCATGGAGACCGGCATCGTCGGCGCCAACGTCGGCATCATCTCGACCGAGATCGCGCCGTTCGGCGGCGTCAAGCAGTCCGGCCTGGGTCGCGAAGGGTCCAAGTACGGCCTCGAGGAATACCTGGAGATCAAGTACATCCTCCTGGGTGGTATTGATAAGTGAAAGGCGAGGAGTTCAAGGACGACTTCCGCAAGGCGCTGCCGCGTGAGGTCGTCCAGCGCCTGACGCGGCGCTCGCCGTGGCGGGCGACGTTTGCGGTTTTGCATGACGTGCTGATCCTCGCCGCGGCAATTGTAGCTGGGCTGTATTTCTGGCCCAACCCGCTGATCATCCTTCTTTCGGTGGTGGTGATTGGAACCCGGCAGCACGCGCTCTTCGTCATCGCCCACGACGCGGCCCACTACCTGCTCTACGACAACCGGCTGTTGAACGACGCCGTCGGGCGTGCTTGCGCGATGCTGCAAGGCCTCTCGATGTGCACCTACCGCGTGATCCACCGCATGCACCACAACAACCTGTACGGCGAGCTCGATCCGGACACGGCGTTGCACGGGGGTTATCCGCGGGGTAGGGCCTATCTGGTGAAGAAGCTGCTGAAGGACCTGAGCGGCCTCACCGCCTGGAAGACCTACGCCTACTTCCTCGGCGGCGCGCCGGCGCTGAACACCTCGACCAAGGTGGCGGTGCGGCCCCTTGACGACACGTCCGCGAAACTGCGGAAGGAAGCGCTTCAGGACCGTAACCTCGTGATTGCGTTCCACGTGCTGCTCCTCGGCGTGTTCGCGTGGAGCGGTTACCTCTTGCAATACCTGGTGTTGTGGGTGCTGCCGCTCGTCACCGTCGTGCAGGCAATCCTCAGGCTGCGCGCGATCGCGGAGCACGGCGCGACTACGGATTTCTCATCGCCGCTTACTGCCGCCCGCACCAACGTTGCGCCGGCCTGGCTCGAATGGCTGATCTTTCCGCACCAGGTCAACTACCACATCGAGCACCACCTCTATGCCTCGGTGCCGCACTACAACCTGCCGGCGCTTCACGCGGAACTCCTGAAAAGCCGGGTCCTCGACGGCGCGGAAGTCGTTCCGTTCCGCGCCACCCTCGGCAAGATCTTCGCCGAGCGCGCGGCTGATCTAGTTTGATAGTGTTCACAGTCGATCGTACTTGCGAGAAGTGCCCTTCGACTTTGCTACCGGATACTTCTCTGCATTCTTCTTAAGCTTCGCCATTACGATCTCCTCGAGATCGAACGACAGATCATTTGCCAGGTAAGTCAGAAGGATCGCTATATCTGCGATCTCATCGGCAATGTCTGATCTCCGCTCGACGCTTATTCGAGTTATGTCGGCATCGGAAGCCCATTGGTAGTGCTCCAGGAGCTCGGACGCTTCTACATTCATGGCGGCAGCCAGATTTCGCGGCGAATGAAACTGCTCCCAGTCGCGCGCGCGCCGAAATTCAAGCAACTGAGCTTTCAGTTGATCCGATATCACAACGCTCGCCTAAGGTTGAAAGACTTCGCTGTTATGGTACTCAAGCCATTGTCTCCGTGGCTTATCGAGCTCGCGATCGGGTACAACGGCCAACGGCTTTCCATGAAGGCGGTAGTAAACCTGCCCGTTAAACCAGTCCTCTCGGATGCGGGGGCTCACCTGCACGTGCAAGTCGGGCGTTACGGTAACGAAGCCGAGATCAAAGAGTTTGTGGAAGTCGGACCTCAGAAGCAAGCCGTTGCTGATGCTGTTGGGCCCGCTGCGTGCGAACGGCTGGATATGAGCCGCCTCAAGGACCGGCAGGGTTTTTTCACCGGTGATCGCGCACCGGCGATTGTATGCATCGGTTACGAGCACCCGAAAGGCGCCTTGACCGAGGCGGCGCTTTACTAGTATGGGCGCTCCATACTCTGCTGCCGGCTCACGCACTTCTGGTACCACGTTGATTCCAACAGCCGATGGCTGGCGCTCAGCAATCTGCTCCCATAGCTCCTTACCTTCCTGAGTTGCGCGGTCGTATGTCCGTCCAACAACGATAGGCCGCGTCCAACCCGCTGGGTTGGGAATCCAACGTTCTCGTGGCCAAAAGAATGGTTCTGTGAGGACAGTACAGCCAATGTCCGGATCCCTAGAATTAGAGTCAGGAAGCAAGGGCCGAATCAACCTATCAAACTCGGCACGCGTCGGCGCCCCATTTTTCGGACCAAACGCCTCCCAAGCCAGCGATAGTGGCAGTACTGAAAACTTTACGAAATATCCTCCGCCGGCGATGTGGTTGTATGGCCGCTTGAGCTTAAAGAAAAACGGCGTTCCCTCGGGCAGCGTCGTGAATGGCGGTCTAGGACTTGGTTGCCAGAAATTGACCTCATCAAACGCTCCTTGGCTCAAGAACTCGAACCAAGCATTGTCTGTGACGCCAACCCAGAAATTCACGGGTTAGACCTAGAGTCCCGAGGGTTTTCGGGGATGCCCCTCTTGGTCGCAAAACCGACCGAGATCGTGTCTCCACTGGCAAAGCCGCTAGAGCTTGTCATTCTTGGTCTCTTCCCAGAACCTGCGCAGCGAGCCTTCCTGTGCGCGCATGAACGCACGGTGGACAGCCTCGTCTTCTGTTTCTGCCGGAATATTCCAGTCGTCATCCGCGATCCCCCTGGGCTCCTCGTGCGGGGAGTTGAGGATTGGATTGCCAGAATCGCGGCTGCGTTTCTGCGCCATGGCCGCGGGATTCTAGCCCGCCGGCCCGGCGGTCGACGAAAAACGTGGTCTGTCCCTGAAGACCTGAAGACTAGGTTTTCTTCTTCAGCTTGAGCCGCATCGGCTTCATCGGGGAGCCGACGAAGCCCGCGCGCCGGTACATGGCCTGCGCGCGCTCGTTCTGCATATCGGTCAGCAGCGTGATGCGCAGCACGCCTTCGGCGCGCGCCTGCTCGATCACGTGCTTGAGGAGCGCGGCGCCGATGCCGCGCTTGCGATGCTCGGGCGCGGTGACCAGGTCCTCGAACAGCGCCGCCTTGCCGCCCTCGGCGGTGCTGATGGTGTAGAGCAGGCTCGCCATGGCGACCACTTCGCGTCCCTCGCGCGCCACGTAGATCTTTCCCTTGGCGGGATCGGACAGGATCGCCTGCAGCGCGCTGCGCTGCTTCTCCGCGTCGGCGGAGAACTCCGCCTCGGACTCGAACAGAATCCCCAGCAGCTCGACCAGCCGCGGCAGATCCGCGCTCTTTGCCACCTCGAACCGGAGTTCACTCATGCATTTGTCAGGACCGGCAGCCGGCCGTCGGCGAAGCGCACTTCCATCTTTCTCAGCGCGGCCTCGATGCGCTTGTAGGCCTGCGCGCGCACGTCGAACTGCCGGCCCGGCGCGGTGCGGAACTTGCAGCGGAACACCTTCACGCCGGGATCGACGCGATAGAGCTTGCCCTTGAGAGGCTCCATCATCAGGCGCCCGACTTCGGGGTCGGCCATCATCTCTTCGCCGACTCCCTTGATGAGCTTGCGGATCTTCTCGCTGTCGACGTCGATCGGCAGCGGCAGGTTGAACTTCTCGACCACCCAGTCGCGCGAGGTGTTGCGCACCGTGCCGAGCGCGCCGTAGGGAACGAAATGCAGCGGCCCGTTGTGGTGCCGCAGCGCCACGGTACGCAGCGTGATGCGCTCCACCGCGCCCTTCGTATTTCCTCCCGCTTCGATGTACTCGCCGATGCGGAACGCGTCCTCGGCGAGGTAGAACACGCCGGCGATCACGTCGCGCACCAGCGCCTGGGCACCGAAGCCGATCGCGAGGCCGACGACGCCGGCGCCGGCGAGCACCGGGGTGATTTCGATGCCGAGCGCCCAGAGCGAGGACAGGACCAGCATCACGATCAGCAGCACCGCGGCAGTCACGCGCAGGAGCGGGAGCAAGGTGAGCAGCCTGGAGTGCTCGTCGGGCTCGTGGTGCGGGCCCGCCGGCCGGATGCGGCGGAGGCGCTGGTCGACGGCGGTGCGCACCGTGATCCACACGACGTGGGTCAGGAGCGCGAGCGTGGCGACGCCGATCAGGCGCAGGACGAACCGGACCATCGGGCTTTCCGCGGCCGCGAGCGCAACGACCGGAGCATCGAGCACCAGCGCACCGGCGCCGATCCCGAGCAGCACGACGACAAAGCGCGCCGCCGAAAGCACGATGCTCGGCAGCACCTGGTCGCCCTCGTCCGGCCAGAAGAAGAACACCAGCTCGCGCAGGCCGATCTGCAGCGCGATGACGATGGCCACGATTGCCGTAATCCATGCCCGGCCGAACAACAGCCAGATGCCGTAGACGATGACGACCAGCAGGGCGAGCATGAAAGACTTTGGAAACCGCGGCCCCCGGGATCGTCCGACAAATACGAAAGCCGTAACGACGAGCAACAGCGCGGCTGCCGTGGCAGTCACCAAGCGCAGCGCACCGGCCGCGTGGCCGGCGCCGCCGATGCGCTCGATCACGTTCGGGACGAAGCTTCCCAGCGCCAGCAGGCAGACCACCGCCATCGCCGCCGCGGCGAGCCAGCCGGCGCGTTCGTTCGCCACCGGCACGAGCCTCAGGCGCGCTCGGCCGGGCGCAAGCAGCGTGACAATGAGAATCCAGGCGAGGCGTAGCACCAGCAGAAGGAGCGTCGCTGCGACGACGAGCTCCTGTACCCCGGGAGGCCAGGAAAACGCTGCCGAGGCGCCGATGGCCGCCAGCGTGAACAGCAGCACCCCTGAGATCAGCAGGGCGAGCCGCCGCAGCGCAAGCCGCAGCGCCTGCCGCGGCGAGGCAGGAATGCTCGACTGGATCGCCCGCAGCGGGGAGTAGGCATAGGTCCAATAGAGCCATTCGACGCCGATGCCGACGAGCAGGAGGATCACCACATAAGTGAACACGGCGACGCCGGCCGCGCTCATCAGCGCGGCGCGCGTCCTGGCGGCGAGATCGCGCAGCTCGCCGGGCGCCTGGAGGACGTCGCTGCGCAACGATTCCATCCTCGCCTTCGGCTCGCTAAGGCCCTGCACCGACCAGCCGGCAAGCGTCGGGTCGTCGGGCGCGCCGAGCGCGCCTGAAGAAAGAATCACGACGCAAAGCGCAACCAGCAGATGGCTCAAGGCGTGACCCATTCCTGAGGCAGGCGCGCCGCCGAAGCGTCGGCGTAAGGCGGGAGCACGCGTGTCACCACGACGCCCGCGCCGGTCACGCGCGCCTGGCAGGCGAGCCGCTCGGCCGCGCCGGCGCCGACCCGGGCGAGCGTGTCGCGCTCGGCCTGGTTCATCGGCGTGAGGTGCTCGGCGCCCGACTCGATGCGCACGCGGCAGGTGCCGCAGCGGCCGCGGCCCGAGCAGACATGGGCATGCGGCACATCGCCGAGGCGGCTCAGCTCGAGGATCGAAAGCCCGCGCCGCCCTTGCGCCGACAGGCCCCCGTCGTAGGCGATCGCGACCCGCGCCAACCGGTCGCGCAGAAGGTGCGAGCCGAACACGCCGAATGCGACCAGCACCAGCGCGCCATACGCAAGAAGGAAACCATTTTGAAATCGGTCCAACGGGTTCGTCACGGCGACGACGCGGTTGAGGTTCTCCGTGATATGCGCGCGCCAGGCGGGATCGGTCGCGAGCTTTTCCAGCACTTCCCGGCCGGCTTCGGCGAAACCGAGGAGCGCGAAGATCGGGACCGCGAACAGCACCGGAAGGACGAAACCGCCGATGCGCTTCCACACGGGCTTGAGGACCAGCCACGAATAGAGCCCGACGGCGGCGTGGATCCAGACGACCATCACCACGCCGAGCTGCTGGAACGCGTACCCCGGAGAGAAGCTCCAGTACACGGCGAGCATCTGGCCGAAGGTCGCATCGAAGCTCGGCGTCACCTCGCCCGCCATGTGCATGACCACCGCGTGATTGAGGAGCAGCGGCGGCGTCGCCAGCCCGAGGAAAAGCTGCACCACGTCGGTCTTGCTCATCGCCAGCGAGCGGCGGGCGCCGATGGCGTAAAGCCCGAGCGCGATGTGAACCAGCGCCGCGCCGGCGAGCAGCGTAATCCCGATCCCGCTGCGCCAAGGCCCCATCAGCCACGGCCGCCAGTTCTCCATCGCCGCGAGGGAATGCATGCCGAGCATCAGGTTCGCCATGTGCATGGTGACGAACGCCATCAGCACGAGGCCCGACACCAGCCTCAGCCGCCGCAGGTTCATACGTTGAAGCGGAAGTGGATCACGTCCCCGTCGCGCACGGTGTAGTCCTTCCCTTCGAGGCGCAGCTTACCCGCCTCCTTCGCTCCCTGCTCGCCGCCGCAGGCGACGTAATCGTCGTACGAGGCCACCTCGGCGCGGATGAATCCGCGCTCGAAATCGCTGTGGATCACCCCTGCGGCCTGCAGTGCGGTCGCGCCCACGGGCATGGTCCAGGCGCGCGCCTCCTTTGCGCCGGTGGTGGTGAAGAACGTCTGCAGGCCGAGCATCCGGTACGCGGCGCGGATCATGCGATTGAGCGCGGGCTCGTCCACGCCCAGGTCGTCGAGGAAGAGCTTCTTGTCCCCGTCGGACAGGTCGGCGATCTGCGCCTCCAGCGCCGCCGAGACGGGCACCACCGGCGCGCCTTCCCTGGCCGCATACGCCTCCACGCGTTCCAGCGATTCGCGAGAAGCTTTTTCAGCGATATTGGCGACGTACATCGTCGGCTTCATCGTCAGCAGAAACAGCGGCCTCAGCACCGCTTGCTCCTCCCTGGATAGCTCCGCGCTGCGTGCCGCCTTGCCCGCATTCAAGACCTCTCTTATTTTTTTTAATGCGGCGACGAGGCGCTGCGCCTCCTTGTCGCCGCCGGTCTGCGCCGCTTTTGCGTGTCTTGCAAGCTGCTTGTCGAGCGTTTGCAGATCGGCGAGCGCAAGCTCCGTGTGAACCGTTTCGATGTCCGACACGGGATCGATCCTGCCCGCGACGTGCGCCACGTTCGGGTCCTCGAAGCAGCGTACGAGGTGCACGATCGCGTCCGTCTCGCGAACATGAGCCAGGAACTGGTTGCCGAGCCCTTCGCCCTTCGAAGCGCCTGCAACCAGGCCCGCGATGTCGACGAATTCAATCACCGCGGGGACTACTTTCGGCGGCTTTGCGATCGCCGCGATCGCGGCGAGCCGCGGATCCGGCACCGCGACAATGCCAACGTTTGGCTCGACGGTGCAGAACGGATAATTCTCGGCCGAAACCCCGGCCCGGGTCAGCGCATTGAAGAGCGTCGACTTGCCGACGTTTGGCAGGCCCACGATGCCGCACTTCAAGCTCATCGGCTAGACGTTGAAGCGGAAGCGGATGACGTCGCCGTCGCGCAGAGCATAGTCCCTGCCTTCGAGGCGCAGCTTGCCCGCCTCTCTTGCCGCTTGCTCGCCGCCGCAGGCGACGTAGTCGTCGTAGGAGGCCACTTCGGCGCGGATGAATCCGCGCTCGAAATCGGTGTGGATCACCCCCGCGGCCTGTGGCGCGGTGGCGCCGGCGCGCACGGTCCAGGCGCGCGCTTCCTTCGGACCGGCGGTGAAGAAGGTCTGCAGTCCGAGGATCTGGTACGCGGCGCGCACCACGCGGTTCAGCCCCGGCTCGTCCATCCCCATGTCCTCGAGGAACAGCTGCTTGTCTTCGTCGGACATGTCGGCAATCTGCGATTCGATCGCCGCGCTGATCGGGACCACGGGCGCGCCTTCCTTCGCCGCATGAGTCCTTACTTTTTCGAGGAGCGCCCCGGATCCCTCTTCGGCGATGTTGGCGACGTACAGGGTCGGCTTCATCGTCAGCAGGAACAGGGGCGCGATCACTGCGCGCTCCTCTTTGGACAGCTCGGCGGCGCGCGCCGGCCGCCCGGCGTCGAGCACGTCCCTCACCTTGCTCAGGGCCGATACCAGGCGAACCGCGTCCTTGTCGCCGGTAGTCTGGGCGAGCTTGGCGTGCTTGGCGATCTGCTTTTCCACCGAATCGAGGTCGGCGAGCGCCAGCTCGGTATTGATGGTCTCGATGTCGGACACCGGGTCGATCTTGTCCGCGACGTGCACGACGTTTGCATCGTCGAAGCAGCGCACCACGTGGGCAATGGCGTCGGTCTCCCGGATATTGGCGAGAAATTTGTTGCCCAGGCCTTCCCCCTTCGACGCGCCGGCGACCAGGCCTGCGATGTCGACGAATTCGACCACCGCCGGCACAACCTTCTGCGGCTGCTCGATTTCGGCGATCACGTCCAGGCGACGGTCGGGCACCGGCACGATGCCGACGTTCGGCTCGATGGTGCAGAAGGGGTAGTTCTCGGCCGCGATCCCGGCCTTGGTGAGCGCGTTGAACAGGGTGGACTTGCCGACGTTCGGCAAGCCCACGATGCCGCACTTCATTTTTTACCGAAGAGAGACTTCAGCAGGCCAGGCTTCTCGGCTGGTATCTCTTTTTTGGGTTCTTCGGTTTTCTTCGCAGGCTCCGCTTTCTTCTCGGGTTCGGCCTTTTTCGGTTCCTCGGTGTGCAGCTTGTTCATCGCCGCCTGCACATCGCCGGCCAGGATCTGGGGCATCACCGCCAGAGACTTGTCGATCGCGGCATCGATTGCGGCGCGGTCCTCGGCCGAGGGCTTCTGCAGCACGTAGTCCGCGCCCTCGGTTCCGGCGGGGGGCTTGCCGACGCCGAGACGCAGCCGCCAGTACTCGTGCGTGGCGAGGCGCTGCGAGATGTCCTTGAGGCCGTTGTGCCCGGCGATGCCGCCGCCCTGCTTGAGCCGCACCGTGCCCGGCGGGAAGTCGAGCTCGTCGTGCACCACGAGCACTTCCTCGGGCTTGATCTTGAAGAAGCCGGCGAGCATCTGCACCGGCTGGCCGCTCAGGTTCATGAACGACTGCGGCAGGAGAAACCAGGCGCCATTGGCGTGTTTTCCGACCAGCGCCTTGAACTTCGGGTCCTTGCGCAGGGTCATCCCGCTGGCCTGCGCGAAGCGCTCGACCAGCCAGAAGCCCGCGTTGTGGCGCGTGCGCTCGTACTCCTTGCCCGGGTTGCCCAGGCCGACGATCAACCGAATCACTTCTGGTCTTTTTTGTCGGTCTTCTCGGCCTTGTCGGCAGGCTTCTCGCCGGCTTTCGCGGCGGGCTTCTCGCCGCCCTTGGCGACAGGCTTCTCGCCAGGCTTGGCGGCACCCTCGGCGCCGGCCTCGCCTTCCTTGGGCTCCGCGGCCTGCTCGGTCGTCGGGATCTCGGAGGGCGCGACGGCAGCGGCGGCAGCGGCGGCTTCCTCTTCCTCGGTGACCTGCGTCGGCACCACGACGGTGGCGACCACCGGGTTCTCGTCCTTCTTCAGCGCAAGCTCGACGCCCTTGGGCAGCGCGAGCTCGCGCACGTGGATCGAATTGCCCACCGCCAGGTTGCCCAGGTCCACTTCGATGAACTCCGGCAAATCGTCCGGGAAGCAGGCGATGTCGAGCTCGTTCAGGACGTGGCTGATCACGCCGCCCTGGTCCTTCACCCCCGGCGATTTCTCGGCGTTCGCGAAGTGCAGCGGCACCTTCATGTGGAGCTTCTTGTCCTTCAGCACGCGCTGGAAGTCGACGTGCTGCACCTGCGGCTTGTACGGGTGCATGTTCACCGAGCGCAGCAGCACCTGCTCCTTCGCGCCCGCCACTTCCAGGGTGAGGATGGAAGCGTGGAAGCGCTCGTTCCTCAGGCTGAGATAGAGGGCCTGGTGGTCGAGCTCGATGTTGAGCGCGCCCTGTTCGCCGCCGTAGACGATGCCGGGCACGAGGCCCTTGCGGCGCAGCCGGCGCGCGGCGTTGGTGCCCTGCGTTTCGCGCTTGCGCGCGCTGATTTCGATAGCCATTTGACTTACCTCAGTAGATGCTCATTTATTCATAAAACAGCGAGCTCACCGATTCCTCGGTGTAGATGCGAAGGATGGTCTCGGCGATGAGCCCCGAGACGGTGAGGATCCGGATTTTCTTGCACGCGCGGGCGTCCTCGCCCAGCGGGATGGTGTCGGTGACGACCAGCTCGTCGAGGTCGGACTTCGCGATCCGGTCGACCGCCCCGCCGGAAAGCACGGGGTGAGTGCAGTAGGCGACGACCCGCGTCGCGCCCTCTTCCTTCAGCACCTGCGCCGCCTTCACCAGCGTGCCGGCGGTGTCGACCATGTCGTCCATGATGACGCAGGTGCGTCCCTTGACTTCGCCGATCACGTTCATCACTTCCGAGACGTTGGCCTTCGGCCGGCGCTTGTCGATGATCGCCAGGTCCGACTCCAGGCGCTTCGCCAGGGCCCGCGCCCGCACCACGCCGCCGACGTCGGGCGAAACCACGATCAGGTCCTCGTAGCGCTGCTTCCAGACGTCGCCGAGCAGCACCGGGGCGGCGTAGATGTTGTCGACCGGGACGTCGAAGAACCCCTGGATCTGGTCGGCGTGCAGGTCCATGGTCAGCAGGCGCGCGACGCCGACCGAAGCGAGCATGTTCGCCACCACCTTCGCGCTGATCGCCACCCGCGCCGAGCGCGGCCTGCGGTCCTGCCGGGCGTAGCCGAAATACGGGATCGCCGCCGTGACGCGCGCCGCCGAGGAGCGCTTCAACGCGTCGATCATCACCAGCAGCTCCATCAGGTTGTCGTTGGTCGGCGCGCACGTCGACTGCAGCACGAACACGTCCTTGCCGCGCACGTTCTCGAGCAGCTCCACCATCACCTCGCCGTCGGAGAACTTGCCGACGATCGCGCGCCCAAGCGACAGGTTCAGCCCCTTCGCCACGTCGTGCGCGAGGCGCGGGTTGGCGTTGCCCGTGAACACCATCAGCCGCTCGAGAGCAGCGTGGCTAGTCATCCCCGCAGTGATCCCCGTGTTCATGGCGGTCATAGGTTAGTGGCTGGGGAGGAAGGATTCGAACCCTCGTATGCCGGAATCAAAATCCGGTGCCTTAACCAGCTTGGCGACTCCCCAGTGTATGCGGGGCGGAGAACCTGCCCCAAAATCGTACTCAGTCTGCAAGATCGTAGAGCGGGTGGCGTTGCAGTCCCTGTGCCACGAACCCCCGCATCTCCCCGGGTAACGCCGAATGCAGCGCGCGGGCTTCCGCTTCGGTTTCGAACTCGGCGAAGACACACGCTCCGGACCCCGTCATGCGCGCCTGCGAGCGGTGCTGCCTCAGCCACTGCAGGCTCGCTGCCACGTCGGGATATCGGGCGACGACCGCAGGCTCGAGATCGTTCGCTCCCTGCCCCGACAAAAAGGGCGGTATTTTGAGTCGTTTCGACGGATGTGTCAACGCGGATTCGAAGGTTTCCTTCGTGGAAACCGAGACTTGCGGTGTGAGCACGAGGTACCAGGCGCTCGGCAGGTCGATCCCCTGGAGGCGCTCGCCAATGCCCTCGCCGATCGCGTTCCTGCCGTAGATGAAGAAAGGCACGTCGGCGCCCAGCTTGGCCCCCAGCGCAAGCAGCCGATCGCGCTCGAGCCGCAGATCCCAGAGCCGGTTCAACACCAGCAGCACGGTGGCGGCGTCCGAGGATCCGCCGGCCAATCCGCCGCCGATCGGCAGATTCTTCTCGAGGGCGATATCGCACCCTTTTCTGGCCTGGGACTGCAGGAGGCGGGCCGCCCGCACGCAGAGGTTGTCCTCGCCGAAGATTCCGGAAAACCGGATCTCGCCGTCACTCCGCACGGAAAGCCCGACCCGGTCGCTACGCTCGATCAGGCGAAAGACGGTCTGCAGCTCGTGGTAGCCGTCCGCCCTCCGGCCGAGGACGTGAAGAAAGAGGTTCAGCTTTCCCGGCGCGGGATACCAGCTCAGTTCCACTGCGATATGGCGAGGCGCAGCTCGATCCCGGAATAGGTGAGTCGCATGCGGGTCGGCCGGCGCTCGGCGTCGTATTCCTGGTACTCGACCTTCCAGCCACGGCTCTCGAGCTGGGGTGCGGGCTTGCCCTGCACCCACTGCGCAAGCCCTTCGAGGGGGACGGGAAAACCGAGCACGCGCTCGGTGAGCGATTCAGAGTCCGACGCCCGGTACTCGCGCGGCTCGGCGGTCTTCAGCAGAACCGCGTCGCCCTGGCGCACGATCTGCGCCACGCCCTGGCCGGTCGGCGTGCTGATCAGGAGCTCATCGCCGTCGCGCGCGTGGCGCCAGGCGATGTTGCCGCTGAAGGACTCTTTTCCGTAGCGCGCGGCGATGCGGCCCGCGAGCGAGAACTCGAGCGCACCCGCCGGGGGCTTGATCTCGACCTGCGCGCAGCCAGCGACAAACGCCGCCAGCAGCAATAGACGTTTCACGGGTCGTTACTTCTTCCGGTTACTTCTTCAGCCGCTTGATCGTCTTCTGCAGCGTCTCGTTTTCCGGGCCGGCCTTGAGCGACTCGTCCCAGATGCGGCGGGCTTCGTCGCGCTCGCCGAGCATCCACAGGACTTCGCCGAGGTGCGCGCCGATCTCGGCGTCGGGGCGGCCGTCGTAGGCGCGGCGCAGCTCGCGCGCGGCGCCTTTCAGGTCGCCCTCGCGGTAGAGCACCCAGCCCATGCTGTCGATGATGAAGTAGTCCTCGGGCGCGAGCTCGAGCGCTTTCTCGATCAGCTTGCGGGCTTCGGGCAACCGCGTATTGCGATCGGCGAACGAGTAGCCGAGCGCATTGTAGGCGTGCGCGTGGTCCGGCTTCACTTGTATCAGCTTGCGCAGATGCGCCTCGAGCAGGTCGAAGCGCTCGAGCTTCTCGGCGGTGAGCGCGAGGTCATAGAGCAGGTCCGGCTGGTCGGGCTCCTTGCCCAGCGCGTCGCTCAGCAGCGAAAAGGCGTCCTTGTGGCGGTTCGCGTCCCGCAGGAGCTGCGCCTCGGCGACCGTGAGCTGCACCTGGTCTTCGGGATAATCCGCGGCGACGCGCTTGAGAAACGCGCGCGCCTCGTCGAGCTTGCCCTGCTTCGCGATCGCATTCGCCGTGCGCATGCGCGCGGGCATCACGTGGTCCCCGCTCTGGATGCCCTCATACCACTCGATGGCGCGCGGCCACGCCTTCTGCTCCTCCGCCATCTGCCCGAGGAGGTAGCGCACGCCTTCCGGGTCGCGGTAGCCGAGGCCGAGGACGCGTTTCATGTACGCCTCGGCCGCGCCGTAGTCCTTCAGCTGATAGGCGAGCAGGCCGACGGCGTAGATGACCTCGGGGTTCTTGGGATTGGCGGCCGCCACGGCCTCGAACTGCTTGCGCGCCTCGGGCAGGCGCTTTTCCAGCACCAGCACTCGAGCGTAGCTGAGCCGCGCCTCGCGCGACTGCGGGTACTTCTCGACGAACTCGCCCAGCCGCTTCGCCGCCGCGGCGTTCGAGCGCTTCTGCAGCACCTGGGCTTCGAGGAGCGTGGCGAGCTCCCAATCCGGCTGGATCTTCTGCGCTTCCCGCGCCGCCGCGATCGCGGCCTCGTCCTCTCCCGCCACCAACGCCGCCTGGGCGACCGCGAAGTGCGCCTGCGGGAGCTGCGGGTACTTCGCCGCGAGGCTGCGGATCGCGCGCAGGTTCGCCGCCTTGTCGGGATTGCCGCCGAGCAGGCGGTTCACCTGCATGAACGCGTTCTCGCGGCTCACGCCCTCAGCGGAAAACAGCTTTTCGAGCACCGGTCCGGCTTCGTCGACGCGCTTCGCCGCGACCAGCGTCGCGGCGAGGACCTGCAGCGCGTGCGCAGAAGCGGGCTCGATGTCGTGCCACAGGCGCGCGGCCTCGAGCGCGAGCTCGGGCTGCTTCGCCTGGCTCGCCACCTCCACCGCGCGGCGCGCGACCCGCGGGTCGCGCGTGCGCTTGGCGAGATCGAGGTAGGTCTTGGCGGCGAGCGGCAGGTCGCCGCGCTGCAGGGCGATCTCGCCGAGCAGGAAGTCGTACAGCGTCGGCTCGCTCAGCTCCTCGACGCTCTTGTCCGGGGATGTGCCCGGAACCTGACCTGCAACGAGCCCGCACGCGAATGAAAGCGCGGCTGCGGCAATAAGTCGTTTAACCATGCTGGATGCGACCCATCTTAGGTATATTTGGTGCCCCGCACAAGCGCACTTTCCACATGCCGGAGCTTCCCGAAGTCGAAGTCACGCGACGCGGACTCGCACCGCACCTCACCGGCCGCACGATCAGCGGCGTCGCGGTGCGCGAGCCGCGGCTGCGCTGGCCGGTGCCGCGCGACGTGCTTGCGCTTGCCGGCCGCACCGTGACGGCGATCCGCCGCCGCGGCAAATACCTCCTGGTCGACTGCGGCGACGGACATCTCATCCTGCATCTGGGCATGTCGGGAAGCCTGCGCGTGCTGCCGCCGGAAACCCCGGCCGGAAAGCACGACCACTTCGACCTCGTGCTCGGCGATCGCCTGCTGCGGCTGCGCGACCCGCGCCGCTTCGGCGCGGTGCTGTGGGCCCCGGGCGATGTCGCCGCGCATCCGCTGCTCGCGCATCTCGGGATCGAACCGCTCTCGCGCTCCCTGACTTCAGGGCGGCTGCACGCGCTCACCCGCGCGCACCGCACGGCGATCAAGCAGTTCCTCATGGACGGCCGGCGCATCGTCGGCGTCGGCAACATCTATGCGAACGAGAGCCTGTTCCGTGCGCGCATCAATCCCCGTACGCCCGCGAAGAGGCTATCGGTCGAAAAATGCGAGAAGCTCGCCGCGGCCATCAAGCACACGCTGCGCGCGGCGATCAGCGCCGGCGGCTCGACGCTGCGCGATTTCGTCGGCGTGGACGGCGCCGCGGGATATTTTCAGCAGCGCTATTGGGTCTATGACCGCGCCGGCCAGAAATGCCGGCGCTGCCGCTCGCCGATCCGCAAGCTGCTGCAGGGCCAGCGCTCGACCTACTACTGCCCTACCTGCCAGAGGAGGTAGACGAGGTGGATTTCTGCTTCAGCCGCTTCGCAACCGTGGGGTGGACGAACTCCGACACGTCGCCGCCGAGCGTGGCGATCTCGCGCACCAGCGTCGCCGAGATGAACATGTGCTGCTCGGACGGCGTGAGGAACATCGTCTCCATCTCGGGGTAGAGGTTGCGGTTCATGCCCGCGAGCTGAAACTCGTACTCGAAATCCGACACCGCGCGCAGGCCGCGCAGCACCACGCGCGCGCCCTGCTTGCGCACGAACTCGGTGAGCAGGCTGGAGAAGCCGACGATCTGAACGTTCTTCACGTCGGCGAGCACCTCCTTCGCCATGGCGATGCGCTCCTCCAGCGTGAAGAACGGGCGCTTCGCCTTGCTGTCGGCAATCGCGACGATGATCTGGTCGAACAGCGTCGCGGCGCGGCGCACCAGGTCCTCGTGGCCGCGGGTGAGCGGATCAAACGTTCCCGGGTACACCGCCTTGATCATCGCCTCTCCATTCCAACAGCTGGTAGCTCACCTGGCCGGCGCGCGCGCGCCTGAGCTCGTGCCACGATTCTCCCGCCTCGTAGGGCTCGCCGGATTCCACGTAGACGCGCGCCCCGCGCTGCAGCCTGAGTTGTCTGAAAACCGCCGGCAGCGCATTCTGCCTGAACGGCGGATCGAGGAAAACCACATCGAAGCTGTGCTTGCTTCTCGTCAAGTATGCAAACGCGTCGTCGAAGACAAGTTCCACTTGTTTGGCACCGATGGCCTCACAGGTTTTTCTCAGTGTTTCGAAAACCGTGCGATCCTGCTCCACCATCACGACCCGCGCCGCGCCGCGCGACGCCGCTTCGAAGCCCAGCGCGCCGCTGCCGGCGAAAAGATCGAGGCACGCGAGCCCCTCGAGCGACTGGCCGAGCCAGTTGAACAGCGTTTCGCGCACGCGATCGGGCGTCGGCCGCAGGCCGGGGCGGTCGGGAACAGCGATGCGCCGGCCTCGGTATTCCCCTGCGATGATCCGGATTTTTCCTTTGTTAGAATGCACCGATCCATGGTAGCCAGTTCCTGGGCCGCGCGCCTCAAGGCCGGACTCGCGCGCACGCGGGATGTTCTCAACACGCCGGTTGGCGAGCTGTTCGTCCGGCGCAAGATCGACGAAGCGCTCTATGAAGAGCTCGAAGCGGCGCTGTTGCAGGCCGACTGCGGAGTCGCTGCGGCGCGCGCGCTCGTCGATGACTTGAGAAAGAAGAAGGTCGACGACGGCGAGGCGCTCAAGGACGCGCTCAAGGATGCAATTACACAGTTACTGAAACCGCTGGAGCGCCCTCTGGATGTGTCCCGCGCAAGACCCTTCGTCATCATGATTGCGGGCGTGAACGGCTCCGGCAAGACCACCTCGATCGGCAAGCTGGCGAAATGGCTCCAGTCGCAGGGCAAGAGCGTTCTGCTCGCCGCCGGCGACACTTGGCGGGCCGCAGCTAGGGAACAGCTCATCGCGTGGGGCGAGCGCAACGCCGTGCCGGTCATCGCGCAGGAATCCGGCGATCCCGGCGCGGTAGTTTTCGATGCGCTTGCCGCGGCGCGCGCGCGCAACGTCGACGTCGTGATCGCGGATACCGCCGGCAGGCTGCCGACGCAGCTCCACCTCATGGAGGAGATCAAGAAAGTGAAGCGCGTGGCGGCGAAGGGGCTCGAAGGCGCGCCGCACGAAGTGCTGCTGGTGCTCGATGCGAATACCGGCCAGAACTCGCTCGGCCAGGTGAAGGCGTTCGATGGCGCGCTCGGGTTGACCGGGCTCATCCTCACCAAGCTCGACGGCACCGCCAAGGGCGGCGTGGTGTGCGCCATCGCGAAGGAGAAGCCGGTGCCGCTCCTCTTCATCGGCGTGGGCGAAGGCATCGACGACCTGCGGCCGTTCGTGGCGCGCGATTTCGCCGAGGCGCTGGTTGGTTAGCTTCTCCGCGGTCGCCAAGCGCTACCCCGGCGGCCAGCATGCGCTCAAAGACGTAAGCTTCTCGCTCCAGGCGGGGGAGCTCGCTTTCCTGACCGGGCGCTCGGGCGCGGGCAAGTCGACGCTGCTCAAGCTAATCCCGGCGATCGAGCGGCCGAGCGCCGGTTCGGTGGTCGTCAACGGGCAGAACGTGAGTGCGCTCACGCGCGCCGCGGTTCCCTACCTGCGGCGCAACATCGGCCTCGTGTTCCAGGACCAGAAGCTTCTCTACGACCGCAACGTCTACGACAACGTGATGCTGCCGCTCGCCTTCTCGTCGCATTCGCCGAAGGAAGCGGCGCGGCGCGCGCGGGCCGCGCTGGATAAAGTCGGCTTGCTGGCAAGGGAGAAGGCAAACCCCATCCAGCTCTCCGGCGGCGAGCAGCAGCGCCTCGCGATCGCGCGCGCGGTCGTCAACCGGCCCGCGCTCCTCGTCGCCGACGAGCCGACCGCGAACCTCGATGCCGAATCGGCGGCGCGCATCCTCGATATCTTCGTCGCGTTCAACCAGGTCGGGGTCACGGTGCTCATTGCCACCCACGATCAGGCGCTGGTCGCGCGCTACGGCAGGAAGGTCCTGCACCTGGAAGAGGGCCGGATCTCGTGAAACGCATCCCGTGAGAACTTGGCTTCGGCAGCATGTGCAGGCCTTCTCCGCGGCGGCGAGGAAGCTCAGTTGGCTGAATGCTCTCGTCATCGGCATCGCGTTGGCTTTGCCCGCAGGCGGCTATGCGCTCCTCGAGAGCCTGCGCCCGGCGGGCGTGCGGCTCGCGCTCGAGCCGCGAATATCGCTGTTCCTCGAGCCACAAGTGCGCCGCGCCGACGCCGAAGCGCTCGGCAAGCGGTTGCGCGCCGACCCGCGCATCGCCGGGGTGCGCTTCGTGCCGCGCGAGGAAGCGCTGAAGGAGATGAGCGCGGTCCAGGGAATGTCGGAAGTGATCGGGGCCCTCGGCCGCAATCCCCTTCCCGACGCCTTCGTCGTCACGACGCGGGAAAACATCGCCGACGAGCTCGCCAAGCTGCCCGGCGTCGCCCATGTGCAGGCCGATGCCGTCTGGGCGCGGCGCCTCGCCGCCGCCGCCGCGATCGTGGAGCTCGGGCTCGCGCTGCTGGCGGCGCTCCTCGGCGCGGGACTCGTCGCCGTGACCTTCAACACCATCCGCCTGCAGATCCTGACGCAGCGCGCGGAGATCGAGGTCTCGAAGCTGATCGGCGCCACGGACGCCTTCATCCGCCGGCCGTTCTACTATCTGGGCCTGCTTCAGGGCCTCGCCGGCGGCGGCGTGGCGCTCATCCTGGTGGTCGCCGCGCTGGCCCTCCTCAACCGCGAGGTCAGGGTCCTGGCGGATTCGTACGGCTCGAGCTTTCGCTTCGATTTCCTGTCTATGGGAGAGGCGGCGGCGGTCCTGCTTTTCGCCGCCCTGCTCGGCTGGACCGGTGCTCAACTCTCGGTCGGCCGGCACCTGCGCGCGATCGAGCCTATGTGAGCGCATACCCTCTACATAAGTGCATGATGTTACATATGAAATATCTGGAACCCTTGACCCTGATTAGCACTCTAATGAAGCGACTGCTAAAATCCGAAACCAAGGAGAAATGAGCCCTATGCAAGCGACGATGCCCCTACTCAGGTCGGTTCCGATGCCGATGCGTACGGGGAGCCTCGAGGCTTACATCCAGACCGTCAACCGCATCCCGCTTCTGACGGCGCCAGAGGAGCGTGAGCTGGCGATGCGCTTCCGGGACCACAACGATCTCGAAGCGGCGCGCCAGCTCGTGCTCTCGCACCTGCGGCTGGTGGTCGCGGTGGCGCGCGGCTACCTCGGCTACGGCCTGCCGCACGCCGACCTGATCCAGGAAGGCTCGATCGGCCTGATGAAAGCCGTGAAGCGCTTCGACCCGAACCGCAACGTGCGGCTGGTGTCGTTCGCCATCCACTGGGTCAAGGCCGAGATCCACGAATACATCCTGCGCAACTGGCGGCTGGTCAAGCTCGCCACCACCAAGGCGCAGCGCAAGCTGTTCTTCAACCTGCGCTCGATGAAAAGCGGCCTCGCCCCCATGACGGCGAAGGACGTCGAGCGCATCTCGGGCGAGCTGCGCGTCAAGCCGGAGGAAGTGGTCGAGATGGAGACCCGGCTGTCGGGCCAGGAGATCGCGTTCGAGGCCGACCAGGACGACGAGGACGCCTACGCGCCCGCGAACTACCTCGCCGCCGATCACGACGCCGAGCCGTTGTCGCAACTCGAGGCCAAGGAATCCGAGGAAGTGCGCGCCGCCGGGCTGGAAGACGCGCTGCACAGCCTCGACCCGCGCAGCCGCCGCATCATCGAGACGCGCTGGCTGCGCGAGAAGGACGCCCTCACCCTGCACGAGCTCGCCGCGGAGTTCAAGGTGTCGGCCGAGCGCATCCGCCAGATCGAGGCGAAGGCGCTCGAGAAGATGAAGAAGCTGCTGCAGTCCGAGCGCGGAACGGCGCTCGCGCTGCCGTCACCCGCCTAGGCGCGGGCTCTTCAGCAGGGTGCGCAAGTCCGGCGCCAGATCCTGGCCGATCCGGTCGTGGCGCACCAGTAGCCTCAAACGCCCCTGCGGGTCGATGACGTAGCTCTGCGCGCTGTGGTCGACGGTGTAGCTGCCGCCCTGCTTCCTTTTCTCGAAGTAGATCTTGAACTCGCTCGCCACCTTTTTCGTGGCCGCGAGGTCGCCGCGCAGGCCGAGAAAACGCGGATCGAACGCGGTGACGTAGTTGGCGAGCGACTCCTGCGTATCGCGCTCCGGGTCGACGCTCACCATCAGCACCTGCACCCGCTCGGCATCCGGGCCGAGGCTCTTCACCGCGCCGGCGATGTCCGCGAGCGTGGTCGGGCAGATGTCCGGGCAGTGGGTGAAGCCGAAAAAGAGCACCACGGCCTTCCCGCGCCAGTCCTCGAGGCGCCGCGGCTTCCCGGTATGGTCGGTCAGCTCGAGCGCCTGGCCGTAAGGCGCACCGGTGATGTCCGTGCTCTTGAACTGCGGGCGGCCCTCGCAACCCGCGAGGGCACTACAGATAGTGATCGACCAGAAGAGCCGCGAATAGGAAGGCAAGGTAGGCGATCGAATAACGGAAGGTCTTCTGCGCCAGCGCGTCGCTGTAGGCGAAATAGATGCGCAGCGCATAGCCCAGAAAGACCGCTCCGAGAGCGAGCGCGGCGATCAGGTACGCCATGCCGCTCATGCGCACCACGTAGGGCAGCAAGCTTACCGCGAACAGGATCAGCGTATAGAGCAGCACGTGCAGCTGCGTGTACTTGCGCCCGTGCGTGACCGGCAGCATCGGCACGCCGGCGCGCGCGTAATCCTCGGTGCGGTACAGCGCCAGCGCCCAGAAGTGCGGCGGAGTCCAGGCGAAAATGATGAGGAATAACAGCATCGCCTCGATCGTGACTTCGCCGGTCACCGCGGCCCAGCCCAGCACCGGCGGCATCGCGCCCGCAGCGCCGCCGATCACGATGTTCTGCGGCGTGGCCGGCTTGAGGATCACGGTATACACGATGGCGTAGCCGACGAAGGTGGCGAGCGTCAGCCACATCGTGAGCGCGTTCACGAAGTGGAAAAGCAGCCACAGCCCGATGCCGCCCAGCGCGCCGGCGAAGACCAGCGTCTGCGCGGCCGTGAGCTCGCCCTGCGGCAGCGGGCGCCAGCGCGTGCGGCTCATGACCGCGTCGATCTTCTGCTCGACCAGGCAGTTCACCGCCGCGGCCGCCCCCGCAACGAAGGCGATCCCGATCGTGCCTGCCAGCAGAGCCTGGATCGGCACCACCCCGGGCGTCGCGAGGAACATGCCGATCACCGCGGTGAACACGATGAGCGACACCACGCGCGGCTTGGTGAGGGCACCGAAGGCACGAAAGCGCGCCCGCAGCCGCTGCGCAAAACTATGGGGAAGAACCTGTGTGTTCACGGAAAGCGAAAAAGTTTAACACGACGAGTGAGACGACCAGCGCCGCCGCGCCCGCGTTGTGGGCCGCGGCGAGCGCGAGCGGCAGGTTGAAGGCGACGTTCGCTACCCCGAGCGCAAGCTGGGTCAGCAGCAACGCCAGGATCAACGCGCTGAGGAGTCTCGATACCTTGAAGGCGCGCAACGCTGCCCACGCGACGACCGCCAGCACCACCAGGGCGAACATCCGGTGGCTCCAGTGGATCGCGACGAGCGCCGCCTGCGGAAGCAGCTCGCCGGCATCGGTGCGTCCGAGCTCGCGCAGCACATGAAACGCGTTGCCGAAATCCATCTCCGGCACGGCCTGGCCCAGGCACAAGGGCAGGTCCGGGCACGCCAAGGCGGCGTAGTTGGCGCTGACCCAGCCGCCGAGCAGAATCTGCATTGCGAGGATCAGCAGGGCGGCGGCGGCGGGCAGGCGCAGTGAGCGCGCTGCCGGCGACGCCACGTGGCGTGTTCGTTCGAGAAAAAACCACACCAGCAAGCCGAGGAGCGCCATGCCGCCGGCGAGGTGCGCGACCACGATCGCGGGCTTGAGCAGCATCGTCACGGTCCATTTGCCGAGCGTCGCCTGGACCACGACGAGCGCAGCGATGGCGGTGGCGAGCCACGGCGACTGCCGCGTCCGCCAGGCGGCGAGGGCAAGGACGAAAATCAGGATGCCCAGCGCGCCCGCGAGGTAGCGATGGCCCATCTCCTTCCAGGCGCGCGCGTCCTCCGCGGCGTCCGGGATTGGACGCCCGTAGCAGAGCGGCCAGTCCGGACAGCCCAGGCCGGCGTCGGAAAGGCGCACATAGGCGCCCACCACCACCACGACGAACGTGAGCACGACCGTAGCGAGCGCCAGTGGCTTCATCGGGCGCGCGGCGAATACTTCAGCAACCGCTGCAGGTCCTTGATCATTTTCGACGGGTCCGGGTCGCGCGGGAAACGCAGCATCAGGTTGCCGAACGGATCGATGAGATAGACGTGGTCGACGGTATTACCAGGAAATGCTCCATGAGTATTGTCGATTCGGGTTCCTTCGATGGCGGCCAGCAGCTCTGGCCGCGGTTTGGCGCCATCGGTCACGACCCAAACCCGCTCGACGCGGTCCATGTCCTTGCCCTGCGCGCGGCGCACCTGCCGCATGAAATAGAGCTTCTTTTCGCAATACGCGTCGCAGGCAGCGGCGTCGAAGCTGACGAGTACCCACTTGCCGCGCAGCGGCTCAAAGCCCGAAACGGGCCTGGGATCCAGCAGCTCGCCGTAGTTGGACGCGCCGCCCGGCGACCATCCGAAAAGATACGCCGCCGTGCCGAGCACGATCGGCGCCGCGCACACCAGCGCGACCCACAGCAGCCTATTTCGAAGGAGCTTCAATTTTCCGGAAGGACAGGACGATGGCGAGCACGACCGCGAGCGCGGCGAGCGAGTACCACTGCAGCGCGTAACCCTCGTGCTTCTCGATGCCGGCGTCGTGGCGAGGCCAGTCGCGGGCGAGGCCGTCGGGCAGGTCCGAATGCTGCTCGATCACGCGCGGCTCAAGCCGCAGCCCGGTCTCGGCGGCGAACTCGACGATGTCGAGGTTCTGGCGCACCCGGCCTTTCGAATTTTCGAGATTCAAGACCTTGGGCAGACGATCGAGCGCAATGCCCTCGATACGCAACTCACCCGCAGGTGTGCGGACTTCGGGCAGGACTTCGCGCGTCTTGCCCGCCTCGATCCAGCCGCGGTTGACCAGCATGTGGCTGGAGGACCCGCGAATCTTCAGCGGCGTGACGATCTCGTAGCCCGCCTTGCCGCGCCGCGTCTTGTTGTCGAGATAAACGGTGTACTTCGGCGCGAACTCGCCTTCGACTGTGACGCGCTCGAGTTTCGATGCAGCGGTGCGCTTCTGCTCGGCGCGGCCGGCCTGCCAGCTGCCGAGCGCGATGCCCGCGGCGCACGCGGCGGCCGCCAGGGCGAGCGCCCAGAGCCGCGGACGGAAAGAGTATCCTGCGGGCATGCGCTACGTGGTGATCGCCATGCTGATCGCGATCCTCGTCAGCTTGGGCTCGGCGCTCTGGTACATGCTGCGCCCCGGGAAGGATCCGAAGCGGATGGTGAAGGCACTCGCGCTGCGCGTCGGCCTTTCGGTCGCGCTATTCGTGATGCTGATGGCCGGCTACTACTTCGGCCTGATCCAAGGGCGTCTTTAGAGCCAGTAGACGAAGATAAAGAGGCCGAGCCACACCACGTCGACGAAGTGCCAGTACCAGGCGACGCCCTCGAACGCGAAGTGATGATCGGGCGTGAAGTGCCCGTTCAGACAGCGGAACCAGATCACCGTCAGCATGATCGCGCCGATGGTGACGTGGAAGCCGTGGAAGCCGGTGAGCATGAAGAAGGTCGAGCCGTAGACCCCGGTATGCAGCGTCAGATTGAGCTCCTGGAACGCGTGCACATACTCGATCGCCTGGCAGACCAGGAACGCGACGCCCAGCACGACCGTCGCGCCGAGCCACCACAGCAGCTTGCCGCGATTGTTGGCGATCAGGTTCCAGTGCGCGAAGGTCACCGTCACGCCTGAACTCAAGAGCAGGATGGTGTTGACCGCCGGCAGCCCCCAGGCGCCCATCGGCGTGAACTTTTCGGCGAAGTTCGGGCCGGCGTTGGGCCAGTGCGCCGTATACCCCGGCCAGAGCAGGGCGTTGGACTCGATGCTCGCGAGGTCGGGCACCGACACCACGCGCGCCCAGAACAGAGCCCCAAAGAAGGCGGCGAAGAACATCACCTCCGAGAAGATGAAGAAGCTCATCCCCCAGCGGAACGAGACGTCTTCCCAGCGGCCGTACTTGCCGCCCTCGGATTCGCGGATCACGTCGCCGAACCAGCGCACCATCATGTAGAGCAGCAGCATGAAGCCGGCGGCGATCCCGATCCAGCCGCCGTTCGTGCCGTTGAACAGGAACACCGCGCCAAGCGCCATCAGGAACAGCGACATCGAGCCCATGACGGGCCAGGGCATCGGCTGCGGCACCGCGTAGTGCGCCTGCTTGCCGTGGCCCTGGGTTGTTGCGCTGTGCGCCATTTGCTTTTCTCCCTAGCTGGTGACGATGCGGACGATCGTCACCAGGGTCAATATGAACAGAACCACGAAGCCGATCGCGACGATGGCGAGATGGACCGGGTTGAGCGGCGTTTTCTCATGATCGGCCTTGCGCCGGATGCCGATCATGCCCCACAGGACGGTTTTAACCGTCTCCATCACGTCTTGCCTCCTCTGCCGGCCACTTCGAAAAACGTATAGGAAACCGCGATGGTGTTGACGTCCTTCGGCAGCTTCGGGTCTACCACGAACACCACCGGCATGCGCCGCGTCTCGCCCGGGGCGAGCGTCTGGTGGGTAAAGCAGAAGCATTCGATCTTCTTGAAATACTCGCCCGCGTTCTGCGGCCCATAGCTCGGCACCGCCTGCCCCGTGACCGGCGCCTCGCGCACGTTGATGATCTCGTATTCGACCATCGTGAGCTCGCCCGGATGCACCTTGACCGATGCCACCAGCGGCTTGAAGCGCCACGGCAGGTTGTGCGCGTTGGCGTCGAGCTCGATCGTAACGGTCCTTGAAGTATCGACCTGGCTGTTCACTGCCTCGTCTGGCTTTTCGAGGCTATTGATGCCCAAGGCAGCACAAATCTGGTTGTAGAACGGCGCCAGGGCGAAGGCGAAGCCGAACATGCCCACCGCCACGATCGTGAGACGGCGCGAGAGCCTGCGGTTTTCGCTCGTTGCATTCACCGGATCAACCAGTACTTGGCGATGATGCCGAGGAAGAACGCGAAAGCGATGGAGGCGAGGATCAAGGCGGTCTTCGCGTTTCTACTCACTTAATAATCGGTTGTGTTTCGAACGTGTGATACGGCGGCGGCGTCGGCAGGTGCGTCCACTCCAGCGAGTCGGCGCCCTCCCACGGCCGCTGCGGGGCGGGCTCGCCGCTGCGGATCGTCTTCACCACGATGTAGAGGAACAGAAGCTGCGCGAGGCCCATGCCGAAGGCGCCGAGCGAGGAGATCTTGTTCCACAGCTCGAACATCGGGTGGTAGTCGGGGATGCGCCGCGGCATGCCCGCCATGCCGAGGAAGTGCTGCACGAAGAAGATCATGTTGAAGAAGATGAGCGTCAGCCAGAAGTGGATCTGGCCCAGCGTCTCGTTGTACATGCGCCCGGTCCACTTCGGCAGCCAGAAGTACACCCCCGCAAAAGCGGCGAACAGGGCGCCCGCCACCATCACGTAGTGGAAGTGCGCCACCACGTAGTAGGTGTCGTGCATCTGGATATCGATCGGCACCACCGCGAGGACCAGGCCGGTGAAGCCGCCGAGCGTGAACATGAAGAGGAAGCCGATGGCGAAGAGCATCGGCGTCTCGAAGGTGAGCGAGCCCTTCCACATCGTCGCCACCCAGTTGAACACCTTCACGCCGGTGGGCACGGCGACGAGCATCGTCGCGTACATGAAGAACAGCTGCCCGGTCACGGGCATGCCCACCGTGTACATGTGGTGCGCCCAGACGATGAACGAGATGATCGCGATCGCCGCGGTGGCGTACACCATCGAGGCGTAGCCGAACAGCGGCTTCCTCGAGAACGCCGGGATCACCTGCGAGATCACGCCGAAGCCGGGCAGCGCGATGATGTACACCTCGGGGTGACCGAAGAACCAGAAGATGTGCTGGTAGAGCACCGGGTCGCCGCCGCCGGCGGCGTTGAAGAAGGTGGTGCCGAAGTGCCGGTCGGTGAGCGTCATGGTGACCGCGCCGGCGAGCACCGGCATCGCCGCCACCAGCAGGTAGGCGGTGATCAGCCAGGTCCAGACGAACAGTGGCATCCTCATCAGCGTCATCCCCGGCGCGCGCATGTTGAGGATCGTGGTGATGATGTTGATCGAGCCGAGGATCGAGCTCATGCCGAGCAGGTGCACGGCGAAGATCGTGAGATCCATGCCCATGCCCATCTGCGTCGTGAGCGGCGCATACATCGTCCAGCCCACGCCGGGCGCCCCGCCCGGCACGAAGAACGATGTCACCAGCAGGGTGGCGGCGAACGGCAGCAGCCAGAAAGACCAGTTGTTGAGCCGCGCGAACGCCATGTCGGGCGCGCCGATCATCATCGGGATCTGCCAGTTCGCGAAGCCGACGAACACCGGCATGATCGCGCCGAACACCATGATCAGGCCGTGCATGGTGGTGAGCTGGTTGAAGAAGTCCGGGTCCATCACCTGCAGCCCGGGCGAGAACAGCTCCATCCGGATCCCCACCGCCATCAGCCCGCCGACCGAGAACATGATGAAGCTGAACCACAGGTACAGCGTGCCGATGTCCTTGTGGTTGGTGGTCGTGATCCAGCGCATGATCCCGCCATAGCCGCCGTGATGACCATGGTGGTCGTGGCCATGCGCGTGGTCGTGGCCGTGCGGGTGATCGTGGTCGTGGACGACAGCGCTCATGATCTATTTCCTTCTTGCTTTGACTTCGGCGGGCTGGACGTCGCTCGCCTTGTTCCCCCAGGAATTGCGGGCGAAAGTGATCACCGCCGCGATTTCCGAGTTCGCCAGCTGCTTGTCGAAGGCCTGCATCGCAGTGTTCGGGCGTCCGTTCAGCACCACGTCGATCGGCTGCTCTTCGGCGCCGGTCACGAACTTGGAGCCCGCGAGCGCAGGGGCCTTCATCGCCGCCAGGCCCTGGCCGGATGCCTGGTGGCAGGCGACGCAGTGCTGGGCATAGACCTTCTCGCCGCGGCTGACGAGATCGGCTAGCGCGAAGGTCTTCGTGTCGTCGTCGGCGGACTTGGCGGCGAGCGCCTTCTGCTCGCCGACCCACTTCGTGTACTCGGGATGCGACACGACCCGCACCACGATCGGCATGAAGCCGTGCTCCTTGCCGCAGAGCTCGGTGCACTGGCCGCGGTACGTGCCCTCCTGATCGGCGCGGAACCACGTGTCGCGCAGGAAGCCCGGCATTGCATCCGCCTTCGCGCCGAGGGCGGGAATCCACCAGGCGTGGATCACGTCGGCGGCGGTGGTGATGATGCGCACCTTCTTGCCGATCGGCACGACCATCTCGTTGTCGACCTCCAGCAGGTAATGCTCGCCCTTGGGGGCGTGGCCTTCGATCTGCTCGCGCGGCGTGGTCAGGGTCGAGACGAAGCTGATGCCTTCGCCCTCACCCCTCAGGTAGTCGTAGCCCCATTTCCACTGGTAGCCGGTGACCTTGATGGTGAGGTCGGACGCGGAAGTGTCCTTCTGCGCGATCACCACCTTGGTCACGGGCCAGGCGATCACGATGAGAATCAGCGCCGGGATCACCGTCCACAGGATCTCGACGGTGGTGTTCTCGTGGAACTGCTCGGCCTTGTGGCCGATCGACTTGCGGTGCGCGTAGCAGGCGTAGAACATGAACCCGAACACGGCGACGAAGATCACCACGATGATCCACATCACCACCTGGTGGAGCCAGTCGATGTCCTGCGCCATCTTCGACGCCGGCGTCTGGAAGTACCAGGCAGCCGCGTGCGTCGCGCCGGAAGCGGCAGCAGCCGCTAGCGCGGCAAGGATTGAGACGAACTTTGTTCCCTTCATGTAGCGATTCCCCTGATCAGCCTCTTCCGCAGCTCGGCCGCGAGCTTGGCGCGCGCTTCGGCGCCGAGATGCCGGCCGATCTCTAGTTCTTCTTTCGCGTCGCGCAGCAAAACGCGCCCTTCGTCCACGACTACGCTCGCCCCCTCCATCCGGTAGCGGGCGGTACGCTCGCCTTCGGCGATCTCGACGTCGAGCCGGCCCGACTCGAGCTCGATCTTCTCGTAGTCCGCGGCGTGACGCGCATACAGCACGAATGCCGCGCCGAGCAGCAGCACTTCCAGTCCCGCGAACGGCAGGATCAGCCAAGCGCCCACTGCCGCAAAGCCCGCCCCGATGGCGAGGACCAGGAGCGCCAGCGCCGCGAACACCCCCGCCAGAGCCTTCGGCGACATCGAGCAATTGCGCTTCAGGACCAGGCTGAAGTGGGGCGTGCTCACCTGAGGGGCTGAAAGTATCACAACCGGAACGCGCGCCTCAAGGCATGCGCTTGAAAATACGTACGGTTTTCGCTTCAGGTTCGACTTTTCGGGATTTCCACGCGTGCCCGTAAACCACCTCGAAAGTCGCGCGCGGCGCAAGCGCCGCGCGCAGCCGCTCGGCGAAGCGCCGCGCCGACAGCCCGCGCGGCCGGTCGACGCGCGCGCTGGTCTGGCCGCTCGAGCGCAGGTCGGCCAGAAGATTTTCGCCTTTGGCGTACTGGACTTCGATCACTTCCATGTCCATGACCGGGGCGGAGAACCCGGCAGCGACCAGCATGTCGCCGAGATCGTGCATGTCGATGAACGCGTGCACGCGCGACGCGCCGGCCGCCGCGCGCAGCTCCTTCAGCGTGTCGGGGCCGAGCGCGCTGAACATGAGCAGGCCCTCGGGCGCGAGCACGCGGGCGAACTCGCGAAATGCGGGCAGCGGATCCGAAAGCCAGTGCAGCGCCATGTTGCACCATATGAAATCGACCGCCTCGGCCTCGATCGGCAGCCGCTCCAGGTCGCCGCACACCCGGGCGGGATTTTTTCCAAAGAGCTTCTTTTTTTCCGCGCGCAGCATCTGCACCGCAAAATCCAGGGCGATGACCTCGGCGTCCGGATAGCGCTTGCCGAGCGCCCGGCGCGGCGGACCGCTCGCGGCATCGAGAATGCGCCGCGGCGCGATCTTCACGTAGTCCAGGCGCTCCAGCATGCGTGCGGCCACTTCGCTTTCCACATGGGAAGCTTTTGCGTAAGTGGCGGCGGCCCGCTCGAAGTGCCGGCGCGCCGCGCGCCGGTCAATTTGTGGCGAGGGCCCGTTCAACTGCAGCCGCTACCGCGAGGATGCGCCGGTCGCTCATCGCCGGCCCGCACACCATCAGCCCGACGGGCGCAGTGCCGCGCGCCTGGCAAGGCAGCGAAGCGGCGCAGCCGTCGAGGAAATTCACCAGCCCGACGATGCGCAGGATGCGCATGTTCCAGCGGAAGTACGCCTCGTCGGTCGCGTTGACCTCGGCGATCGGCGGCGCGATGCAGGGGTTCGTGGGCAGGAGAAACGCATCGAAAGGCGCAACCACGGCCTCGATCTCGCGCTGGAACTCGGTGCGCAGCCGGCCGAAGTCGACGTAATCCGCGGCGCTCAAGTCCTTGCCGAGCAGGACGCGCTTCGCGACCCGCGGATCGTATTCGGCGAGGCGCTCGGCGTTCTTGCGGTGAATCGCGTAGGCCTCGGCGCCGGCAAAGCCGCCGCCCTTGAAGTACTCGCCCTGGCGATCGAACGCAGCCACCGGCTTTTCCGCAATCGACGCCCCGGCGCGGCCCAGCTTTTCAACCGCCGATGAAAAAGCCGAAGCCACTTCGGGGTCGAGGCCGTCGCGGACCTCGGTCTGCGGCACGAGAAGCCTCAGCCCCTTGGCCGGCAACTCGGGCAGCGGCTCGACCGGCTCTGCGGCGAGGATCGCGTCGTAGACCGCGCAGCACGCGACCGAGTTGGCGAGCGGCCCGACGGAATCCAGGGTGTAGGAAAGCGGGAACGCGCCCTCGCGCGGCACGCGCCGCGCGGTCGGCTTGAATCCGGTCACGCCGCAGAACGCCGCGGGGATGCGGATCGATCCGCGCGTATCGGACCCCAGCGCCATCACGCACATGCCGTCGGCCTGCGCGACCGCGGCGCCGGAAGACGAGCCTCCGGGAATCCTTCCGGTCTTGCGGTCCCACGGATTCTTCGGCGTGCCGTAGTGCGGGTTGATTCCGGTGGTGCCGAACGCGAACTCGACCATGTTGGTGCGCCCGACGAACACCGCGCCCGCGGCGCGCAGACGGGCCACCGCAGGGGCATCTGCCTTTGCCGGTGGATTTTTTTCCATGATCCTTGACCCGGCGCGCGTCACATCGCCCGCGACGTCGTACAAATCCTTCAGGGACACGGGCAGCCCGTCGACCGGCGAGCGCCGCACGCCGCCCTTGCGCAGCCGGTCGGAGAAGTCGGCCTCGGCGAGCGCGGCTTCGGCGGTGACCTTGACGAAGGCGCGCTTGCCTTCGCCCGCCGGGTCGGCAATGCGCTCGAGCGCCTGCTCGGTGAGGCGGCGGCTCGTCGTCCGCCCCGCGGCCAGATCGGCGGCGAGCTGCGCTACAGTCCACATGACCCGGATAGTATGCGCAAATTCTTGGGCCAATTGTTTGGCGGCAACTGCTATTTGTGCCGCGGCGCTGCGCACGGCCTGCTCTGCGCAGCGTGCGACGCGGATCTGCCGCGCCTCGCGCCGGTGCGCTGCCCGCGCTGCGCGCTCGAATCGCCGCGCGGCGAGGTCTGCGGGCGCTGCCTGAGCGAGGCGCCGCACTACGATGCCACGATCGCCGTGCTGTCCTACGAGTTCCCCGCCGATGCGCTGGTGCACGCGCTCAAGTTCCGCGGCGAGCTCGCGCTCGCGGGATTGCTGGGAGGAATGCTTTCCCAAAAAATCTCAAACGATGAAATCGACTGCGCGATCCCGGTGCCCCTCTCGGCCGCACGCCTGCGCACTCGCGGCTACAACCACGCTGCGGAGATCGCGCGCCACCTGCCCGCGAAGCCCGACCTCGCGCTCTGCGTGCGCAGCCGCGATACGCCGCCGCAGATGGACCTGCCGTACGACGAGCGCAGGCGCAACGTGCGCGGCGCGTTCCGCTGCACCCGTGCGCTCGCCGGCGAGCGCGTGGCCGTGGTCGATGACGTGATGACGACTGGGGCGACGCTCGACGAAATCGCCAAGGTCCTCAAAGAAGCGGGTGCTTCGCGCGTCGCCAACTGGGTCGTGGCCCGCACATTTCCCCAAAGCTAATTCCTCAGTACTGATGTTCCACATCGTCCTCGTCCATCCCGAGATCCCGCCGAACACCGGCAACGTGATCCGCCTCGCCGCGAACACCGGCTCGCGCCTGCACCTCGTCGAGCCGCTCGGCTTCACCATGGACGACCGCCAGCTCCGGCGCGCGGGCCTCGACTATCACGAGTTCGCGCACGTGCAGGTTCACCCGAGCTACGAGGATCTCAAGAACGTGCTCGCCGGCCGGCGCATGTTCGCGCTGAGCACGCACGGCACGCGCAATTTCGCCGAGGTCGAGTTCCGCGTCGGCGACGCCTTCGTGTTCGGCCCCGAGACCAAGGGCCTCGGCCCGGAGCGGCTCGAGGAATTTCCCGCCGCCATGCGGCTCAGGCTGCCGATGCTCCCCGGCAACCGCAGCCTCAACCTGTCGAACGCGGTGGCGGTCGTCGTCTTCGAGGCCTGGCGCCAGATCGGCTTTCTCGGCTCGGCTTAGCGCTCTTTTTTTGGATCGCGTGAGAGCAGCTGCTCGACCGCTGCCTTGGGTGCAAGCTTTCCTGCGAGCACGGCATTCACTGCATCGGTGACCGGCATGTCGACGCCGCGCGCCTTGGCGAGCTTCGCGACCTCGCGCGCCGTGTACACGCCTTCCGCGACGTGACCGAGGTCGTGCAGAATTTTTTCAAGGGAAAGACCTTGCGCGAGCTGCAGCCCCACACGCCGGTTGCGCGAAAGGTCGCCGGTCGCGGTGAGGATGAGGTCGCCGGCGCCAGTCAGGCCGAAGATGGTTTCGGCCTGGCCGCCCAGCGCGGCGCCCAGGCGCGCGATTTCCGCCAGTCCGCGCGTAATAAGCGCAGCGCGCGCGTTGTACCCGAGACCGAGGCCGTCGGAGATGCCGGCGGCGATGGCCATCACGTTCTTGACTGCGCCGCCGATCTCGACGCCGACAAGGTCTGCGCTGTAGTACACGCGCATCCTGCCCCCGTGCACCGCCGCGGCGGCCTCGCGCGCGAATGCGGCGTCGCGCGCGGCGAGCGTGAGCGCGCACGGCAGCCCGCGCGCCACTTCCTCGGCGAACGACGGCCCCGACAGCGCGCCGCAGCGCGCGCCGGCGCCGAGCGTCTGCTCGACGATCTGGTGCGGCAGCAGGCCCGTGCCCTCCTCGAAGCCCTTGCACAGCCACACCACCGGGGCCGGCTTCTTCAGTTTTTCGAGGAGGTCGCGCAATCCGGCGACCGGTGTGGCCGCGAGAAGCAAATCCGCGCGCCCGGCATCTTCCAGACGGGGAGTGATCGTTACCGCGGCGGGAATTTCGATGCCGGGCAGATAGCGCTCGTTTCTGCGCGTGCGCGCGAGCGCTTCGGCCTGCGACGGGTCGCGCGCCCACAGCGTGACTTCCAGGCGCGCCGCCAGCACGCTCGCGATCGAGGTGCCCCAGGCGCCCGCGCCGAGCACCGCAACGCGCTTCACCGCGCGACTTCGATCCTGGGACCTTCCGGCGAAGCTCCGCCCTGCGCTGCGGACTGCTCCTGCTGCAGTCGCTGCACGTAGAGCGCTTCGAACGAGACCGGCGCAAGCAGGACCGGCGGGAAGCCGCCGCGGATCACCAGGTCGGAGATGGTCTCGCGCAGGTAGGGAAAGAGGATCGTCGGGCAGGCGATGCCGAGCAGCGGCTTGAGATCGTCCGCCGGCACGTTGCGCATCTGGAAGATGCCGGCCTGCACCGCTTCGGCGAGGAACAGGGTCTTCTCGCCCACCTTGGCGGTGACGGTGGCGCTCACCGAGGCCTCGAAGTAGCCATCGGAGAAGGGCGCCGCGCCGGTGTCGATGCGCACCTCGAGCTGCGGCTGCGCCTGCTGCATGAAAACCTGCGGCGCGTTCGGGATCTCGAGCGACATGTCCTTCACATAGATCTTCTCGATCTGGAACGTCGCCTGCGTTGGGGTTTCGCTCATGGGTCGTTTCTCATTTGGCCTTCTAGTAGCGCATCGAGTCGTCCCTCGCGATCGAGGGCGTAGAGGTCGTCGCAGCCGCCGACATGGCGCTCGCCGATCCAGATCTGCGGCACCGTGTGCCGGCCGCTCTTCTTCGTCATCTCGGCGCGAAGCTCGGGCTCGAGGTCGACGCGGATCTTCTCGATCTGCGCGCCCTTGGCTACCAGCAGGCGCTCGGCCGATTGGCAAAACGGGCACGCCGCGGTGGCATACATGAGCACGCGAGCCATCATTTTTCGACAGGCAGGCCGGCTTGATGCCAGGCTTTGAGCCCGCCGGAAAGATTCACCACGCGCATGAAGCCCTGCTTTTTCAGCGCCGAGACGGCTTTCGAGGAGCGCTCGCTGCCGTCGCAGTAAACGATCACCGGGCGCTCCTTGCGCTTCGCCAGGTCGCCCTCGCTCAGGCGCGAGAGCGGCACGTTTTTCGCGCCCAGGATGTGGCCCGCGCCGTATTCGCCCGGGTCGCGCACGTCGACGACCAGCGCGTCCTCGCGGTTGATGAGATGCGTCGCCTCGGCGGTGTTGACCCAGGGGCCGCCGGCCGTCCGGCGGAACAGCGGCCAGAGCAGCATCGCGCCCGAGACGAAGGCGACGACGAAGAGGAGGAGGTTGTTGCGGACGAAATCCACGGGGCGCTCATTATAATGAAGCGTCATGCCGAAGCTCGTGCTCCTGCGCCACGGCGAATCCGACTGGAACCGCGAAAATCGCTTTACCGGCTGGACCGACGTCGACCTTTCCCCGCAGGGCACCACGGAAGCGCGCGCCGCCGGGAAGCTCCTCAAGTCCGAGGGCTACGCCTTCGATCTCGCCCATACCTCGGTTCTCCGGCGCGCCATCCGCACGCTGTGGATCGCGCTCGACGAGCTCGGCCAGATGTGGCTGCCGGTGGAAAAGAGCTGGCGGCTGAACGAGCGCCACTACGGCGCGCTGCAGGGGCTCAACAAGGCCGAGATGGCGGCGAAGTTCGGCGAGAAGCAGGTGCGGGTCTGGCGGCGCAGCTACGATACGCCGCCGCCGGAGCTCGATCGTGCCGATCCGCGATACGAGGGCAACGACCCCCGGTATGCCGGAATCAAGGTTCCCCTGACGGAGTGCCTCAAGGACACCGTCGCGCGGGTGGTGCCGTACTGGCAGTCGAGCATCGCGCCCGCCGTTCGCGACGGCAAGCGCGTGCTGATCGCGGCGCACGGCAACTCGCTACGCGCGCTGGTGAAGCACCTGGACCATATCCCGGATGACAGGATCGTCGAGAAGAACATCCCGACCGGCATTCCGCTCGTCTACGAGCTCGACGACGCGCTCAAGCCCGCGCGGCACTACTACCTCGGGGATCCGGACGAAGTCGCGCGGCGCGTCGCCTCGGTCGCCGCGCAGGGGAAAGTGAAGGCCTGAGCCGCTTTTTGATGCTGGCGATTCTCGCGCCGGCTATTGCCTTGACCGGGCTTCCGGCTCAAGGAGCCTCGCAGGAAGAAGACCGCCACGAAAGCCTTAGGGCGTTGCGCGGGCGGATCGAGAAGCTCAACGAAGAGCTCTCCCGCAGCGAATCTTCCCAGCGCGAGACGCGCGACGCGCTGCGCGACTCCGAGCGCGCGATCTCCAATGCGAACCGCACGCTTGCGCGGCTCGCCGCAGAAGCGCGCGAGGTGCGCGCTGAGGCCGGGCGCATCGCCGAGCGGCGTCGCTCGGTGCAGGCTCAGGCTGCCAGCCGGGAGTCGGCGATCGAGCGGATGCTCGTCGCATGGGCGGCCGGCGGCGCCCCCGACGCGCTGCGCGTCGCGCTTTCCGGAAATGATCCGGCGGACATCGGCCGGCGCCTGCATTACCTGGGCCACCTCTCGCGCGCCGCGGCGAGCCTGCTTGCCGAGCAGCGCGCCGCGCTGGCGGAGCTCGAGCGCCTGGCAAACGAGGCCCGGCGCCGCGCCGAGCGCCTGCGCGCGATCGAGCAGGCGAGCCGCGCCGATCGTGACAGAGTGCTCAGCGAACGCCGCCAGCGTCAGCGAGTGTTACAGACGCTGGGCGCCGATATCCGCAAGAACCGTAAGGAAATCCGCGTGCTGCGGGCCGACGAGGCGCGCCTCGCTCGGCTCGTCGAGGCGGTCGGCCGCGGCGACTTTGCATCATTTAAAGATCCTTTCTCCGCCCTTCGCGGGAAACTTCGCCTGCCGGTGCGGGGGGAACTGACGCAGCGCTTCGGCGCTCCAAGAGGAGCGGCAGGGACGGAGGCAAAAGGCGTGTTCATTCGCGCCCCCGGGGGGCAGCCGGTGCGCGCCATCGCCAAGGGCCAGGTGGTCTATGCCGACTGGATGCGCGGCTTCGGCAACCTGCTGATCGTGGACCACGGTGAGAACTATCTCTCGATCTACGCCAACAACGAGTCGCTGCTGAAGGAACTGGGCGACGCCGTGGCGCCGGGAGAGCCGGTCGCCACGACAGGATCGAGCGGCGGCAACGAGGAAACGGGCTTATACTTTGAAATGCGGCACTTGGGCCGCCCTTTTGACCCGCTGTCCTGGGTCAAGCTGAAATAAAGCGAGCACCATGCACACCAGGCTTCGCAACATCGGATTCATGGTCGTCGGCGCCGTCGCCGGGGTTCTGATCAGCCTGAATTTCCAGGCGATCGCCGACCGCGCCACGCGCACTTCGCTGCCGATCGAGGAGCTGCGCGCGTTCACCGAGGTGTTCGGCGCGATCAAGACCAACTACGTCGAGCCGGTCGAGGACAAGAAGCTCATCACCGAGGCGATCAACGGCATGCTGACCGGCCTCGACCCGCATTCGTCGTACCTCGACGCCGAGGCGTTCCGCGAGCTGCAGGTCGGCACCCAGGGCCAGTTCGGCGGCCTGGGCATCGAGGTGGGCATGGAAGACGGCTTCGTCAAGGTGATCTCGCCGATCGAGGACACCCCGGCGCACAAAGCGGGCATCAAGCCCGGCGACCTGATCATCAAGCTCGACGACACGCCGGTGAAGGGCATGACGCTGAACGACGCCGTGAAGCGCATGCGCGGCAAGGCGAACACCCAGATCACGCTCACCATCACGCGCAAGGGCGAAAGCGCGCCGCTGATCGTCACCATCACGCGCGCCATCATCCGCGTGCAGAGCGTGAAGTCGAAGATGATCGAGCCGGGCTTCGCCTGGATCCGCGTGTCGCAGTTCCAGGAAGCCACCGCCGAGCACCTGGTGAAGCACCTCGACGGCCTGTTCAAGCAGGGCCAGGTGAAGGGCCTGGTCCTCGACCTGCGCAACGATCCCGGCGGCCTGCTGCACGGCGCGGTCGCGATCTCCTCGGCGTTCCTGCCGGCGAAGTCGCTGGTCGTCTCGACCGACGGCCGCGCGGAAGATGCGCGCAAGAAGTTCTACGCCAGCCCCGAGGATTACGCGCGGCGCGGCGACGACGTGCTGAGGAGCCTGCCGGCGGCGGCGAAGAGCGTGCCGATGGTGGTGCTGGTGAACGGCGGCTCGGCGTCGGCTTCCGAGATCGTCGCCGGCGCGCTGCAGGACCACAAGCGCGCCAAGGTGATGGGCACGCAGACCTTCGGCAAGGGCTCGGTGCAGACCATCATGCCGCTCGGCAACAACACCGCGATCAAGCTCACCACCGCGCGCTACTACACGCCCGGCGGTCGCTCGATCCAGGCGCTCGGCATCACGCCCGACATCCTGGTCGAGGATCCGAGCGACACCCTGGTGCGCGTGCGCGAAGCAGACCTGCAGCGCCACCTCGAGAACGGCAAGCAGCCGGAGAAGAAGGATGCCGCGCCGCCGCGCGTGAAGCCGGCGCCGAGCAGCACGTCGACCGACATGAAGCCGGTCGAGCTCGGCTCGAAGGAAGACTTCCAACTCTCGCAGGCGCTCGCCTTCCTCAAGGGCGAGCCGGTGAAGAGCCAGTCGCCGACGGTCGCCCAGACCGACACGCCGAAGCCCAAGCCGACCAACTAGGTTTGCCCAGCGGGTTCTCCGCGACCTGAACGACCAGCAGCTTCTCCGGTACAGCCGGCACATCCTGCTCCCCGAGATCGGGATCGAGGGGCAGGAGAAGCTGCGCGCCGCGCGCGCGCTGATCGTCGGCGCGGGCGGCCTCGGCTGCCCGGCGGCGCTCTACCTCGCTGCCGCTGGAATCGGCAAGCTGACGCTGGCGGATTCCGACAAGGTCGACCTGACCAACCTGCAGCGGCAGATCCTTTACCGCACGGAATCGGTCGGCACCGTGAAGGTCGAGGCGGCGCGCTCGGCGCTCGGCGCGATGAACCCCGACGTCGAAGTCGTGCCACTGCACAAGAGAATCGAAGACTTTTCCGAGCTCGTCGCCGGCGCCGATATCGTGCTCGACTGCTCGGACAACTTCGCCACGCGCCACGCCGTCAACCGCGCCTGCGTGCAGCACCGCAAGCCGCTGGTGTCCGGCGCGGCGATCCGCTTCGACGGCCAGCTCATGGTTTTCGATCAGCGAAGCAAGGACGCGCCGTGCTACGCGTGCCTGTTTCCCGAGGACGCGCAGATCGAGGAGGTGCAATGCTCGACCATGGGCGTGTTCGCGCCGCTCACCGGCGTGATCGGCGCGGCCCAGGCGATGGAGGCGATCAAGCTCGTGGCGGGAATCGGAGAGTCGCCCGGCGGGCGGCTCTCGATCCTCGACGCGAAAACCGCCGAGTGGCGCACGGTGCGCGTGAAGAAGGACCTGCGCTGCGCCGTCTGCGCCGTTATCGAGCCGGCGCAGGGTTCTCGTCGAGGAAGACCTGCACCTCGCGGAACAGGCTCATCCGGTTCTTTTCCATGATGACGGTGTGCGTCCCTTCGCCGAGTTCGATGTAGCGCTTGTACGGCGCATTGACGAGCAGCGGGAACAGCGTAGCCGCCATGTAGGTTGGCGTATCGGCATCCCACTCGGCTTTGATGAGCAGCGTCGGCACGCGTACGTCCGAGGCCGCGTAGGGCATCCTCGCCTGCCCGCCCGTAGCAGCCCAGTAGCGCTGCCCGTCGAACACCACGCCGTTCGGCGCGCGCACGACCGGCGGGTTCTGGGCAGCGCCTTTCGGATCGGATTTCAGCGTAGCGTCGGCCCAGGTTTCGAACCAGCCGGCCGGGATGAGATCTTTCTGCTTTTCGGGCGCCACACCGGTGAGCCAACGGCTGCGCGCAGCGCTCATCTGTACGGTGCGATAGGCGGGCAACGGGCCCGGGCCGGCCTGCACGAGCGAAGGGGTCTGCCGGATCCAAACCGGGGCGTAAAGCACGAGCTTCTGCACCTTGGCGTTGTTCTGCGTGGTGTACCAGGCCATCGTCACCGTGCCCCAGGACCAGCCGATGAGGTTGAGCTTGGCGATGCCACGGCGCTTGAGGATATAGTCGACCGCGGCGCCCACGTCGCGCACGGCTTCCTCTGTGGTGGCAAAGGGCTGATTGGCGCTCGCCGGCTGGTCCATCGCCGGCGGACGCGTGGAGCGGCCGTAGCCGCGCACATCGACCAGATAAACGTCGTAGCCGGCGCGCGCGATATAGTCCATCCACGAAAGACCGTCGAGCCGAAGGTCGAAGGCCGTCTCCGCCGGATAAGTGGCGCCGTGCACGAAGAGCACTGTTTTCTCGGCGCTGAAGGTTGTCATCGAGGCCGTGCGCTTGTTGCGCACGTAGACCGATATGCCCGGCTCAGAAGGCACCATGGCCTCTTCCATGACGATGCCGCTAGTGTCCGTCCCGCCAGTGCCCGCGCATCCCGCGAGCAGGATTAGCGCAACCAGTGATCCCCTGACCATGTCAATTCCTCCCTTCAGGCAAGCAGATAGCGCCGCTGGGCGCTGAAGTTCTCGGTCGGCTTCTTGGCGAAGCCGCTCTTCGCGTACTGGTGCAGGCAGCCGAGCGAATAGCGCAGGAGCCCGCCGGCGCGGCCCGCGGCGTCGCCGTCGGACGCGACGCGCAGCGCCTGCTTGAGGGTGGACTCGAAGCGCTCGAAGAACTGGTTGATCCGCGCCTGCAGGCGCTCGTGCTCGCCGACCAGCGCGTCGCCGGTCATGACGCGCACCATGCCGGGATTCTTCTCGGCGAAGGCGAGCAGCATCTCGATCAGCTTCTCGCACTGCCGCCGGCCGTCGGCCTCGTCCTCGGTGATCTTGTTGGCGAGCGTGAACACCGAGCTCTCGATGAACTCGATCAGGCCCTCGTACATCTGGGCTTTCGAGGCAAAGTGGCGGTACAGCGCGGCCTCGGAGACGCCGAGCTTCGCGGCGAGCGCGGCGGTGGTGATGCGCTCCCATTTCGGCGCCTCGAGCATCTGCGCAAGGGCTTTCAGGATCTCGAGCCGGCGTTCGCCTTTGGCGCGGGGCATCGGGAAAGAATTCTAAGCTTCAGGGCCGGATTCTGCGCGGCAGTTCGGTGACCGAGGCGATGCGCAGATCCACGTAGGGCACGCGCCGGCCGACCGGGCTCACCCAAACCGTTGACATGCCAAGGCGATGCGCGGCGCGCAGGTTGTCGAGGATGTCGTCGACGAGCGCGCAGCGGTGCGGGTCGAGGTCGTGCTTGCGCAGCAGGCGGTGGAAACCCCACGCGTGCGGCTTGCCGCGATAGCCGGTGTCCTCGATCGTATACACGGCGTCGAAGTAGCGCTCGAGGCCGATGGCGCGCAGCACCTCCCCGACGTAGTGGCGCGGCGCGTTGGAGAACACGAGCTTCCTCCCGCCGAGCCGCGCGAGCGCGTGCTTGAGGGCGTTCTCGCGGACCACCATGTCGGCGAGCTCGGGAAAGACGTGGGTTTCGGCCAGGAAATGCTTCGGGTCGGTGCCATGGTGGCGCACCAGCCCCCTGAGGGTGGTGCCGTAGCGCAGCCAGAAGTCGCGGCGCATGTGGCTCGCGCCCTCGTCATCCAGCCCGAATTGCTTCTTCAAGAAATCCTGAATTTGGGTGTGCATCGACGGAAAGATATGCACCCGCGCGTCGTGCAACGTGTTGTCGAGGTCGAAGATCCACACCCGCCGCGAGGGCGGCAAGCGGGCGATACGCACCTACTTGCTTCTTATGAGAGTACCGACCCCTTGATCGGTAAGGACTTCGAGCAGAAGAGCATGGGGGACGCGCCCATCGATGATGTGGACGCTTTTTACGCCGCTGCGCGCCGCGTCGAGCGCCGAGCCGATCTTCGGCAGCATGCCGCCGGAGATCACGCCCTTCGTCACCAGGTCATCGATCTTCTTGGGAGTGAGGCCGGTGAGGAGCTTGCCGTCCTTGTCGAGGACACCCGGGGTGTTGGTCAGCACGACCAGCTTCTCGGCGCGCAGCACCTCGGCAAGCTTGCCCGCGACCAGGTCGGCGTTCATGTTGTAGGTGGTGCCGTCGCGCCCGGTGCCGATCGGCGCCACCACCGGGATGAAGCCGCCGGCTTCCAGGGCCTGGATAACGGCGGGGTCGATCGAATCCACTTCGCCAACCTGGCCGAGGTCGATGCTTCCGTTTTCTTTGGAAGGCAAGGTCAGCTTGCGCGCATGGATGAAAGCGCCGTCCTGGCCGGTCAGGCCGACCGCCTTGCCGCCCGCCTGGTTGATGAGCTCGACGACTTCCTTGTTCACCTGGCCGCCAAGCACCATCTCGACCACGTCCATGGTCTCGGCGTCGGTGACGCGCATCCCCTGGACGAACTCGCCCTTCTTGCCCAGGCGCGTGAGCATCTCCTCGATCTGCGGCCCGCCGCCGTGCACGACCACCGGGTTCATGCCGACGAGCTTGAGCAGCACCACGTCCCGCGCGAAGGAGCTCTTCAGCACCTCGTCGATCATGGCGTTGCCGCCGAACTTCACCACGATGGTCTTGCCGTGGAAGCGCTGAATGTAGGGCAGCGCTTCGCCCAGGATGCGCGCTTTCTCGGCGGCTTCCGGACTGTGGTTGAGAGGGGCGTTCATGGGGGGCTCAAATTCGGCCCCCCATACTACCGAAAAACCTACTGAATCGTGACTTGCTTGCGAGCGGCCGCGGCCTTCTTCGGCAACGTGAGCTCGAGCACGCCGTCGCGGAACTTCGCTTCGGCCTTGGCCTCGTCCACTTTCTGCGGCAGGCTGAAGGTGCGCGACACCTTGCCGAACGTGCGCTCGGTATGCAGCACGCGCTCGTCCTGCGACACTTCCTTCTCGCGCTTCACTTCGGCCGACAGGGTCACCTGCGCGCCGTCGATCGTGACCTGGATGTCGTCCTTCTTCACCCCGGCCAGCTCGGCGGTGACGGTGTAGGCGCCGCCTTTCTCGGCGACGTCCACCTTCATGCGCGTCAATGCGCCGTTGCTACGCCCGTCGTAGGCGACCGGGCGGACGAGAAAGCCCTTGAAGAGATCGTCGACCAGATCGTTGAAGGGATCAAAGCGAGCAATGTTTGCCATGTTGCGCCTCCTTTCCTGAGTCGTACCGGAAAGGTAGGGTCGGTGCTGACCGTTTCAAGCCCCTTGTAAAATCGAAAATCGCCCCTATGGACGACTTTCGCTCCCGCGTCGAACGCGAGCGCGGCTACCTGCTGCGGTATGCCAGCCTGCAGCTGCGCGATCCGCACGCCGCCGAAGACGCGGTGCAGGAGACCCTGCTCGCCGCGCTCGCCGGCGAGGCCACGTTTCAGGGGCGCGCGAACCTGCGCACCTGGCTCACCGGGATCCTCAAGCACAAGATCATCGACGCCATCCGCCGGGCAAGCCGCGAAGCGCCGTCGGCTTCCGAAGACGAGTTCGAGTCCCTGTTCGACGAGCGGGGGCACTGGGTGGAGATGCCCGCCGCCTGGGTCGACCCCGACGCGTCGCTCGAGCAGAAGCGTTTTTTCGCAGCGCTCGAGGCGTGCCTGCAGCGCCTGCCGCAGAAGATCGCGCAGGCGTTCATGATGCGCGAGCACCTCGGCCTCGACACGGACGAGATCTGTAAGGAACTCGCCGTCACCCCGACGTACTGCTGGGTGCTGCTCTATCGCGCGCGCATGGCGCTGCGCGAATGCCTGGAAAAGAACTGGTTCGGAAAGCAATGATGCTGTCGTGCAAGGAGGCGACTCGCCTCGTCTCCAAGGGCCTCGACCGCCGCCTCCCCTTCGGCAGGCGGATGGCGCTGCGCGTGCACCTGGCGATCTGCGACGGCTGCACCAATTTCCAGAAGCAGACTGAGTTCCTCCGCAGAGCGGTGGCGCGCCTTGGAAATCACGCTGCAAAACCCTGACCGTTGCGCCCGCTGCGGGGCGGCGTTTCGCTGCGGCGCGAAGAACGGCGACGCCGATTGCTGGTGTGCGAACCTGCCCCCGCTGACCCCGGTGCCCGGCCGCGCATGCCTGTGCCGCGCCTGCCTCGAAGAAGAACTTAAAGAACGAACCTAGCCAGGTCCTCGTTCTTCGCGAGCTCCGCCAGGCGCGCGTCGACGTAAGCAGCATCGATCGTCACCGTGCCCGGGCCGCGCTTGCCGGCTTCGAACGAAATCTCCTCGAGCAGCTTCTCGAGCACGGTGTAGAGCCGCCGCGCGCCGATGTTCTCGGTCGTCTCGTTCACCTGGAAGGCGAGCTCGGCGATGCGCCGGATCGCCTCGGGGCGGAAGTCGAGCGTCACGCCCTCGGTGCCGAGGAGCGACTGGTACTGCTTCACCTGGCTCGCGTCGGTCGAGACCAGGATGCGCTCGAAGTCGTCCACCGACAGCGAGTCGAGCTCGACGCGGATCGGGAAGCGGCCCTGCAGCTCCGGGATCAGGTCGGAGGGCTTGGCGAGATGGAACGCGCCGGAAGCGATGAACAGGATGTGGTCGGTCTTGACCATGCCGTAGCGCGTCGAGACCGTCGTGCCTTCGACGAGCGGCAACAGATCCCTCTGCACGCCCTGGCGCGAGACATCGGCGCCCAAGATCTCGCCGCGGCTCGTGATCTTGTCGATCTCGTCGAGGAACACGATGCCGTTCTGCTCGGCGTTGGCCACTGCGCGCGTCTTCAGCTCGTCGTCGTTCACCAGGCGCGCCGCCTCTTCGTCGGTGACGATCTGCGCGGCCTCGCGGATCTTCATGCGCCGCAGGCGCCGCCGGCCGCCGCCCAGGCCCGACAGCATGCCCTGGATCTGCGAGGTGAGCTCCTCCATGCCCGGCGGCGCGAGGATCTCCATCTGCGGCTGGCTCACCGCGACCTCGATGTCGATCTCCTTCTCGTCGAGCTCGCCCTCGCGCAGCTTCTTGCGGAAGTTCTGGCGTGCCACGGACTCTTCATTTTGTTTGATTCCTACCAGAGCATCCAAGATCCGCTCCTCGGCCGCGTCCTGCGCGCGCGTGCGCACGCGGCGCATCGCCTGCTCGCGCGTCTGCTTGACGCTGATCTCGACCAGGTCCCGGACGATGGTGTCGACGTCGCGCCCGACATAGCCCACCTCGGTGAACTTGGTCGCTTCCACCTTGATGAACGGCGCGCCGGCGAGCCGCGCCAGGCGGCGCGCGATCTCGGTCTTGCCGACGCCGGTCGGCCCGATCATCAGGATGTTCTTGGGCGTGATCTCGGTGCGCATCGGCTCCGCGACCTGCTGGCGCCGCCAGCGGTTCCTGAGGGCGATGGCGACCGCGCGCTTCGCTCTGCCCTGCCCGACAATGTACTTGTCGAGCTCGTGAACGATCTCGGGCGGCGTCATGCCGCTCATGCCGTCGTTCGGCTTCATTCCAGCACCTCGATGCTGCGCTGCTGGTTCGTGTAGATGCAGATGTCGCCTGCGATCGCGAGCGCCTTGTCCACGATCTCTCGAGGCGAGGCTTGGGTGTTTTCAAGCAAAGCCCTTGCCGCGGCCTGCGCATACGGTCCGCCCGAGCCGATCGCGAGGATGCCGTGCTCCGGCTCGAGAACATCGCCCATGCCGGTGATGACGAGCGAGCGCTCCTTGTCGGCGACCGCGAGCATCGCCTCCAGGCGCCGCAGCACGCGGTCGGTGCGCCAGTCCTTGGCCAGCTCGACCGCCGAGCGCAGCAGATTCCCCTGGTGCTTGTCGAGCTTCGCCTCGAAGCGCTCGAACAGCGTGAAGGCGTCGGCGGTGCCGCCGGCGAAGCCGGCGAGGATGCGGTCCTGGTAGAGGCGGCGCACCTTGCGCGCGCCGCCCTTCAGCACGACCTGGCCGAGCGTCACCTGGCCGTCGCCGCCGAGCGCGACGGCTGCGCCGCGGCGAACGGAAAGAATGGTGGTGCCGTGGAACTGTTCCATGCAAATAGCCCGGATGAGATGCAGCCTAGGTGGGGACGCGCCGCCTAAACGTCAAGAAGAGCGCCATTCCCAATACAGTAATGGTACACACGATCGCCGGCCCGGCCGGCAGATCGGATATCGCCGACCACGCAAGGCCCGTTACATATGCAACCGCACTAAGCAAGTAGCAGGCCGCAAGCCGTCCCCGCCGCATCTGGCGCGTGGCGAGCGCCGGGACGATCAGCGTCGCGAACACCAGATAGATGCCGACCAGCTGCACCGACAACGTGACCGCGCAGGCGAAGAGCAGGTAGAAGCCGATGCGCGCCTTCCACCAGAAGGAGAGCGCGAGGATCACCGCCGAGACCGCGCCCAGAAGAGGCAGCTGGCTCGCCGTCACCCACAGGATCTGGCCCACCAGCAGGTCCTTGAGGTGCTCGGCGCCGTGCGGGTTCACGGCGAGCAGCAGGATCGCGGCGTTCGCGGCCAGGATGAAGCTGACGCCGATGATCGCCTCCTGAACCTCGGGCCAAAGCCGCTCGGTCAGGTTGAGCAGCAGCGCGCCGGCGAGCGCCGCGCTCAGCGCGAATACCTGGACCGCCGCCCCGTGATGCTCGAAGCCGAGCGAGTCGCCGACGATTACGCCGAGCCCGGCGATCTGCGCCACCGCGAGATCGATGAACACGATTCCGCGGTTGAGGACCTGGATGCCGAGCGGCACGTGCGTCGCGGCGACGAGGAGCCCCGCCGCCAGCGCCGGCCAAAAGATGGCGAGGTCCTGGATCATCGCGCCACGGCGAGCAGGCGCGCGAGCGTATCGTCGTACAGGCCGAACAAGTCCTTCGCCTTGTCGGTGCCGCCGACCGTGTACGGCAGCATCACCGCGGGGATCCCGGCACGCTCGGCGAGCCAGGCGGAAGGACGCGGGTCCTCGTAAGCGGCGCGCACCACCGCCTTCGCCGGCGTCTGCTTCAGCCGTCCGAGCAGCTCGGTGAGCGAAGCCGTGCTCGGCGGCAGCCCCGGCTTCGGCTCGAGCGCGCCGACTTCGCGCATGCCGAGCCAGGCGACGAGATACGAAAGCGTCCTGTGGTGCACGACGAGGGGGAAGCCCTTGAGCGGTGCCGCCTCGTTTTCCCAGCGCGCCATCGCCTCGCGCCAGCGGCCCAGAAACAAACGGGTTTGTTCTTGAAAATATCCTGCATTTGCTTTGTCGAGCGTCGCCATGCGCTCGCTGAGCCCGGCGGCGACTTCAGCGACATTGCGCGGATCGAGGTGGATGTGCGGATTGCCCGCCGCGTGGATGTCGCCGAGCGAGCGATCGAGGCGCGCGGGCTTTTCGATCAACGCGACGAAGTCCGCGGCTTCGAAGTAGCCCGGCCGGCCGGTCTGAATTTTCGCGTTGCCGGACTGGGTCTGCACCAGCGGCAGCCAGCCGACCTCGAGCTCGGCGCCCGTGCACACCACCAGGTCGGCGCTGCGCGCCCGTGCGATCAGGCTCGGGCGCGCTTCAATGCGGTGCGGGTCCTGCAGGGCGGTGGTGGCGGTGTAAACCGTCACCCTGTCCCCGCCGACCTCCTTGGCGAGTGCTCCCCACTCCGGCGTGCACGCAAAGATGTTCAGGGCTGATGCACAGGGCCACGAAATCGCGAGCAGGACCGAAGTGAGGAGGCTTTTCATGATGACTCCTAGAACCGCGTCTAGAACTTATGTGCGCCGTGGGCGCCGAGGCTGAGGATGTACTGCAGCACGACCTGGTCGTCGGTCACGTTGAAGCGCGACTTGTCCTGCGCGAACTGGAGGCGCACGCGGCTGAACTCGGTGGGGCTCCAATCGACCATCACGGTGTTGCGGGTTGGGTTGTGATCGGTCATCAGCAGCGGAAAATCCGCCGCCGTCGGTCCGAGGCCGTTGTCGACGATGCCGTTCGAGACGTCGCCATGATCGAGCCGGTCGTAGCGGTAGCCGACCCGCCACTGCGGCAGGAACCGGTACACCGCCTGCGCGTACCAGCCGGACTGCGTGCTCTCGTAGGAATCCGTGAGCGCGCCGAACACGGCGGAGCCGCCGCTGTCGTCGAAGGTTAGGTCGCCGGACTCGCGCCGCCGGAAGTATTCGCCCAGCAGCTTGAGGTCACGCCATTTCACGACGAAATCCGCGATCCACAGCTTGCTCTCGCCGGTGAAGGACTGCGTTGCCGCAGTACCAAGCGTATCGCTGTCCTCGAACGCGCGATCGCTCGGTTTCACACGCAAGTAGGACAGGCCCGCGCGCCACACGTCGCCTCCCACATGCGCGAACAAGCTCCAGGCGCCGGCGCCGTTCTTGTTCGGATCGGTCGCCGGAAAGCTTCGGCCGCGCCCGACCTCGGTGCCTAGCTCAAGCAGAAAGTCCATCGGCGCGACCCAGCGCGCTTGCACGCCGTCGTCGTTCAGGCGTCCGCCTAGGATTGCCTTGTACGCGAGCGGCGCGTCCTGGAAGTCCCAGGCGTGCTGGTGAATCTCGTTCTGGTAGCCGATGCCGGAGAGAAAGCGACCGCCCTTGAGCGTGAAGCCGCGGCCGAGCGCGAGCGTCTGGAAGAACGCCTCCTCAACCTCGATTTTGTCTTCCGGCGTGAGCGCCGCGACGAGCTGCCCGCGGAAATACGGATCGACGTTTCCGGCCACCACCAGCTCGGACTCGGCCAGGCTCAAGCCGCGGCGCGGCGGTCCGACTTCGCCGCCCGAGGGCGCGAAGCCGGTGATCTGGTAGGTCTCGGGATCCTGCTTGATGCTTGCCGCGGTGCCCTGCAGGATCAGCGAGATTTCGGGGTTGAAGGCGCTCTGACCGCGCGATTGCGACTGCGCTTCGAGGCGATCGACCCTTTGCTGCAACTTCCTGACTTCATCGGACTGCTGCGCGTACGCAGAAGCCGTTGCCACGGCGAACGCCATGGCGCATCCCATGCTGCGAAACATGAAACCTCCGCTCTAAGAAATCGGCTTGTCGAACTGCGCTTGCTTCAAACCGGGGCGGGAGGACCTTGCGAGAGGAATGGCGGCGCTTCCGCAACGCGCGGCGCGCTCGATGGATAGAAAGGGGCTTCGTAGTCCGACTGAAAGTGACCAAAAGCAGCATGCGTCGGCGCAGCGCAAGCGGTGAGCGCCGCCAGGAGGTCGCAGAGCGAGCCGGTATGCGACTCGTCTTCATGGGAATGACCGCTCTGGACGTGGACGAACTCGCCGAGCTCGTCGACGTGCTCGATCGGGTGCTGCAGCGCCGCCTGCCACGCGGCAAGCAGCAGCGCGGCAAGCGCGACCCGCGCAAGGCGGAGGAACATTCTCAGTGCTGGTGCTTCATCCCGCAGTACTTGCCGATGCCGACGCCCTTGCAGTCCTTGCGCAGCTGCTCCAGGCAGGCCTTCTCGCCCTTGCCCGCCTCGAGGCATTTCGCCGCGGCCTCGTGCGCAGCGGCTAGGGTGCGATGGCGCTTGGCGTCCTCCTGCTCTTCCTTGCTGCCGTGCTGGGATTGTGCAAATGCCGTGGCGGACAGCGCGACTGCGGCCGCTGCCACGATCGAAAAGACATGCTTCATGTCGCCTCCTGTGCGTTCGAAACGATGGCCCTGCGAGAACGCTTCAGGCGGAGGCGGGAGGACCCTGCGATAGGAAAGGTGGCGCTTCCGCTAGGTGCGGCGCACCGATTGGAGGGGACTGCACCGGGTAGTCTGGGGAACATGTCCCGGAGAAAACCAGCGCATCGGGCGCGCAAGCCGTGAGCGCCGCCAGCGCATCGCACAGCAGCCCGGCTTCGGAGCCTTGCTCATGCGAATGGCCGCTGTGCAAATGAACGAACTCGCCGAGCTCATCCACGTGCTCGATCGGGTGCTGCAGCGCCGCCTGCCAGCCGGCAAGCAGTGCGAGCAGGAGGAGGAACTGTGGAAGGACCCGCGCGAGACGGGCGAGCACTTTACTTGGCAGGAACCGCGTCGGTGAGGCGGTAGAACACGCCCGTCGGATCGTCCTTGAGCACCGCGAGCTTGCCAGTGAGGACCACCGGCTCGAAGGTGTACTTCACCGGCGTCTTGCTCTTCACTTCGACCATGCTCTCGGGCCCGCCCGGCATGCAGAACGAACAGGTCTGCGGCATCGCGGTGAGCACGAAGTGGCTCTGCTTGTCGCCCATCTGCAGCGGCATCATGAAGCCCTGCACTTTCACTTCCTTCTGATCCAGCGCCGCGACGGCCGCGGCGAACTGCGGCACGTAGCGGTCTTTCTGCTTGATCAGCTCGACCTGCGACAGCACCTTCCAGGACACGACATCGTTGCGGTCCGGAAGCGGCTTGAACTGGTTCGGATCGACGCCGGGCGGCGCCTGGTGCTGCGCCACGACCGGGAACGCCAGCAGCATCCCCGCCAAAAGAGTCATGATCTTCATGGATGCCAGTATAGACCCATCACCCTCGCGCAAGCGTGCGCGACACATCAGTCCGATAGGCGCGCCAGGCCGGTAATAGGGCTGCAATAACGCCTACCCCTAAGGCCACGCCGACCAGCCATAGTTCCTCGGGGCGCCATTCCAGCCCCGTCACCGGGTATTGCTGCTGGGACTCGAGCCAGGCGCCCAGGGCTGAAGCGAGCCCGTGCCCCAAGGCAAGCCCGATGAGCGCGCCGAGCAGCGCGAGCCCGGCGCCTTCGAGCATCAACAGCCCGAACAGCTTGCGGGGAGAAGCGCCCAGCGTGCGCATCACGGCGAGGTCGTAGCGCCGCTCCTCGAGCGCCGTATAGAGCGCGATGAACACCGACAGGCCGGCGGCCAGGATCAGCACCAGGGCGAAAGCGCGCAAGGCCTCGACGCCGACGCCGATGATGCTGAAGAGCCGCGCGGTCTCCCACGCCGGCGACGCGGCTTGAAGCTCGCTCTTTGAATTGATCTGCCGCGGCAGCGTCGCGGCGGCGAGCGGCGATGCGTACTGGACCAGCAGCACCGTCACTTCGCGCGCCTCTTCGAGCGCCTTGCGGTCGGCCTCGTCCTCCGGCCCCTGGTGCTCTTCGTGCACCTGCCACACGCTCTCGATGCTCGTGAGCACCAGCCGGTCGATGACGGAGCCGCTCTTTTCCAGCACTCCGACGACCGTGTAGGCAGCGTCCGCGTGCTCTGCACCCTCGCCGCTGATCCCGTGCGCGCCCGTGAACTTGCCGCCCACGCCGACGCCGGTGCGCGCGGCCACCTCGGCGCCGAGCACCGCCTCCATCGGCTTGTCGTGAAAACGACCCGAGCGCAGCTTGGCCCCGTAGTGCTCCGGGTATTCGCGTGAAGCGCCGACGATGCGGGCGCCCTTCCAGCTGTCGCCGAGGGCAAGCGGGATCGATTTCTTGACCAAGCGATGCTTCTGCAGCTCGCGCGCCGCGGCGAGCGGGATGTTCCCGGTCGGCGCGTCGAGGTGGTAGATGCCCGCCAGGATGAGCTGCATCGGACTGCCCTTCGCGCCGACGACGAGGTCGATGCCGCGCGCATCGCGCTGCATGCGCTCCTCGAGCTGACTGACCACGAGGATCAGCAGGACAATGGTGGCGACGCCGAGCGCGAGCAGGATCAGGCTCAGCACCGTGTTCAGCGGGCGCGCGCGCAGGTAGCTCGCCGAGAGCGTCGCGAGATTCAAAGCTCCAGCCTTTCCCGGAACTTGCCCTTCACGCGCGCGTCGTGGGTAGCGACCACCAGCGTCGCGCCGTGGCGCGCGGCCTGCTCCGAGAGCAGATCGACCACCTTGGCGGCCGCCGCGTCGTCGAGGTTGGCGGTCGGCTCGTCGGCGAGCAGCAGCTTCGGCCGGTTCACCACCGCGCGCGCGATGGCGACGCGCTGCTGCTCGCCCTGCGACAGCTCGCTCGGCCGCCGCGCCGCCTTGTCCGCGACGCCGAGCGCGGTGAGCGCGTCGCTGACGCGCGCATTGTCCTGCGGCCCCCGCGCCAGGTATTGGGCGAGGCGCAGGTTGTCGCGCACGCTGAGATGCCTGACCAGATGGAGCGCTTGCAGCACGATGCCCACCGTGGTTGCACGCCAGCGGTCGAGCCGCGCTCCGTCGAGCCTTTGCAGGCTTTCACCCGAAACTTCCACTTCTCCTTCGCTCGGGCGAATGAGGCCGGCGAGGACGTGCAGCAGCGTGGTCTTGCCGCAGCCCGAGGGCCCGAGCACCAGCCAGCGCTCGCCCTGCGCGACCTTCCATTCGGAAAGGCGCAACGCCTCGACCGCGCCGTAGCGATGCGCGAGTCCGCGAACTGCAATCATTTATTTAGCGAGACACTCCTCGAGACCGGCGAGGAAGATGTCCTTCGGCAGCTTCTTGCCGATGAAGACCAGGAGCGAGTTCTTCTTCTCGCCTTTGGTCCACGGCTTGCCCATATCGCCGCCCATCATCATGTGCACGCCCTGGAACACCACGCGCCGGTTGTTGCCCTTCATCCACAGGATGCCCTTGTAGCGCAGCAGGTCCGGGCCGTACACCTGGATCATCCCGGAGAGGAAGCTCTCGAGCTTCTGGCCGTCGAACGGCTTGTCCGATCGGAACACGAACGATTCCACCTCGTCGTGGTGCTCGTGCTCGATGCTCTTGAGGAATTCCGGGTCGAGCTCGAGGATCGCGTTCAGGTTGAAGCCGCGGATGTCGAGCACCTCGTCGAGCGGCGCGTTGCCGAAGTGCACTTTCTTGATCGGCGCCCGCGGATTCATTTTCTTTAGTCTTTTGATGAGCAGGTCGGTTTCCGACTCCGCGGTCAAATCTGTCTTTGAAAGCAAAATGCGGTCCGCAAAGCCCACCTGCTCCTGCGCCTCGTGGAACTCGTCGAGCTGCTTCGGCGCGTGCTTGGCGTCGACCAGCGTGATGATCGAGTCGAGCAAGTAGTAGTTGCCGATCTCTTCGTCGGTGAAGAAGGTCTGCGCCACCGGCCCGGGGTCGGCCATGCCGGTGGTCTCGATCACTACCCGGTCGAACTTCAGAGTGCCCTGGTCGCGCTTCTCCTTGAGCGTGCCGAGGATGCGGATCAGGTCGCCGCGCACCGTGCAGCAGATGCAGCCGTTGTTCATCTCGACGATCTGCTCGTCGCCCGACTCGATGATGTCGTTGTCGACGCCCACCTCGCCGAACTCGTTCTCGATCACCGCGATGCGCCGGCCGTGGTCCTCCTTGAGGATGCGGTTGAGCAGCGTGGTCTTGCCGCTGCCGAGGAAGCCGGTGAGGATCGTCACCGGCACCATGTTCTCTTCGGCCATTTAGTATTTCACCGTGCAACCATAGGGCGAGGTGGCGGTTACGCTCACCGGCTTGCCGGCCATCGCCTCGCCGAGCGCGGCGCGCACGTGGTTCTTCGCCTGCTTCGTCGTCTCGGCGCTCGCCCAGCGCTTGTCGTCGATCGCGCCGGCGTAGATCAGCTTGCCCTGCGGGTCGACGATGTACATGTGGGGCGTGGTGCGGGCGTCATACAGCTTGCCGACCTTGCTGTCCTTGTCGATGAGGGTCGCCTTCGGCGCGCCGCCCTTCTCGCCCATCCACTTGCCCATCTGCTGCGGCGTCTTGAACTCGCTCGAGGATTGGTTGGTCGAGTTGACCGTCAGCCAGACCACGTCCTTCGCGCCGAGCTCCTTTTGCAGCTCGGGCATGTTGCCGCTGTTGTAATGGCGCTGCACGTACGGGCATTCCGGGTTGGTCCACTCGAGGACCACGTACTTGCCGAGGTAGTCGGAGAGCTTGACCGCCTTGCCCTGCAGGTCCGGGGCGGAGAAGTCGGGCGCGGCCTGGCTTACCTTCGCAGCCCAGGCGGTCGAGGCGGAAGCAAGAACCAATGCGAGAGCGAGTCGTTTCATGTTGACCTCCAGAGGATGGGATTCTATCCGTCCAGCGCGGCAAGCACGCGCTCGGGAGTCAGGATCTCGGGCAGCAGCTGCGGCGGCCGTCCCGGCTTGTAGATCACATACGCAGGCACGCCGCTGCGCCCGAGCGCGGCGAGCGCGCGCGCGATGTCGGGATCGCGCCGCGTCCAGTCGGCGCGCACCAGCGTCACGCCGTGGTCACGGAAGGCCCGCATCACGTCGTCGCGCGCGAGCACCACGCGCTCGTTCACCTGGCAGGTCACGCACCAGGCGGCGGTGAAATCGACGAACACCGGCTTGCCGGCCGCGGTGAGCGCTGCGACCTTCTCCGCCGAGTAGGGTTCCCATCCCGCATGCTGTGCAGCCGGGGGCGTGGTTTGCTGAACCAGAACCCATGCGAGCCAGATCACCGTGGCATAGAGCGGCACGGCCAGCCAGTGCTTGAGGCGCGGCATCCACGGCCCCGGCTTCGGCAGATGGCGGCGCCATCCCGGCGCCGCGGCGAGAGCCGCGTAGGGCAGCGCCATGCCGAGCCCGAGCGCGGTAAACACCGCGAACGCGCGCCAGCCCGACTCGAACACCGCGTAGCCGAGCGCCGCGCCCATGAACGGTGCGGTACACGGCGACGCGACCACCACCGCGAGCACGCCGGAAAGAAAGTGGCCGCTCGGGCCGCCGGCGAAGGAAAAGCGAAACTCGAGGAGGCCCGACAGATTCAGCGCCAGGAGCAGGAAGAACGCCGCGAGCAACGCCACCGTGACCGGAGATTGGAGCTGGAATCCCCAGCCGATCTGGTTGCCGAGCGTACGCAGGCCGATCAGCAGCGCTGCGAGTATCCAGAACGACACCAGCACTCCTGCTGCGTAGAGCAGTGCGTGCCTCAATCTGGCATCCGAAGCGAAGCTGAGAACCTTGATGGAAAGAACCGGAAGCACGCAAGGCATCAAATTGAGCAGTAGCCCGCCGGCGAACGCGAGCACGAGCGCAGCCACGAGCCCCAGGTCCGCGAAGCGGGCGACGATGGGCACATCGATCGCCAGGGCATTTTTTTCAGAGATGAGAAGCCCGGAGACGCGCTCGAAAGGTCCCACCGGCTGCGCAGCCGCACGCAGCCCCAGGCGATAGCCATCGCCCTCGCGCGCCAGCGCCTGCGGCGCCGCCGGCTCGACCTTGCCTTCCTCGAAAGGCAGGAAGAACGCTTCCTTCAGCTCGACGCCCGCCGGCGGCGAGATCGCGAGCGAAGCGCCCCCGTCCTCGGCTTTCGCAGCAAACAGCCATTGCGCTGGCGCGGGGACCGGCAGCGCCGCGCGCGCGGCAGCGATCGGCTTCCCCCAGCGCGGATCGGTGCGTGCTTTTCGCGCCACCGGAAGAATGAGCGAAAGTTCGGCGTCCTGCTGGAGGCATTGCACCTCGCACACCAGCCAGAATGCCTTCGCCCGCAGCGTCACAGGTTTCCCGGCGGCGAGGTCCGCCGGCGGCACCAGCCGGGCGAGCAGCAGCACTTCGCCCTTGTAGCCGAAGTTCATCAGCGGGCCGACCGGGATGCGCACCGGCACCGGCCATTCGATCTCGCCCGCGGCGAAGCCCGGCGGCAACCGCCATTCGATGCGCGTCGGCTCGCCGGAATCGCCGGGATTTCGCCAATAGGTATGCCATCCCGGGATCGCCGCGAGGCGCAGCGCGACGGCAATCGGCTCGCCCGGTACAAGTGCATCGCGCTCGGCCACCAGCTCGGCTTCGACCTGGGGTGTTTTGACCGGGCCGGCGAACGCCGATGCCGCCAGCAATCCGAGCAGCAAGATAAGCAGCTTCATCTAGTGACGGTGCGCGGCGTAGTGCTCGCGCAGAAGGTCGCGGCCGAAGTCATTGCTGAAGTCGCGCCATACCGTATGGATGTGATTACCGTCGTTTTGCGACGCGTCGTACTCGATGAGGAATAGCGGTCCCTGCACGCGGTAGTAGTGCGGCCTGCCGCGGACAGTGGAGCCGGCCCAGCCGAAGCGGATCGCTTCGATGCCGCCCTGCTTCGCCCGCGCAAGTCGCGCCTGCGCGAGCCCGGGCTCGAAGTTGCCGGCGTAGACCTCGATCAGCTTCCACAGCAGCGCGCGCTGCTTGCCGTCGAGCTTCGCGGCCGCAATGCCTGCGGCGTCGAGCGGCTCCGCCTTGTCCTTGTTCGCGGTGACGATGTCGCCGTAAGTGCGCGCCTCGAACACCGCCTCGCGGCGCTGCGCCTCGCCGAGCGACTCGAGGAACGCCCAGCCCGCGTCGTGCTCCTCGCCGAGGGCGCGAAGTCCCTTTTTCGCGCCCTTCTGGACGCTCGCCGGATTGGCGCCGAAGAAGCTCGGCGTGTCGGCCGCGAGCTTGTCGCCCGCGAGCGTGAAGTTGAGCGAGAGATGATGCCCTTCGAAGCGCCAGCCCCAGCGCTTCGCCCGGTCCGGCGTGCCGTATACCGTCAGGTGGTAGCGCTCGGGATCGCGCATCCAGCCGAAGGTCTCGATCTCGCGCAGCACGATCTCGAGCTCGATGATGTTCACCACCTTGCGGTAGCCGACGCTCGAAAGCGCCGTCTGCAGCAGGCCGTGCACCGCATCGCGCCCCGTCTTGTCCATCTCCTTAAGAGAAAGCCCGTTGCGGGTGCGCGGCGTGTAGTGCCAGTCGGTGCGGTCGCGGTCCTCGAACGGCCGCATCGCCTGCGCGCGGCTCTTCTCCGGCAGCGTCACCAGCACGCGCTCGACCGACGCGCGCATCTTCTCGGCCGGGGATTGCGCCGCGGCGTTGCCGGTGGCGACGGCAAGGAGCAGAAAGACGAAAAGCGGCCTCATGCAGCCTTTAACACCAGCAGTCCCTTGAGATATTCCCCTTCCGGAAACTCAGTCGCCACCGGATGGTCCGGCGCAGCGCCGAAGCGCTCGATGATTTTCGCCTCGGCGCCGGCGTCGAGCGCCGCGCCGGCGACGATCGATTGGAACAGCTCCGCGGAGACCGCGCCCGAACAGGAGAAGGTGGCGAGCAGCCCGCCGGGCGCGAGCAGCTTGAGCGCCCACAGGTTGATGTCCTTGTAGGCGCGCGCCGCCTTCTTCACCTGCGCCGCAGTCGGCGCGAACTTGGGAGGGTCCAGCACCACCAGGTCGAACTTCGCGTTGCGGTCCCGCAACTCCCTCAATTTGGCAAACACGTCGCCCTGCTGGAAATCGACACGCGAGGCGTCGAGCGGATTCGCTGCGAGGTTCTCCTTGGCGACTTCCAGCGCCGCCGCGGAGCTCTCGATCGCGGTCACGCGCTTCGCGCCGCCGGCGAGCGCGGCGATCGAGAAGCCGCCGGTGTAGCTGAAGCCATCCAGCACCTCGCGGCCCGTAGCAAGGGAGCGCACTCGCTGCCGATTTTCGCGCTGATCGAGGAAGAACCCGGTCTTCTGCCCCTGCTCCACGTCGACGCGGAAGTTGAGGCCGTACTCGATGATCGGGCAGCGCGAGGCGTTGCGGTTGCCGCGCGCGAAGCCGACGCGCGGCTCGAGCCCTTCGAGCTTTCTCACTTCGGCGTCGGAGCGCTCGAAGATCGCTTCGCAACCTGAAAGCTCGCTCAACAGATCCAGGATCGGGTCGCGCCAGCGCTCGACCCCGGCGGCGAGAAACTGCGCGACCAGCACGTCGGCGTAGCGGTCCACGACCAGGCCGGGCAGGCCGTCGGACTCGCCGTGCACGAGGCGCAGCGCATTCGCATGTCTTGCGGCGGGCAGCGCCTCGCGCAGCGCCAGCGCTTTCTGAATCCGGCGTCGGAAAAAATCCGCGTCGACCGCTTCGGCTGCGTCGAAGGTCCAGACGCGCGCGCGGATCTGCGATTTGGGGCTATACGCGGCGTGGCCGAACACTTTGCCCGCGGCGTCGCGCACTTCCACGGTCTCTCCGGGTTTTCCGCCTGCTTTCTCAACCGCCCCGGAAAAGATCCACGGGTGGCGCCGCCTGAGCGATTTGTCGCGCCCTTTCTTGAGAACCAGGAAATTCATCTATTTCTTCTTGGCGCGCGGGTGGGCCGCGTCGTAGACCTTGGCGAGCGCCTGGAAGTCGAGATGCGTATAGACCTGCGTGGTGGAGATGCTCGCATGCCCGAGCAGCTCCTGCACCGCGCGCAGGTCCTGCGACGACTGCAGCATGTGGCTCGCGAACGAGTGGCGCAGCATGTGCGGGTGCACGTGTTCGGCGATTCCGCGGCGCTTGGCCCACGCGCTCAGGCGGTGCCAGACGCGGCTCGGGGCGATTCGCCGGCCGCGGGCGCCGACGAACAGCGCCGTTTCGTCCGGCGCCGCGACCTGGCTGCGGACCGAGAGCCAGGCGTTGAGCGCCTCGCGCGCCTTGGCGCCGACGGGCACGGTGCGCGTCTTCGAGCCCTTGCCGGTCACCGTGACTTCGCCGCGAGCAGGTTCGTCGCTCAGGTCGAGCGCGACCAGCTCGCCGACGCGCAATCCGGACGAATACAGGAGCTCGAACATGGCCGCGTCCTGAACGCCCAGGGGAGAGCTTTCGCGCTCGCCGTCGAGCAGGCGCTGCGCCGCTTCCACCGAAAGCGCCTTCGGCAGCGGCCGGGCCGCTTTCGGCGCGCGGATGCCGAGCACCGGGTTGGAGTGAAAGCCGCGATAGCGCGCGAGCCAGCGGAAGTAGCCGCGCCAGGCGGAAAGCGCGAGCGCGAGAGAGCGCGGCGCGAGACCCTTCGAGTGGAGCACGGCGACGTAGCGCCGCACCTCGGCCGGCTCCAGCGACTGCAGATCCTTTTTACCATTCAATTCAAGAAGCACATTGAGCGCGCGGCCGTAGTTGGAAAGCGTCGCCGCCGAAAGCCTGCGCTGGTGCTTCAGCGCGTCGAGATACTCCTGCGTCAAAGCCTCGCTGTGACGCCGGCTGCGCATAGCTCGCCGATGCGGCGAAGGTACAGCGTTCCCATCTCCGCGAAGAAGCGCTTCGGATCCTCGCTGCCCAGCGCGAGCAGGCCGAAGACCGTGGTCTGGCCGAGCGGCACCAGCGCCATCGAGCGCACGTGCTCGGATGCCTCGCGGAACCAGGGCACGAACGGGTTGCCGGCGGCAGGGCCGCATTGCGGCGCGCCCATGGTGCCGGCGTGGTGGCGCTGCGCCTCGTCCACGGCTTGAGCCTCGTCGAAATCCGCCGGCACGCTCTTGCCCCAGACGCGCAGCGCCACGTGCGGCACCGCGAAGTCCTCGCGCAGGTGGAAGTAGAGCGAGGCGGCGAGCGCCGGAAAATCCTTCGCGCCGGCGAGCGCGACCGACAGGCGGTGCACCTTCTCGCTGATGGCGTCGTTCTCCTCGCCGAACTGGAGCAGCTCGGCGAGGCGTCCCTCGAGCAGCTTCAGCTTCTCGCGCAGCGCTACCGTCTGGCGCTCGGCGAGCGGGATCGCGCGCCCGCCGTAGGGGTGCGGCACCGCGATCGCCTCGAGGAGCTCGGGATGCTGGTCGAAGAACTGCGGGTGGGTGCGCAGGTAGCGGGCGATGTCGTCTGAGTTCATGGCCTCTTATAGTTCTATGGTTCCTTCGAACACCGTCTGCGCGGGCCCCTTCATGAACACCGCATTCTCGCCGCCGGCCCAAGCGACGGTCAACGCTCCGCCGCGCGTCTCGACCTTCACCGGCGAGTCGAGCAGCTTGCGCGAGATGCCCGCGACCACGGCCGCGCAGGCGCCGGTGCCGCAGGAAAGCGTCTCGCCGGCGCCGCGCTCCCAGACCCGCAGCGCGATGGCGTGGCGCTCGAGCACCTGCAGGTAGCCGGCGTTCACCCGGTTGGGAAAGCGCGGGTGCGTCTCGATCGCCGGCCCCTGCGTGAGGACCGGGGCGCTCGCGACGTCCGGGACGACCTGCACCGCGTGCGGATTGCCCATCGACAGGATCGTCATTTCGACATGACGCCCCTGCACGTTCAGCCGCTCCACCGCCGGCGTCGACGGCTTGCCCATGTCGACGCTCACCTCGCCGTCGGCCTCCAGGCGCGGCTGGATCGTGCCGCCGAGCGTCTCGACGCGAATCTCGCGCTTGTCGGTCAAGCCGCGCGCGTGCACGAACTTGACGAAGCAGCGCGCGCCGTTGCCGCACTGCTCGACCTCGCCGCCGTCGGCGTTGAAGATGCGGTAGCGGAAATCCGCCCCCGCCTTGGGCGGCTCCACGACCAGGATCTGGTCGCAACCGATGCCGAGATGGCGGTCGGCAAGTCGTTTCAACTGAGACGAGTCGAGCGAAAAGGCCTGCTGCGTGCAATCCAGGACGACAAAATCGTTGCCAGCCCCCTGCATCTTGGTAAAGGGGATTTTCAAGGCGCCCTCGCTTCACGCCGCCTTGCGCACGCAGGCCGCCACGCGGTCGATCGACGCCTCTTCGAGGAGCGGGTGGATGGGCAGCGACAGCACCGTGTTCGAGACCTCTTCCGCCACCGGAAGAGAGACACGCTTGGCGATGCTTTCGTAGGCCGGCTGCTTGTGCAGCGGCATCGGGTAGAACACCGAGCTCGCGATGCCTTCCTGGGTCAGCGTCTCGCGGATGACGTCGCGCCGTTCGGCGCGGATGGTGAACTGGTGATAGACGTGCGTGCCGCGCCCGTGCTCGGCAGGCAGGATCACGTTCGCGTCCGCGAGCTTCTCGCGGTAGCGCCCCGCCACGGCGCGCCGCGCGTCGTTGAAGTGCGCGAGGTGCTTCAGCTTCACGCGCAGCACCGCGGCCTGCAGCTCGTCCAGCCGGCTGTTCCAGCCCACGCGATCGTGCACGTAGGTCTGCCGGCTGCCGTGGTGGCGCAGCATCCGCAGGATTGTTGCGTGCTCCTCGCTCCTGGCGATGATCAGCCCCGCGTCTCCCGCGGCGGCCAGATTCTTCGTCGGATAGAACGAAAACCCGGCGAAGTCGCCCCAGCTGCCGGCGGACCTGCCGTCGTAGTCGGCGCCGATGCATTGCGCGCAATCCTCGACCAGGATGAGCTTCTTTTCGCGGCAGATGCGGGCGATGTCGTCGAGCTCGGCGCACTGGCCGAAGAGGTGCACGGCGATGACGGCCTTGGTCCTCTTCGTGATGCTTTTCGCAAGCGAGGCGGGATCGAGGTTGAAGGTTCCCACATCGACGTCCGCGAATACCGGTGTCGCGCCCGTGTAGGACACCGCCTCGCCGGTCGCGAAGAAGGTGAATCCGGGAATCACGACTTCGTCGCCGGGCCCGATGCCGCACGCGACGAGCGGCAGGTGCAGCGCGTCGGTGCCCGAGTTCACGCCGACGGCATGCTCCGCGCCGATGAACTGCGCGATCTCGCGCTCGAACGCCTCGCCTTCGGGCCCGAGCACGAAGCGCCCCGACGAAAACACTCGGCCGACCGCGGCGTCGATCTCGGCTTTCAGGGCGCGGTATTCGCCCGCCGGGTCCACCATCGGGATCCTGATGCTCATGCGAATCGCTCCAGGCGCTCGCGCACGAGGCGGCCGATATCGAGGGCGAGCTTGAGCACGCGGCGCCCCTCGGCGCCGTCGACCAGAACAGGATGATTCCGGGTAATGGCAAGAATGAAGCTTTCAGCCTGGGTCGCGAGCGCGTCGCCGCCGGAATGCGCCTCCTCGGTCTCCTCGATCACGCCATCGGCCTGCTTCACGTAGCGCAGCTTTCCCGCCTGCAGATCGGCCGACACGTAGACGCCGGGCTGGAACACGCGGAATTTGCGCACTGCGGCCTGGCTGACGCGGCTCGCGGTCAGGTCCGCGACGCAACCGTTGGCGAACTCGATGCGCACCGAGGCGATGTCGGTGTCGCCGGTCAGCACGCGAAAGCCGCATGCACTGACGCCGCTGACCTCGGAGCGCGCGAGCGAAAGCGCGAGATCCAGGTCGTGGATCATCAGGTCGAGGATCACGTCCACTTCCGCGCCGCGCTGCTTGAACCCGGAGAGCCGCTCGGCATCGATGAAGAGCGGCCGGTCCATGCGGGCCACCAGCGCCCGGAACGCCTTGTTGTAGCGCTCGACGTGTCCGACCTGGAGGACCGCCTTCTTCTTCAGGGCCAAATCCACCAGGTCGTCGGCCTCCGCGAGCGTGGCGGCGATCGGCTTCTCGACCAGCACGTGCAGGCCCTTCTCGAGGCAGGCGCGCGCCACCTCGTGATGCAGGTTGGTCGGCACGGCGATCACCGCGGCTTGCACGCTTCCCAGCACTTTTCGGTAATCCGAGACCTGCGCCCGCGCGGGATCGGGATCGACCACCGCCGCCAGCTCGACGCCGGGCAGGCGCGCGAACTTCTCGGCGTGGTAGCGCCCCATGTGACCCGCGCCGATAATGGCGACCCTCACGGCTCGCCTCTCAATAGAACCTCTGCTCGCCTGTGGGGCGCGTCTTGAACCGCTTGTGCAGCCAAAAGTACTGCTCGGGCATCTCCAGCACCCGCTCCTCGACGAAAGCCATCATGCGCCGCGCGTCACGGACGTCGTCGCCGCTTGGAAAGTCGCTCCACGGAGGATACAGCCGGGCGAGGTAGCCGCCGCCCCCGGGAAGCATCCGCGTCACGCAGGGCACCACCGCCGCGCCGGTCGTGCGGGCAATATACGCGAGTCCGGTCACCGTGGCGGCGGGCACGCCGAAGAAGGGCACGAACACCGAGCGCTTCGGCCCGAAGTCGAGATCGGGAAGGTAGTAGTAGAGCGTGCCCGACTCGATCACCTGGATGCCGGTCTTGATGCCCGCCTGGCGCGGAAACATCCTGCCGCCGAAGCGCGTGCGGCCGGCGAGGAGGCGCGCCTCGAACAGCGGGTCCTTCTGCCGCGAGTACATCATCGCCACCGGAAACTCGAGCGCGAGGCGCGTGAGCGTCGCCTCGAAGCCGACGAAGTGCGGGGCGAATACGATGGTTTTCGAGTGCCCTTTCAGATGTTCAAGGCCTTCGAGGCGCACCAGGCGCTCGATGCGCTCGCGCGGTGACCACCACAGGATGCCCTGCTCGATGAACGCGCGGCAGAACGCGCGAAAGTGGGCGCGGGCGAGGCGCTCCCGCTCGACGGATGTGTTGTGCGGGAAGCATTTCCCGAGGTTGATGCGCGTCACCATGCGCCGCTCGGGAATCAACCAGAAGACCCCCGCGCCGATCGCGCTCCCGACGCGCGAAAGAATGCTCAAGGGCAGGAAGCGCGCGAGCCACATGAAGACGAAGACGAGGCGTGTCATGCCGCGGGGGGCGCGGGGGGGATTTCTCCCCCTGCTTCCGGTTTGGGTTTTGCGCCGCGAGGGATTTTGTAGCGGTTGTACCCCCAGAGGTACTGCTCGGGGCATTCGCGGACTAACTCCTCGAGCGCGCGGTTCAGCAGCCGCGCCGGAGCCTCATTGGGAAGAGTCTCGGGATAAGGACGAATCGTGATGCTGTACCCGGCGCCGCGCGGCAGGCGCTTCGCGTACGCGAGAAAGCAGGCGAGGTCATCGCGTCGCGCGAGCTTCGGCGCAAGCGTCGCCGTGTAAGCGAGCTGGCCGAAGAATTCGGACCACTCGCCTTCGCCCGCGCCCGGCACCTGGTCGGGCAGAAAGCCCACCGCCTCGCGGCGCTTCAGCGCCGCGAACAGCTCGCGCACGCCGGCGAAGTCGGCAGGCACGAGGCGCACGCCGCCCCGGCCGCGGCCCTCGCGCATCAGCGGCTCGAGCCAGCCGAGCTTGGGCGCGCGGTAGAGCACGGTGATCGGGGCATGCAGCGCAGCGTAGTGCGCGGCGATCTCGAAGCAGCCCATGTGCGGCGTGAGGAAGAGCAGCGCCTTGCCTTCGGCGCGCGCGGCATCCACCGCCTCCATGCCCCGCGCCTCGCTCACCAGGGCGGCAACGCTTTGCTGCGGCCGCAGCCACATGGCCGGCGTCTCGGCGAGCATCTGCCCGGCGTGGGCGATCGCCGCGCGCCGCAGGGCGGTATCGCGATACCCCGCGCGTTCCAGGTTTTCTCGCAGGTGCCTGCGATAGGTGGGCGATATCCCATACATCGCCCAGCCGAGGACGGTTCCCAACCGGTGCAGCAGCGATAACGGCAGACCTGCGATCAGTCCGAGGACAATCCTGGGGAAGCGGTGCAAGTTTTGGTATCCTTGCGGCCTTCCACTAGTAGATGAAACGCAGGCAATGAACGATTTTCTGTTTACCTCCGAATCGGTATCCGAAGGCCATCCCGACAAGGTCGCGGATCAGATCTCCGACGCCGTGCTGGACGCGATTCTAAAGCAGGACAAGACCTCGCGCGTCGCGGCCGAGACGCTGGTCAAGGACAACCTCGTGGTGCTCGCGGGCGAAATCACCACCAACGCGCGGGTGAGCTACGACGCGATCGCCCGCAGCACCATCCGGCGCATCGGCTACAACGACCCGGCGATCGGGTTCGACGCCGCGACCTGCACCGTGCTCGTCGCCTACGGCCAGCAGTCGCCCGACATTGCGCAGGGGGTCGACGAAGGCAAGGGACTGAATCTCGAGCAGGGCGCGGGCGACCAGGGCCTGATGTTCGGCTACGCCTGCGACGAAACGCCCAGCCTGATGCCGCTGCCGATCTTCCTCTCGCACCGCCTGGTCGAGCGCCAGGCCGAGCTGCGGCGCAACGGCCGCCTGCCCTGGCTGCGTCCCGACGCCAAGTCGCAGGTCACGATCCGCTACCTCAACGGGAAGCCCGACGCGATCGACACCGTGGTGCTCTCCACGCAGCACGCCAAGGGCATCGAGCACAAGATGCTCTCCGAGTCGGTGATCGAGGAAGTGATCAAGCCGGTGCTGCCGAAGAGCATGCTGAAGGGCAAGGTCAACTACCTCGTCAACCCGACCGGCGCCTTCGAGATCGGCGGCCCCAAGGGCGACTGCGGCGTCACCGGGCGCAAGATCATCGTCGACACCTACGGCGGCTCGGCGCCGCACGGCGGCGGCGCGTTCTCGGGCAAGGACCCCTCCAAGGTCGATCGTTCGGCGGCGTACGCCGCCCGCTACGTCGCGAAGAATATCGTCGCCGCGGGCCTCGCCTCGAAATGCCTGGTGCAGGTGTCGTATGCCATCGGCGTCGCCCGCCCGACCAGCGTCATGGTGACCACGCAGGGCACCGGCAAGATGTCCGACGATGCGCTCTCTGCGCTCGTCACCAAGCACTTCGACCTGCGGCCGAAAGGCATCATCCTGATGCTCGACCTGCAGCGGCCGATCTACGAGAAGACCGCCGCCTACGGGCACTTCGGCCGCGAAGAGCCCGAGTTCACCTGGGAAGCGACCGACAAGGCGCTTGCACTGAAGCAGGCAGCGTAGTCCTGAGGAGGGGTTTGTGAGCAAGAATCTCGAGGAATTGCTGAGAGCGGCGGGCAATCCCGTCGCCATGCTGCGCAACTCGCAGATCGGCGCCTACGTGTATCCGGTCGTGCCGGGCGAATTCTCCAACTGGCGCGACGAGCAGACGGCCTGGCAGAAAGGCGCCGTGCTCTTCGATCAGTCGCACCACATGGTCGAGCAGTACGTGCAAGGACCGGATGCGCTGAAGCTCTTCACGCATCTGGGCATGAACAGCTTCGCCAACTTCCCGGTCAACCGCGCCAAGCAGCTCGCGCCGTGCAACTACGACGGCTACGTCATCGGCGACGGCATCCTCTTCCACCTGGAAGAAAACCACCTGGTGTTCGTCGGCCGCGCGCCGGCGGCGAGTTGGGTCCAGTTCCACGCCGAGACCGGCGGCTTCAACGTGAAGACCCGGAAGGACGACCGCTCGCCCGGCAACACCAAGGGCAATGCGATCGTGC